>ENA-OQAA01000789-OQAA01000789.1-human-gut-metagenome-genome-assembly--contig:-NODE-789-length-19757-cov-5.040652_pt1 | contig 19757 bp, 27 predicted proteins | sample MGYA00242489_ERZ504515 | MGnify/ENA primary metagenome ERZ504515 (study PRJEB26092, sample SAMD00036237) | human gut metagenome | host: Homo sapiens | study: EMG produced TPA metagenomics assembly of... | reverse complement strand
CCCTGCTGCTGGGCGGCAGCGGCCTTTTCTGCTTGTTTTCCAGCACAGCCTGCTTCGTCATAAGCGGCGGCTTCGCGCTCGGTAAAGGTGATGGCACCGGTGGGCATCCGGCAGGCAGTCGCCAAAGCCGTCGCAGTAGTCGTCCCGCATCAGCTTGGCCTTGCCGTTCACAAGGCCGATGGCACCCTCGTGGCAGGCGGTGACGCAGGCACCGCAGCCGTTGCATTTTTCTTCGTCTATATGAATGATTTTGCGGATCATGGAAAAATCCTCCTTGCTTTGATGTTCTGAGTATACTATAATCAGACCGTGCTTTCGGTTGTTATAACCACAGAAAGAGGATTTTTATGAAAAAGATCGCGTCGCCCCTGTTTCAGGATCTTTCAGAAGCCGAGCTGGATACCCTTGCTGCTGCCGGGCACCTGCGCACCCGGCAGTTTGCAAAGCATGAGGTCATCTTCCACGCCGGAAGCTGCGTGCGGGAGATCGGCATTGTGCTGCGTGGTTCCGTGCACATTGAAAATCTGGATCTCTGGGGCACCAAAAGCATCCTGAGCAGCGTAGGTGTCGGGCAGGCCTTTGCCGAGACCTACGCCTTTTGCGGCGAGGCCTTGATGGTGGATGCTGTTGCGGCCGAACATTGCGAAATACTGTTCCTGCACACTGCCGCCCTTACCGATGCGCGGATCGAGCCAGCGCTGAAAGACAAGCTGCTGCGCCGCCTGCTGGCGGTGTCCATGCGCAAGAACCTCAGCCTTTCGCAGCGCATCTTCTGCACAACGCCCAAGACTGTGCGCGGACGGCTGCTGACCTATTTTTCCGCACAGGCAGCACGCTGCGGCAGGATGGAGTTCGAGGTGCCCTTCAACCGCCAGCAGATGGCCGACTACCTCAATCTGGACCGCAGCGCCCTCTCCAAAGAGCTGTGCAAAATGCGGGACGAAGGTTTGCTGGAATTTGATAAAAACCGCTTTGTTTTAAAGCAGCTTCCAGAATAACCAAAAGCGCCCGCCGGGCAGGGCTGGACCTCCGGCGGGCGCTTTCATTTTAACAGGTCAACAGAACGAGATCAGACCGTCTCCTTCTTCTTGCGGGGTGCGCACTTGCGCTTGGGCTTCTCCGCAGCGGGCTTTTCCTCTGCAGGTACTTCTGCCTTTGCAGGCTCTGCTTTTTCGGCAGCTTGGCGGCGGTCTTCTTTGCGGCGGTCTTACGGGCAGGCTTTGCGGGCTTTTCTGCCGGTGCTGCGGTCTCTGCCTTCCCCTCTTCTGCAGCTTCTGCCTTGGCGGCAGCCGCCTTTTTGGTGGTGCGGGGCTTGCGGGCCGCAGTCTTCTTGGCCGGTGCCTTTTCTGCAGCGGGGGCAGCTTCAGCGGCAGCCTCCACAGCAGGTTCCTCGGCCTTCTTTGCGGCACGCTTTGCGCGCTCCTTCACCTCGGCAATGGTCCACAGCTGGTCATCTGCGCCGGACACCTCCTGCCAGATCTGCAGCACAGTGCCAACCGCAGCGCCCATGCCAACGGTGTCCACGCACTTGCCGCCGGCCCAGGAAGAGCGCAGGCGCACAGTTCCTTCCGGGGTGGGCTGAACGGTCCACATCTGAGAGGTGCCGCCCACATCCTCCCACAGGTGCAGCCAGGTGCCGTTGGCGGTGCCGGTCATGGTCAGGTCCAGCAGCTTGCCGGATGCGCGGTTGCGGATGCGGTAAACGCCGTCACCCACGCGGATAAAGCTCCACTCCTGCTCAGGCTTATGCTCGTACTTGCCCAGACGGACGGTACCGGCTTCCTTGGTGCCCTCCACGGCTGAATGACGTTGCCGGTGTGCGCGGCAATGGTGTAAAAGTGATCGGCTTCGATCACGGTCTGTGCAACAGTTTTCATGGTTTGTTCCTCCTATGGATCGCAGCCGCCCGGCTCTGCCTGCGGCTGCCGCTTATATTTTGTATGCAGCCTGTACAGATGCACAGGCTCTTTTGTTTCCCTTATGGTAAATGATACCACATATCGTGATTTTCTACAAGCAATTCGACCAGCCTTTAGCAAAACAGACAAAAACAGTCAAGCTTTCCGTCCGTTTTTCTCCCGCTCCATGGGCATTTCAGGCACCATTCTGTACCGGTTCGGCTCTCGACTTTTTGCCGCAGCTGCGTTATACTATGGAACGTGCATCCCGTGCACACATTCAAATTATCCGCCGCTCTGCTGCTGGGCGGCTTTTCTTGACCTATTCCTTATGATAAAAGGAGGTTCTTTCATGTCAGCAGACGAGCTCAACATTCAGCAATACAAAAAAATGACCGAGACACCCATTCCAAAGCTGATCCTCGGTCTTGCCGCCCCTACCATTTTAAGTATGCTCATCACCAGCATCTACAACTTGGCCGATACCTTTTTTGTGGGCCAGATCTCCACCAGCGCTTCCGGTGCGGTGGGCATTGTTTCCAGCCTGATGGCCATTATTCAGGCGCTTGGCTTTACACTGGGCCACGGCTCCGGCACCATCATCAGCCGCAGCCTTGGCAGTCGGAACACCGATGCCGCCACCCGCTTTGCTTCCACCAGCTTTTTTACTGCTCTGGCCGTTGGCGTGGTGCTGGCCGTTGTGGGCCTTGCCACTCTGCCCAGCTTCATGATGCTGCTGGGCAGCACCGAGACCATTCTGCCCCACGCCTGCGCTTATGCACGGCCCATCCTCATTGCAGCCCCGCTTATGATCTCCAGCCTTGTGATGAACAACATCCTGCGCTATGAGGCAAGGCGAACTTTGCCATGATCGGCCTTGTGACCGGCGGCGTGCTGAACATTGTGCTGGACCCCATCTTTATGTTCGCGCTGGGCCTTGGCACCGCCGGTGCAGGCATTGCTACGGCTCTCAGCCAAAGCATCAGCTTCTGCATCCTGCTGTCCATGTTCCTGCGGGGCAAAACCGTCAGTCAGTTCCGTATTGCTGCCGTCACCCGTGAAGCGCGGGAGTTCGGCTGATCCTGGTGGGCGGCGCGCCCAGCTTTGGCCGTCAGGGCCTGCAGAGCATCGGCGGCATGCTGCTGAACATTGCCGCCCGCAGCTACGGCGATGCCGCTGTGGCCGGCATGAGCATCGTTTCCCGCATTTTCATGTTCATCATTTCGGTCGCCATCGGCGTAGGACAGGGCCTGCAGCCGGTAGCTGCCTTCAACTATGGTGCACGCAAGTTCCGCCGGGTGCGGCAGGCGGCCATCTTCACCATGGGTGCAGCCTTTTGTATGCTGGTGGTGCTGGTGAGCCTGTGCTGGGTCAACAGTGATGCCCTCATCCGCCTGTTCCGTGATGACCCGGATGTTACCGCCGTGGCGCTGCCCGCCTTCCACTATCAGTGCCTTGCCATTCTGCTGCAGCCGGTCATTGTGGTGGCAAACATGACCTTCCAGAGCGTGGGCAAAGCCGGACGCGCCACCTTTCTGGCCTGCTGCCGTCAGGGCGTGTTCTTTATCCCGCTCATCCTCATTCTGCCCCGCACTTTCGGCCTTGTAGGCGTAGAGATCTGCCAGCCCATTGCGGATGCGCTCACCTTTATTGTTTCCCTGCCGTTCCTGCTGGCCTTCCTCAAGCAGCTGGACCGGATGGACGATGCTGAAAAAGCCAAAGCACAGTCCTGAAAGTCTGTCATAAAACTGTAATCAACAGCCGCGTTTTCCTGCAATGGAATGCGCGGCTGTTTCGTATTATAATTGAACTGGAAAACCTTTCCGGCTTTCTTTTAAACTTTGTTCCTTTCCATACTGTAAGGAGTGATCTTTATGAAGCGTAACGTTTGCCGCATAGGCAGCTCTGCTGTATGCGCTGCCCTGTGCCTTACCCTTGGCTGCAGCTGCAGCGTGCTGCCGCCCGCTTCCGGCAAGCCTGCTGCTCCTGCTTCCTCAGTGCCCACCGATGCACACGGGGATCCGCTTTACGACAGCTCCCGGCTGGACGACGGAAAGCTGCGGATGCTTTACGGTTACGACAATTCCGGCGGTGCCTGCACCGTTCTGTGCGGCAGCAAGGTGCTGTACCAGTCCTTCCGCAGCGAGAACGTGAACCTTCTGCAGGACACCGTGACCGGTGAGACCAACTACTGGTTCCGCACCTGGGCCGACCCGGACGCTTATTGCGGACGGCGCAGCGGCCTGTTTGACAAAGACGGCAATGAAGTCATGACCTTTGAGGGGGAGCAGAACGCTCCATGCAGAACGGTCTGCTGGTGCTGCAGGAAGCCCACGCCGTGAACGGCAGCTACGAAAACGGCTACGACGATTACGGCACCTGTCAGGTGATCGACCTTTCCACCGGTGAACGTCTGCCCGTGCCGGATGGCGCATACCGCTGCATCGTGTGCGGGGACAGGCTGGTGTTCACCTGCTATGCCCGCCCAGCAGACCTTGCCGAGGACGCATGGACGATGAACCCGCCCTGCACAGCTGGGTCATTATACAGACGAAGGACGGTACACAGACTTACGGCGCAGATGCCACTACTGCCCTGAGCCTTTCCTATGCACCGGACAACCTGACCGACTGGGTGGAGCTGGACACCTGCCACGCCAGCGGCGAACCAACGGACGAAACGCTCTATAACCCCGCCACCGGCGAAGGCTTCACCGGCTTCCGACAGGTATGCGGCAGCGGCACCGCCTGCTTCGAGACCAGCGATGGCCGCTACGAGCTGCGGGATCTCGCCACCGTGGACCGCACCCTCATTGGCACCTTCGACGACCAGCCAGCAGCTATTTCCCGGGCTATGTGGTCACATGGCGCACGAGCGGCGACTTCGGCTATGATCTGCACGACCTTGTTACCGGTGAGGTGACGCCGCTGTACGCTTCCAGCGTCATGAGCGACACCATCGCCCTTTACTATGAGGACGGACGGTTGAAGGTGTTCAACACCGAAACCGGCGATTTGATCACTGATACCACCGTGGAGCCAGTGGAGGGCCAGCAAAGCGTGATGATGGATAACAAGGGTGACGGCTACGTCTGGCTGGAGCTGCGGGATAACGATAACTTTGAGACCACCGCCACCCGCGTGTACGGCCCCGAGGGCCTTGTCTCCGACCTGACCCATCTGCAGGACAAGTACTATGCCCTGAACTATCTCATCACCACACCGGAGGGCAGGCCGCTGTACTGTGGCAACGCCAATGCGCCCAGCAGCAACGGCTCAATGTGTGACGTGCTGGATGAAAACGGCAACATTGTGTTCTATGGCCTTGGCAGCTGCTACAGCTACTACGACAACAGCCTGAACCAGCTGCCAGAACACGTGTTCGTTGCAAAACGCGGCTTTTACTACGCTGGATGGACACGAACGGCAAATGGCTTTACTGCCAAAGCATCTTCTCTTCCATCAACGCCGACGATGAAATGGCTACTGACCAATAGGAGGAACGCCTTATGAAAAATGCTAAAATTTCCCGCCGCAGCTTTCTGCTTGGCCTTGCCGCCTGCTCTGCCGCAGGCATTCTCACTGCCTGCAAGGGGGATGACACCCCCGCCAGCAGCGCTTCCACCTCGCCGGAAGCACCCGCTTCTTCCGTGAGCGAGCTTGAACCCATCGGGCTGTTTACCGTGGAAGATTTTCCCAAGCTGGACGGCAGCACTGCCTGCATCCCGCTGATGGCCCAGATGATGGCCGATACCACCGGCATCGATCTGGAAGTAGCCCAGAGCGGCATTTCGGTCAGCACCACGGCCTATGCGTGGGAAAACTTCGGCCTGTACCCGGATGAGGAGTACACTGCCAGGATGCTGGTGGTCTACGAAGCGCCGGACTACGTAAAGGAAGAGCTGAAAGAAGCAAACGCCCAGCTGGAACAGAAACCCATTGGCCGGGACGCACTGGTGTTCATCGTGAACGAGAACAATCCGGTCAAGAGCCTGACCCGGCAGCAGCTGAAGGATATCTATGCCGGTAAGATCACCAACTGGAAGGAAGTGGGCGGCGAGGATCTTGCCATCGTGCCCTTCCAGCGGGGCGAAGACTCCGGCAGCCAGACCCTGTTCCGCAAGCTGCTCATTCAGGGCGGCGAACTGATGGACCCGCCCACCGAGCTGGCTCCCGCTGCCATGGGTGAGCTGGTGGATAGCATCGCCGCCTACAACAACAGCGCCAATGCCATCGGCTTCTCGGTCTACTACTACATCGACCAGATGTACTCCCAGCCCGGCCTGCGTCTGCTGGCCGTGGACGGCGTGACCCCTTCCAACGACACCATCGCCAGCGAAAGCTACCCGCTGTGCAACGAGTTCTATGCCGTTCTCCATGCGGACGCTGCCGCCGACAGCCCGGAACGCCAGCTTTACGACTGGCTGGATACCGCCGCCGGACAGGACTGCATCAAAAAATCCGGCTATGTAGCGGTGGCACCCGCCACTGCAGCGAACAGTGCCGTCTGATCTTCTAGCAATTGACAGCTTTCTGCATTTCTGTTACAATATTACACATGAATGTTGAAACTTTTTTGCAAAGGAAGGCTCAATATGGACAATTCCTCCTCCCATGTGGAAAGCCGCTGGCGCACCCAGCTGCGCAACCGCATCATTCAGGCGTCCAGTCTGCTGGAAATTTTGCTTTCCGGCCTTGTGCTCATCGGCCTGCTGCTCAGCGCTGTGCCGCTCATCAAGTGGATGCCCGGCCTGCTGTTTGACGGCAACGAAGTGGAGATCCGCATTTTTCTGGAGCGGAGCCTTGACATCGTGATCGGCATCGAGTTCATCAAAATGCTGGCCAAACACAGCCCCGGCAGCAGTCTGGAAGTGCTGCTCTACGCCATTGCCCGTCATCTGGTAGTGGGCCATGACTCGGCAGTAGAAAACCTGCTCAGCGTGGGAGCCATCGCCTGATTTTTATTGTGCGCAAGTTCTTCTTTGTGCCGGCCTTTGGTGCCCACCTGCCGGACGGCCATCCGGCACCGGATCTTTCACCTCGCCAGAGCGGCATCCCCGCCGATGCGTTTCTCTCCCACCTGAAGGAGCGCGTCCGAACGGAGGTCTCCGAGGCCATTCCTTCCGAAGAAGAGACTTTTGACGAGTACGATTTTGAGCAGGCCGCCCCGGAACCAAAATAACATAAACAAAAATGCCCCGCAGCACTGCCGGAAAACCAGCAGGCTGCGGGGCATTTTATAATGCTTTTATTTTTTATTGTGCTTTCCGAAGCGGTACTCTTTGCCCTCACGGATGCGCTGGATATTGGCGCGGTGCATATAGATCACCATGCCGGACATAAAGCCGGACCAATGGCACACACCAGCATATCACCGGCGGCATAGCCCTGCAGGGAACCGTAAATGATGGTCAGCACCGGGTAGAGTGCTGCCATGGCCACGCTGCCCAGCGACACCATGCCGGTGGGGATCAGGCACACCAGAAAGATAATGGCCAGAAACGGCAGCAGCACCGGCTGGATGGCCAGAATGGCACCAGCTGCCACCAGCACGCCCTTGCCGCCTTTGAACCCGAAGTACAGCGGGTACAGATGGCCCAGCACTGCAAAGATGGCGGCCAGATAGACACCCAGATACGGCGAAACGCCGGCATCGACGGGCAGCATGTGGAACAGCCACCGGCCGATGCACACGGCCAGCACGCCCTTGAGCACATCGCCTGTCGCGGTCATGGCGGCAGCCTTCTTGCCAAAGGTGCGCAGCATGTTGGTCATGCCGGCCGCACCGCTGCCATGATTGCGCACGTCGTCATGATATACGAATTTGCTGACGAGGATGCCGGTATCCACACTGCCCAGCAGGTACGCCTGCAGGATGGTGGCTGCGGCAATCAGGATCGCTTTCATCATAGAAACGGATGCCTCCTTTGCGGGCGCTTACACGTCCTTTGCGCCCACTTCGCCGGAGCCGCGCTCGCGGATCACCAGACGGATGGGAGTGTGTTCCAGACCAAAGTTCTCGCGGATCTGGTTGATCAGATACCGCTGGTAGCTGAAATGGAACAGCTGCTTCGAATTCACAAAGGCCACGAACGTGGGCGGGCGGGTGGATGCCTGAGTCAGATAGAAGATCTTCAGGCGGCGGCCTTGTCGCTGGGCGGCTGCATCCGGGCTGTGGCGCGGGCCAGCATCTCGTTCAGCACGCCGGTGGGCACGCGGGCACCGTTCTGGCTGTCCACATCGCGGATCAGCTGCATGAGCTTGTTCACGTTGTAGCCAGTCTGAGCCGAGATGAAGATGATAGGAGCATAGCCCATAAAGCTGAAGCACTCGGCATAATCGCGGCGCTGCAGCTCCATGGTGTTGGTCTCCTTGCCTTCCACCGCGTCCCACTTGTTGACGACGATGATGCACGCCTTGCCCTGATCGTGGGCATAACCGGCCACCTTGCTGTCCTGCTCGGTAAATCCGACGGTGGCATCCACAAGGATCAGCGCCACACGGCTGCGCTCCACAGCGGCCAGTGCGCGCACTACCATATAACGCTCCAGACCGTCGGTGATGTTGCTGCGCTTGCGCAGACCGGCGGTATCGGTAAAGATGAACTTGCCGTAAGCGTTGTCCACCGGGGTGTCAATGGCATCACGGGTGGTGCCCGCCTCGTTTGCCACGATCATGCGGTTCTCGCCCAGAATGCGGTTGGTCAGGCTGGACTTGCCACATTCGGGCGGCCGATGATGGCAACCGGGATGCGGTCCTCTTCCACCACCGTCTCGCTGAAGTCCAGATGGGCGCACACAGCGTCCAGCAGGTCGCCGGTGCCGTGGCCGTGCACGGACGAAATGGGCATCACCTCGTCAAAGCCGAGGTTGTAGAACTCGTACATCTCCATGGGGGCATCGCCCACCTTGTCGCACTTGTTCACGGCCAGAATGATGGGCTTGTGGCTGCGGCGCAGCATGTGGGCCACATCCTCGTCTGCGGCGGTCAGGCCGTCGCGCACGTCCACCACCATGATGATGCAGTCTGCAGTGTCAATGGCGATCTGGGCCTGCTCCCGCATGTGGGCCAGAATGCCTCGGTAGCCTTGGGCTCAATACCGCCGGTGTCCACCAGCAGGAAGTCATGGCCGTTCCACTCGCAGTTGGCAAAAATGCGGTCACGGGTAATGCCCGGCGTGTCTTCCACAATGGCAAGGCGCTGACCGCACAGCTTGTTGAACAGGGTGGATTTGCCCACGTTGGGGCGGCCCACCACTGCTACGATCGGTTTGCTCATAGGGGTTCCTCCTTTCTTACAACCCTCTCAGGCACGGCTTACGCCGCGCCAGCTCCCCCGAAAGGGGGAGCTTTTATCACTCTGCCGAAAGATGCATAAAACCTCGCCTTCGGGAGAGGTGGCATCGCGCAGCGATGACGGAGAGGGTTTTCTTTTATGCTCTTCTTCTCCTTGCAATGTGCAGGCCGCTGCGCAGCAGGGCGCGGGCTTCGTCGCCGCCAGAGGTCGGCAACACCTCCACCTTCACGCCAAGGCGCTGGGCCAGCTGGTCAGTGGTGATGTCATCCAGAAAGGTGTCTTTTTCCTCCCGCAGCATCACGGCGGGCACGCCCAGCGTGCCGCTGGTCAGCTTGCCCTCGCACTGAGCAATGATATCGGTCGCCGTTACAAGCCCGGCCACACCCACATTGCCGCCGAAGAATTTGTTCTTGATGGTGTGCACCGTCACCTCGACCATGGGGTACTGGCGGTGCAGCTCAGCCATCATCTGGCGGATGAGCGGCGAAGCCATTTCGCCCGTGACCACGTCCATCTTTTTGGTGCCATAGATGCGGTGGGGCTTTTCCAGCTCCGCCAGAAATTCCGAGGCGTACAGGCGCATCATGCCCACGCCGTTTTCCAGCTGGTCGAAGTCCTCGTAGAACTCTTCCGGCGGGATGGGCCTGCCTGCCTTGAGGTACCATTCATCACTGGGATAAATGATGCGCTTGCCGTGGCGGCGCTTGCACTCATCGCCGAATTCTTCCATGATGTCGATGACTTCGGCGCTGGTCTTTGCATCATACGGTGTCTGCTTGAACAGCTTCTCGCGGTAGTCCGTCACACCGCAGGGCACCGCAGCGATGCTCTGCACCATAGGGGTCAGCTCCAAAAGGTCGGAGAGGGTACGGCGCAGCTCGTCGCCGTCGTTGATGCCGCGGCACAGCACCAGCTGACAGTTGACGGCGATGCCGCCCTCCACCAGACGGGGCAGATACTTGAGCACCTCGCCGCCGCGCTTGTTGGCCAGCATCCGCACACGGAGCTGCGGGTTCGTGGTGTGCACTGAAATGTTGATGGGCGAAATGTGCATCTTGATGATGCGGTCGATCTCGTGGTCCTGCATGTTCGTCATGGTGATATAGTTGCCGAACAAAAAGGAAAGCCGCTCGTCATCGTCCTTGAAGTAAAGGCTCTCGCGCATACCGGGGGGCAGCTGGTCGATGAAGCAGAACATGCAGTGGTTGGAGCAGGAGTGCTTCTGATCGCCCAGATAGGTCTGGAAATCGCAGCCAAAGGGGCCGCGCTCCGTGCGCTGCACATCCCACTCGCGGATGCCGTCTGCCACCCTTGCTTTCAGGTGGAAGCTTTTGCTGTCAGTGTAAAAATCGTAGTCCAGACTGTCGTTCAGCTCGTTTTCGTCCACGCTCAAAAGCTCGTCACCCGGGCCAAGGCCCAGCACCTCCGCTTCGCTGCCGGGTTCCACCCGTGCGATCTTCATTGCCACCGCATCCACCTCCTTTCAGACAGAACAAGAAGGGGAAGGCATGCGCCCTCCCCTTCTGTACATAACACCATTATGCCACCAATTACGCGCAAATTAGGCCTTCTTGATGACTTCCTCGCCCTTGTAGTAACCGCAGTTGCCACATGCCTGGTGGGGGAGCTTCAGAGAGCCGCAGTTGCTGCACTTGACCAGTGCGGGGGCCTCCAGCTTCCAAACATTGCTGCGACGCTTGTCGCGGCGGGCCTTGGAAAGATGTCTCTTAGGTACTGCCATATTTTTGCACCTCCTTGATGGGTTTCTCAGTTCAGCAGTGATTTGAGTATCGCTAGCCTTGCGTCTGCGGGTTCGGCCTCAGCTTCTGCCGGAGGGCAGGTACATTCGGCCATCTTCTTCCCGCACCGGGGACACAAGCCCGGGCAGTCAGCGCTGCAAAGCAGCACCGTCGGTATCTGGAACATGAATTCCTGACAGAGCCATTCGTCCACATCCAGATGTCCTTTTTCGTTGAGGGGCAGGTCGAAATCCGGGTCATCCAGATCGCGTTCCCTGACCGTCCACTCTGCTTGCACCGTCTCTTCCCGTTCGACGGGGTCGAGGCAGCGGGCGCACTCTCCGTGCACCAATGCGTTTGCCCGCAGCGTCATCCGGATCTCCTCGCCATCCGGCACCGCCTCAAAGCGGGCCGTCACAGGCTGCTCGATCCTTGCACCGGCAAAATCCTTTGCAGACAAATCACACTGAAACTCTGCGGCGTAAGGCTTCGTGCCGGATACGATAAACTTTCTCAGGTCAAATTGCATAGTACACCTCATAAAAGGCTGCTTTGTTAGTATAGCGCCAACACAGCCCTTTGTCAACACCAAAACAGGCAGAAAACCGAAAAAATTTCAAATTCTCCGGTTTCCTGCCTGTCTGGGATGCTTCAAATCAGAAATTTCAGAGTTATTTTACAGGTACTTCTTCACATCGTGGGGCAGAGCAGCTTCATCAGCGCTGACAGTGACGGTGACCTTGATGGAGTCGCCGGCGGCGGCAGCGATCTCGTCCAGAACGACGCCCAGACGGTTGATGTCGTGATCCAGCACCTTCAGGATGCCGTCGATGTACAGGTCAGTGATGTCATAATTGCTTGCCAGCAGGCCGGCCACGAAGCCGTACAGCATCTCGCCGCCGGCGATCTTGTACTCGTCCAGGTCGATGAGACGGGCGGCGTTGGGGACCTCATAGGTCAGCTTCATGCCCTTCTCGACGACAACGACGTTGCCCTTGGAGGTCTTGACCGAATCATTGATCATGTCGATCATAGCCTTGGTCTTACCGGAGCCTTTGGTGCCAACAATCAGTTTAATCATAGTTCTGTCCTCCTGTATTTTCCACGCCTCACGGCGGGAGATCGTTTTTTGTTCCGCTTGCTCTTACTTCAGCTTTGCTTCCAGCTCGGCGGTCAGGTTCTCATAACCCGGCTTGCCCAGCAGAGCGAACATGTTCTTCTTATAGCTCTCGACACCCGGCTGGTTGAAGGGGTTGACGCTCAGCAGGTAGCCGCTGCAGGCGCAGGCACGCCAGAAGAAGTAGATGAGGTAGCCCACATTATAAGCGGACAGGTCGTCCACCTCGATGACCACCTCCGGCACGCCGCCGTCGGTGTGGGCGAGGATGGTGCCTTCCATGGCCTTGCGGTTGACCACGCTCATGTTCTGGTCAGCCAGGAAGTTCAGGCCGTCGAAGTTGCCCTCCAGCTTGTCGATGAAGAGGTCCTGTGCGGGCTTCTTGACATCCACGATGGTCTCGAACATGGTGCGGGAGCCTTCCTGGATGAACTGACCCATGGAGTGCAGGTCGGTGGAGAAGATGCAGCTTGCGGGGAACAGACCCTTGTTGTCCTTGCCCTCGCTCTCACCGAACAGCTGCTTGTACCACTCGTTCATGAGGGTGAAGTTCGGCTCATAGCACTCGAGGATCTCGATGCTCTTGCCCTTGCGGTACAGGATGTTGCGGATGGCCGCATACTTGTAAGCGTCGTTGTCGGGGCTGAGCACGGAGAAGCGCTCCATCGCGTCGGCTGCGCCCTTCATGACGTCGTCGATGCTGATGCCGGCAGCAGCGATGGGCAGCAGGCCCACAGCGGAAAGGACGGAGTAGCGGCCGCCGACATCGTCGGGGACGACGAAGGTGGGCCAGCCCTGGGCGTCAGCCAGCTGCTTGAGGGTACCCTTGGCGCGGTCGGTGGTGGCGTAGATGCGCTTGTTGGCTTCTTCCACGCCCATCTCGTCTTCCAGCAGCTTGCGCAGCACACGGAAGGCCAGAGAGGTCTCGGTGGTGGTGCCGGACTTGGAGATGACGTTGATGGAGAAGCGCTTGCCCTTGCACAGCGCGATGATGTCATTCAGATAGGTGGGGCTGATGCTGTTGCCGCAGAAGTAGATCTTCAGCCGTTGTCCAGCTCGTTGTGGTACATACCTTGACGCTTCGATGACGGCGCGTGCGCCCAGATAGCTGCCGCCGATGCCGGCGACCACCAGAACGTCGGAATCCTCACGGATCTTGCAGCAGCTGCCTTGATGCGCTCGAACTCTTCCTTATCATAATCACGGGGCAGGTACATCCAGCCAGAAAGTCGCTGCCGGGGCCGTTCTTGGCTTCCAGCGTCTTGTGCGCGGCCTCTACCTGGGGGTAGATGGCCTTGTATTCCTCTTCGTTGATGAAACTGGAGAGGTGCTTTGTATTCAGAGCGAGACTCATTCTATCAAAACCTCCAAAACATTTTACGGGCTCTTTGCCCGGCGAGGGTTTTTCTTGGTATAAGTGTACCGTTCCCGCCGGGCAAAGTCAAGGCCAAAATCCTCGCTTTTCATACAATTTTAATAGTGTTGTTTTGTATGCTCTTACATCTTTTATACAAACGTCCAAGCCATTTTTTGCACTCGCTGACCGTTTTTGACCGGTAGTGCGCAGTTTTCGGTCATGCCGCGCCGGTGAGGCTCTGCCACAGCAGGCCGATGGCATCCCGGACGGTCATCCTCGGCGCATCGGCGGCAGCACGCACTTCGTACTCTTCCAGAAGTGCTTCCCCCTGATAGACGGCGGCTTTGCCCAGCGTCTGGCCCCGCTCCACCGGGGCTTCCAGCTCCTCGGGCAGGGTCAGCTCGGTATGCAGGGATGCCCCGCTCCCCTTCTCCACCAGCACCGTCTCCGGCAGGGCCGAGTAATCCAGCGGGACGCTGCCCGCCGCGCTGCCCCTGACCGTGATCTGGAGCGGCTGCGCCTCGAGTTTTGGCAGCGGCGCGGCTCATAAACCCCGAAGCCGTAGTCCAGCAGAGTCGTGGCGGCGTCGAAGCGGTCGGCGCTGGACGGTGCGCCCAAGATCACCGCGATGAGGGAGAGGCCGTTCCGGGTGGCGCTGGCGAGATGCAGATGCCCGCGCCGCCGGTGGTGCCGGTCTTGAGGCCGGTGATCCCCTCATACCGGCGGAGGAGCTTATTCGTATTGATCAGCTGGGTCTCCCCGCCCCGGAGGTATCCGTCCAGATGCCGGTGTAGTGCAGCACCTCGGGCAGGTGTTCAGGATGGTGCGGCTCATGGCGGCCACGTCCCGGGCCGTGGAGAGATGGCCTTCGGCGTCCAGCCCGCAGGCGTTGCGGAAAGATGTCTGCTCCATTCCCAGCGAGGCGGCCCGGGCATTCATCTGCTCCACGAAGGCCGGCTCACTGCCGCCCACCAGCTCAGCCACAGCCACTGCTGCGTCGTTGGCAGAGGAAACGCAGATCGCCTTTATCATCTCGTCCAATGTAAAGTGCTCCCCCGGCTCCAGCCAGATCTGACTGCCGCCCATGTGGTAGGCGTGCTCACTCACCGGCACCGGCGTCTCCATGGTCAGCCGCCCGTCGTGGACAGCCTCGAAAGCAAGCAGCAGGGTCATCACCTTGGTGATGGAGGCGATGGGGACCCGCTCGTCGGCGTTCTTCTCGTAGAGAACCCGTCCACTCCCCTGCTCAATGAGGATGGCAGCGCGGCAGTTGAGGTCGAGCTGAGGCGCGGCGGCTGCAGTCGGCAGCAGAATTCCTTCTGCCGCTTCCTCGACGTCGGCGCTGACGGCCCGCTCTTCCGGGTGCATGACAGCCCGCAGGCCCACGCCCTCCGCCGTCCCAAGGCCAGTGCAAACAGCCAGAAGCAGAGCACGGCTGCGCAGAGCACCGCAAAATTCTTTCGTTCCATCCCTTGTCCCTCCCCGCAATGTCTGTCTGATTGCATTCTATGCAAAAAAAGAGGCCAGAATGCTCTTTTCTCCCTGGGAAAAATCTGCTATAATAGGATGGTTTATAATGTATATCAACTTGAAAGGACACCCCATGCGAGTTTGTTTTTATACCCTTGGCTGCAAGGTCAACTTAAACGAGACCGGCGCGCTGGAACAGATGTTCCGCTCCGCCGGTTTCACCATCGTGCCGGAGGGCGAAGAGGCCGACGTCTTTGTGGTGAACAGCTGCACCGTCACCAACTTCGGCGACCAGAAGAGCCGCAAGTGGCTCCGCCGGGCCAAGCGCGAGAACCCCGGCGCCGTCACCGTCCTCACCGGCTGCTACCCGCAGGCTTTCCCCGAGGAAGCGGCCCAGTTCATGGAGGCCGACCTGGTCTGCGGCAACGGCGACCGGAAAGCCATCCTCGACAATGTGCTCAAGCTGCTGGACGGCCACGAACGCATCGTCGCCATCGCCCCCCACGCGAAGGGCGAGCGGTTCGAGGAACTGCCGGTGGAGCGGTTCGAGACCCACACCCGCGCCTTTATTAAAGTAGAGGACGGCTGCAACCGCCAGTGCGCCTACTGCGTCATCCCCCGCGCCCGCGGCCCGGTGCGCAGCCGCTCGGAAGAGAGCATCCTCGCCGAGCTGCGCCAGCTGGCCGCTTCCGGCTACCGGGAAGTGGTGCTCAGCGCCATCTCCCTGCCCAGCTACGGTCTCGACACCGGCACCAACCTTGTGGAGCTGGTGGAGAAGTGCGCCCGGGTGGAGGGCATCGAGCGCATCCGGCTGGGCAGCCTTGACCCCGATATGCTGACCCCCGAATACATCACCCGGCTGGCGGCAGTGGACAAGCTCTGCCCCCAGTACCATCTGAGCCTGCAGAGTGGCTGCAGCGCCACCCTGCGCCGGATGCGCCGCGTCTATACCGCCGAGCAGTACGCCGAGGTGGTCCGCCAGCTCCGCGCCGCCTACGGCGACCGCCCGGTCAGCTTCACCACCGACTGCATCTGCGGTTTCCCCGGCGAGACGGAGGAAGATTTCCGGGAGAGCTGCGCGTTCCTGAAGGAGATCGGCTTCCTGAAAGTCCACGTCTTCCCCTACTCCCGCCGCAGCGGCACCCCCGCCTACGACTTCCCCGACCAGGTCCATGAGCGCGAAAAGCAGGCCCGCAGCCGGGAGATGAACGCCATCGCCGAGGACATCCGCCGCGAGGTGCTGGCCGGCTGCGAGGGCAGCGAGGACGACGTTCTGCTGGAGACTCCCCTCTCCGGCACCCTCTTCACCGGCTACACCCGGCTGTATGTTCCCGTCGTGGTCTCGGCCCCGGGCCATAAGAGCGGCGAGATCGTCCATGTCCGGCTGGGCAGCTACGACGGCGAGCGTGTCCGGGCGAGATGGTGTAATCTTAGCCGTTTCTTTGCTGTTTTGTACAAATCCATTTGTTCGCATTTGTGCAAGATATATCAGTTGTGAATTTCATAACAAATTTTGGGCTTTTCCCTTTTCTTCCCGAAGGGTTTATGCTACAATAAAAGTGGATCATTCGGGGCATCCGGCTGTTTGCAGCAGCCCAGTACCAAATGCCCCGGAGAAAAGCGCGTCAGAGCGGTTTTTTGTTCTGTTGTTTCAAAACAAGGAGAGATTGGAATGAGTTTCAGAGGAATCAACACCACGGTCATCCAGATCCGCCGCCAGGTCTTTACCGAGGTGGCACGGATGGCCTACGCCAACGTCAAGGGCGAGCAGGCCAACCACCTGATGCGCAAGATCCCTTACACCATCATCCCCGGTGAGGAAGGCAAGCTCCGCAAGGACATCTTCCTTGAGCGCGCCATCGTCGAGGAGCGCGTTCGTCTGGCCATGGGCCTGCCCACCCGCCGCATGGACGAGCACAACAGCGTCGTCTCCGGTCTGGAGGACGCTTCCATCGCCGATAAGTATTATGACCCCCCGCTGGTGAACGTCATCAAGTTTGCCTGCAACCGCTGCCCCGAGAAGCTGGTCAAGGTCTCCGACCTGTGCCAGGGCTGCCTCGCACACCCCTGTATGGAAGTCTGCCCCAAGAAGGCCATCACCTGGGAGAGCGGCCGTTCCACCATCGACCAGGAAAAGTGCATCAAGTGCGGCCGCTGCGTCGGCGTCTGCCCCTACAACGCCATCGTCAAGACCGAGCGTCCCTGCGCCGCTGCCTGCGGCATGGGTGCCATCCACTCCGATGAGCTGGGCCGCGCCGAGATCGACTACAGCAAGTGCGTGTCCTGCGGCCAGTGTCTGGTCAACTGCCCCTTCGGTGCCATCGCCGACAAGGGCCAGATCTACCAGCTCATTCAGGGCTTCAACCGCGGCGACCGCATCTACGCCCTCGTCGCTCCCGCCTTCATCAACCAGTTCCCGGGCCTGGCCTCCACCGGCAAGCTCAAGGCTGCGCTGAAGGCTCTGCTTCTACGACGTCGTGGAGGTCGCCATCGGTGCCGACCTGTGTACCGTGGATGAGGCCCACGACTTCCTGGAGGAGGTCCCCAACAAGCTGAACTTCATGGCTACTTCCTGCTGCCCGGCATGGAGCATGATGGCAAAGACCGCTTCCCGGATCTTGCAAAGAACATCTCCATGACCATGACCCCCATGGTCTTTACCGCCCGCATGATGAAGCAGGCCGACCCCGAGGCCCGTATGTGCTTCATCGGACCCTGCGCCGCCAAGAAGCTGGAAGCTTCCCGCCGCACCGTCCGCTCTGATGTGGACTTCGTGCTGACCTTCGAGGAACTGGCCGGCATCATCGAGGCCAAGGACATCGATGTGGCCAACCTCGAAGTCGACCCCGATGAGATCGATCTGGTCCACGCTTCCGGCGCAGGCCGCGGCTTCGCACAGTCCGGCGGCGTCGCCAAGGCTGTCGCCGACAAGGTCAAGGAGTGGCACCCCGATATGGACGTCAAGATCGCGTCCGCACAGGGCCTCGCCGAGTGCAAGAAGCTGCTGATGCTGGCCAAGCCGGCAAGTACAACGGCTACCTGCTGGAAGGCATGGGCTGCCCGGGCGGCTGCATCGGCGGCGCCGGCACCATCGCCGACCCCACCCGCACTGCTGTCGCCCTGAACAAGTACGTCAAGGAGGCTCCGTTCCAGGACCCCGAGCAGAGCCCCTTCATGACCAGCATCCACGTGCTGAAGGACGACCCCAACTTTGAGGTCTGAGTTTTCCTGACTTCTGCCGCTTCCCGTCCGCCGGGAAGCGGCTTTTTTGTGTCTTCGGCAAAGTCTGCGTTTTTTCTTCCATAAGATATGTCTTATGTGAAACATTTTTGTGAAAGTCTCACAAGCCAGATTGACTTTTTCTTCTGAATATGTTATTTTTGCGGTGACAAATTCCTTCGCGTTCCGTTTTGGAACGCACAGAGCCGCCTCTGCGGCTGGAAAGGTCGATTCTTGAATATGACGAAATCTTTGAAGCATACGGGCAGACGCACCGGGGCGCTCCTCGTCTCGCTGCTGCTGCTCCTGACGCTGGCGGTCAGTGCCAGTGCCGCCGCCGTCAAGATGACGGTGGGCGTCCGGTTCTGGCGGGAGTCCGGGGACAAGGAGTCAATGGCCGACAGTGCCGTGGACACCGCCCGCGAAGCTATCCTCACCCGCCAGCCAACGGCACCTTCACTCTCGAGCTCCCGGTCAAGCAGCTCTCTTCCATGAACATGACCGGCCGTCTCACCGGCATCGCCATCGGCGAGGTGAACTATGACGGCACTCTGAGCGGCGACCTGTCCGACGGCACCGCCGTGCTGACCCTCAAGAACCTGCCCGCCTCGGTGCTCACCGGCAGCGATTCCAACAAAGCGCTGGCCGTGACCTGCAGCATCAAGATGGACACCATCCTTCTCGGCGACATCACTACCAGTGCGAAGATGTCCATCTGGATCGAGCGCTGAAAAGCCAAATAGCACAAAAAAACGCCCCGCAGCTCTGTTACGAGCTGCGGGCGCTTGCGTTATTTCAAAAAAAGGTTTACTCAGCGATGATGCTCTTGCCGGTCATCTCTGCCGGGACGGGCAGGCCGATATAGGGCAGCATGGTGGGTGCGATGTCGGCCAGGCAGCCGCCCTCGCGCAGCTTCACATCGCCGCAGCCGATGGCCACGAAAGGCACGACGTTGGTGGTGTGGGCGGTGAACGGAGTGCCGTCGGGGTTCTTCATCTTCTCGGCGTTGCCGTGGTCAGCGGTCAGGAAAGCGCAGCCGCCAGCGTTCAGCACAGCGGTGACGACCTTCTCGACAGCAGCGTCCACAGCCTCAACGGCCTTGACAGCGGCTTCAAAGACGCCGGTGTGGCCGACCATATCGCAGTTTGCGAAGTTCAGGATGACCACGTCGTACTTGCCGCTCTCGATGCGCTTGACGCACTCGTCAGCGACCTCGGGAGCGCTCATCTCAGGCTTGAGGTCGTAGGTGGCGACCTTCGGGCTGGGGATGACACAGCGGTCCTCGCCCTCGTAGGGAGCCTCAACACCGCCGTTGAAGAAGAAGGTGACGTGAGCGTACTTCTCGGTCTCGGCGATGCGCAGCTGGGTCTTGCCGTTCTCGGACAGGTACTGGCCCAGGACGTTCTTCAGCTCCACAGGAGGATAAGCGACCTCGCAGTTGGGCATGGTGGCGTCATACTCGGCCATGCAGACGTAGTGGACCTGCTTGCGGCCGCCGCGGCGCTCGAAGCCGGTGAAGGCGTCGTCGCAGAAGATGCGGGTCATCTGACGGGCGCGGTCGGGACGGAAGTTCATGAAGATAACGGTGTCGCCGTCCTGCACACGGCCACCCTCGCAGGTGACGCAGGGCAGAACGAACTCGTCGGTCTTGTCGTCGGCGTA
>ENA-OQAA01000788-OQAA01000788.1-human-gut-metagenome-genome-assembly--contig:-NODE-788-length-19759-cov-2.716738_pt1 | contig 19759 bp, 33 predicted proteins | sample MGYA00242489_ERZ504515 | MGnify/ENA primary metagenome ERZ504515 (study PRJEB26092, sample SAMD00036237) | human gut metagenome | host: Homo sapiens | study: EMG produced TPA metagenomics assembly of... | reverse complement strand
TGTGTTCGTTTTCAGCGAACGATAATACAACAACCGTGCCAAGAAAATGTTTACTTACGCTTTCCTGTGAGAAGTGACAGCAAGATGTACCATACAATTACCGCTGCGAAACCGCTGACTTTCAAAAAACAAGAAGCGGAAATACAGATAATCAGGAAACTGAAACTTACTTTGTTGTCTTTCCATGAGAGGCTCTTGAATTTCAATGAGAACATCGGTATTTCCGATACCAGCAACCACGAAAACAAGCAAACCAATGCTAAGAGATAAAGCGGATTAAAGCTCTCCGAGATAAGTATGGGATGTATTCCCGCCACTAACGACGCCCAAAAAAGGGCATTGGCAGGAACCGGTACGCCGATAAAGGAACTGGTCTGGCGGGTGTCGTTGTTGAACTTAGCCAGACGCAACGCCGAGAATACGGAAATAAGGAATGCTGTGTAAGGCATATAAGGAGCAATGAACTCCATGGATGCCGGATAATGCATTTCTTTAAATAAAGAGAACACTATTAGTGAGGGCGCTACGCCGAAACTTACATCATCCGCCAGCGAATCCAAGTCTTTGCCGATGGGAGAGTGTGCATTCAGCAGACGTGCCATCATGCCGTCGAAAAAATCGAATACGGCACTGAGAATAATGAATGCAAGCGCCAGGTTATAGTTGGCTTCAAAAGCCATGACGCAGGCGATACACCCGGAGAACAGGTTCAGGCAGGTTAAGGTATTCGGTATGGAGCGGGTAATGCAGTTTGCCATTGTTACTTGAGTTTTGCTATTACGGTCTGGTTGCCGGTAGTCAGTTGTCCGAGTTTAACAAGAACTTCCGTACCCAGCGGAAGGAATACATCCACACGCGAACCGAACTTGATGAAGCCCATATGTTCGTCGATATAACACTCTTCGCCCGGTTCGGCATAAGTTACGATACGGCGTGCCATGCGCCGGCAATCTGGCGTGCCATGATTTCCACACCTTCGGGGGTTTCGATTACTACAGTGGAACGTTCATTGTCGGTGCTTGCTTTGGGCAACCAAGCTTCATGAACTTGCCGTTCTGGTGTGATACCGACTTCACGGTTCCGTCCACCGGATACCAGTTGGCATGTACGTTGACCAGACTCATAAATATGGAAACCATGATACGGCGGTCATGGAAATATTCGGTTTCTTCAACCTCTTCCACTACCACAATCTTTCCGTCAGCTGGGGCAACCACGATTTTTTCAGTATTTTCCTGGCCGAACAAACGTATAGGACAACGGAAGAAATTTACTAAAATGCCATAAACCACAAGCTGATAACTGCCACTACGTAGAAAGGAATCTTACATTCCAAACCGAAGTAAAGCCCTGCGTTTACGGCAAGTATCAACAATAAACTGCCGGCCAATGTATGTGTTCCTTCACGGTGAATACGTATTTTCTTTAATTTTTTAAGTCGACCCATGTATCTTGTTTTATTCTTTTCTAATGCAAATTATCTGCAAAAATAGGCTTATTTTGAAAATCTAACAAGAATTTAGTCATAGAATTACAGATGTTGATAACTTTTTGAGGATTATTTTTGTTAGATGTAGCATAGGTCGTACCTTTATGCTCACTTATAGAAAGGATAAATTTATGCAGGATTTTGTTCATTTGCACGTACACACCCAGTATTCACTTCTTGACGGTCAGGCCAGCGTAAGCCGGCTGGTAGACAAGGCGATGAAGGATGGTATGAAAGGTATAGCCGTTACCGATCATGGCAATATGTTCGGTATCAAGGAATTCACCAACTATGTCAATAAGAAGAACAGCGGTCCGAAAGGGGAGATAAAAGACCTGAAAAAACGGATTGCCGGCATAGAGAGCGGTGAGATAGAATGTGAGGATAAGGAAGCGGAGATAGCGGCTTGCAGAGCAAAAATAACGGAAGCCGAAAATAAACTGTTCAAGCCCGTTATCGGTTGTGAGATGTATGTGGCACGCCGCACAATGGACAAGAAAGAGGGTAAGCCCGACCAGAGCGGTTATCACCTGATTGTATTGGCGAAGAATGAAAAAGGTTATCACAATCTTATAAAGCTGGTGTCCCGTGCATGGACTATGGGATACTATATGCGTCCGCGTACCGACCGCAATGAATTGGAGAAGTATCATGAAGGATTGATAGTCTGTTCCGCCTGTATCGGTGGGGAGGTTCCTAAAAAGATTATCAACGACCAGTTGGAAGAAGCGGAAGAGGCCATCCGCTGGTATAAGAATCTTTTCGGGGATGATTATTATCTGGAATTGCAACGTCATAAGGCAACTGTTTCCCGTGCCAATCATGAGCTTATCCTTTACAGCAAAAAGCCAATGCCAAACTGTTGGAATATGCCAGGAAGTACGATATAAAAGTAATCTGCTCCAATGACGTTCACTTTGTGGACGAGGAGAATGCCGAGGCGCACGACCGCCTTATCTGTTTGAGTACGGGCAAGGATCTGGACGACCCGAGCCGTATGCTTTACACCAAGCAGGAATGGATGAAGACCAAGGCGGAGATGAACGAACTTTTTGCCGATGTTCCCGAAGCGCTTTCCAATACACTGGAGATTTTGGACAAGGTGGAATATTACTCCATAGACCATGCTCCTATCATGCCAACTTTTGCCATTCCCGAAGATTTCGGAACGGAAGAGGAATACAGGCGGAAATATACGGAAAAAGATTTGTTCGATGAGTTTACGCAGGACGAAAACGGAAATGTCGTCTTGGACGAGGAAGCCGCCAAAGCCAAAATCAAGCGTTTGGGCGGTTACGAAAAACTTTATCGTATTAAATTGGAAGCCGACTATCTTCCAAACTGGCATTTGACGGTGCCAAACGGCTTTACGGTGACCCGTTGTCGGACGAAGTGAAAGAACGTTTGGTTTTTGAGTTGTACATTATGAAGACGATGGGTTTCCCCGGTTACTTCCTGATTGTACAGGACTTTATCAATGCCGCCCGTACGCAATTGGGCGTTTCGGTGGGACCGGGACGTGGTTCGGCTGCCGGTTCGGCCGTGGCATACTGCTTGGCATAACCAAGATAGACCCTATCCAGTACGACCTGCTGTTCGAGCGTTTCCTTAATCCCGACCGTATTTCCTTGCCTGATATTGATGTGGACTTCGATGATGACGGACGCGGTGAAGTATTGCGCTGGGTAACGGAAAAGTATGGTCAGGAGAAGGTGGCGCATATCATCACGTATGGTACTATGGCAACCAAACTGGCCATCAAGGATGTCGCCCGTGTACAAAAGCTGCCTTTGTCGGAATCCGACGTCTGGCAAAATTAGTTCCCGATAAAATTCCCGATAAGAAACTGAATCTTCCCAATGCCATCGCTTATGTACCTGAGCTTCAGGCTGCAGAAGCATCGCCCGACCCGTTGGTGCGCGATACGTTGAAGTATGCCAAGATGCTGGAAGGTAACGTGCGTGGTACGGGTGTGCATGCTTGCGGTACGATTATCTGTCGTGACGACATCACCGACTGGGTTCCTGTGAGCACGGCAGATGATAAGGAAACGGGAGAGAAGATGCTCGTTACCCAGTACGAGGGTTCGGTCATTGAAGATACCGGATTGATTAAAATGGACTTCCTGGGACTGAAGACCCTTTCCATTATCAAGGAAGCCGTTGAAAATGTACGTTTACACCGGGGACTGTCGTTGGATATCGACAAGATTTCCATTAAAGACCCCGCTACCTATAAATTATACTGCGACGGACGGACTATCGGTACCTTCCAGTTCGAGTCCGCCGGCATGCAGAAATACCTGCGCGAGTTGCAGCCAAGTACTTTCGAGGACCTGATTGCCATGAATGCTCTTTATCGTCCGGGACCTATGGACTATATCCCTGACTTCATCGACCGTAAATGGGGACGCAAGCCTATCGAGTATGATATTCCCATCATGGAGAAATATCTGAAAGATACCTACGGCATTACCGTCTATCAGGAGCAGGTGATGCTTCTGTCCCGTTTGTTGGCAGACTTTACCCGTGGTGAGTCCGATGCCTTGCGTAAGGCAATGGGTAAGAAACTGCGCGACAAGCTGGATCATATGAAGCCGAAGTTCATTGCTGGCGGACAGAAGAACGGACACGATGCGAAGGTGCTCGAAAAGATTTGGGCGGACTGGGAGAAGTTTGCATCCTATGCTTTCAATAAGTCTCATGCCACCTGCTATTCATGGGTTGCCTATCAGACGGCGTTCCTGAAAGCCAATTATCCGGCAGAGTACATGGCTGCCGTAATGAGCCGAAGCTTGTCCGATATAACGACGATAACCAAGCTCATGGACGAATGTAAGTCCATGGGCATCAAAGTGCTTGGACCCGACGTGAACGAATCGAACCTGAAGTTTACCGTGAACCCCGAAGGTAATATCCGTTTCGGATTGGGTGCCGTGAAGGGAGTAGGTGAGGGTGCTGTGCAAAGTATCATGGAAGAGCGTGCGAAGAACGGGCCTTATACCGGTATTTTCGATTTTGTGCAGCGCGTCAATCTGAATGCCTGCAACAAGAAGAACTTGGAATGCCTTGCCCTTGCCGGTGGTTTTGACAGTTTTCCTGAGCTGAAGCGCGAACAGTATTTTGCCGTCAATACCAAGAATGAAGTCTTTATTGAGACATTGGTGCGCTATGGCAACCGTTATCAGGCAGATAAGGCGGCAGCGGTCAACTCCCTGTTCGGCGGAGAAAATGTAGTGGACATAGCCACTCCCGAAATTCCGCAGGCAGAACGTTGGAGTGATCTCGACCGGTTGAACAAGGAGCGGGACTTGGTAGGCATTTATCTCTCCGCTCATCCCTTGGATGAATATGCCGTGGTGCTGGAATATGTTTGTAACACACACATGGCGGAACTGGAGGACAAGACCGCTCTTGTGGGACGTGAAATAACTATGGGGGGCATCGTTACTTCCGTCCGCCGGGGCATCAGTAAAAACGGCAATCCTTATGCATTGCCAAGATAGAGGATTATTCCGGTTCGGCAGAGTTGCCTTTCTTCGGAAACGACTGGGTGACTTACCAGGGATACCTGGGCGAGCGTACCTTCCTTTATATAAAGGCGCGCTGCCAGCCTAAACAGTGGCGGCAGGACGAACTGGAGCTGAAGATTACCTCAATGGAACTGCTTCCCGATGTAAAGGAAAACTGATAGAGAAGATAACGATCCTTATCCCGCTCGGCGTGCTGAACAAGGCATTGGTGACGGAATTGGCGGAACTGACGAAGGAGCGTCCCGGTACAACGGAACTTTACTTTAAAGTGACCGACCCGGAGAGCAAGATGACCCTTGACCTGGTGTCCCGTCCGGTGAAGCTTTCCGTAGGCCGTGAGCTGATCTCTTATTTAAAAGAGCGTCCGGAGCTTGATTTTCGGATAAATTAATTATCTTTGCTTCACTGATGACAGTAGGCGGATAATGCTGATACTGTACTGTTGAATTGATATTTAACTTAATATTTAGAAGAAATGGCATTAGAAATTACAGACAACAACTTCAAGGAAATCCTGGCAGAGGGTAAACCTGTGGTAATTGATTTTTGGGCGCGTGGTGCGGACCTTGCAAATGGTGGGTCCTATCATTGAAGAACTGGCCGGCGAATATGAAGGCAAAGCGCTTATCGGTAAATGCGATGTAGACGAAAACGGAGATGTTGCCGCCGAATACGGTATTCGCAATATTCCTACCGTACTGTTCTTCAAGAATGGAGAACTGGTGGACAAGCAAGTGGTTCTGCTCCTAAACCGACTTATGCAGCGAAAATTGAAGCACTGTTGTAAGGTGGTGGTACTATTAATCCTTTAAAGATATAAAGCTATGGGACTGGAAGACGATTTTTTGAAGAATGATCTCGATGATGAAAAGACCATTGAGTACATCAAAAACTATTTGCCGCAGGAGTTGAAAGAGAAGTTCTCTGACGACGAGTTCTATTATTTTCTCGATTTGATTGACGAGTACTATTCCGAGAGCGGCATCCTCGATGTGCAGCCCGACGGTGACGGATATATCGAAATCGATCTGGGAAAAATCGTAGATTACATCATCAAGGAAGCTCATAAAGACGAAATGGGCGATTATGATCCGGATGAAATCCTTTTCATTGTGCAGGGCGAAATGGAATACACGGAGTCATTGGAGGATGAGTAATTCACAGTTTGGATATAATGAAAAAGGAAAGGCGCGGGATGAAAACCTGCGCCTTTCCTTTTTTCCTGTATGTTGTATATCAGTCTTTCCGTTTATGCTACCGGCGGAGTATTCAGAAAAAAGAATACCGCCGTGCCGATAAGTATCATTCCCAATACGCCGTAAAACCAGCGTGCTTGCCGGCGGCCTACATTCCGTACGACAAACTGCGTGTTCTGGGCGGTAAAGAACCAATCCCAATCTAAGATTGCAGCCAGCAGGGAGATAATTCCCGCAACGGCAAAGATACCCTGAACGATGTATTGGCTCATGTAGTGCGATTAGCGGTTGATGATTAACGGTCGGGTACTAATCCAGCGGTTGCAGTGTAACTTCCCGTTCACCGTTTTCTATCTCTTCGATAGTGACTTTCACGGTATTTCCCGGCAGCAGCTCTTCAATCAGTTCCGGCCATTCGATGAAGCAGAGCGCACCGCTGTACAGATAATCTTCGTATCCCATATCGTACACCTCTTCCAGTTTCTTGATCCGGTAGAAATCGAAGTGGTAAATCAACTCTCCGGCAATTTCGGAACGGTATTCGTTTACGATGGCGAAAGTAGGGGAGGTAATGACATCGGATACGCCGAGCTCTTCGCAAACCGCCTTGATAAAGGTGGTCTTGCCGGCTCCCATTTTGCCGTAAAAAGCAAACACGGTATTGTCGCCCATTGCCTCGACGAACCGGCGGGCGGCTTCATGAATCTGTCTAATGACTGAATCTTGATTTCCATTATTTTGTATTTTTCTGCAAAGATAATGCAAACCGAGAGCATAAAAAATGAACGTGCTCATTTTTTGTGCCGAGGCGCAGCTTATCTTCGCTTTTTCTGCAAAGATAACCAAAAACTTTTTCCCCCTTTACAGATTGCATAAATAATAATGGAGAAGAAGATGATGGCTGCTCCCGAAGGAACATTGAGATAGTATGAAATGAGCAGTCCGCCCAGCAACTGAGGTAACCGATGCCCACAGACAGCCAGATGATGCGGTGAAACCTATGCGAAAAGAGATTGGCAGTCATCTGCGGGATTGTCAGCAATGAGATGACCAGCACGATGCCCACCATACGCAGGCAGGCTACGATAGTCAGTGCAATGAACATCATCAGTACATACTCAAAGGTCTGTACGGGTATTCCTTGCGAGCGGGCGAATTCGCGGTCAAATGCCACATAGATTATCGGATGCAGGAAAAACGAGAAGAACAGGATGAGCAGTGCTGCCAGTCCGCCCAGCAGGGCGATGTCGCCAAACGTAATAGTCAGGATATTCCCGAACAGGTAGGCGGAGAGGTCGGGTGCAAATCCGGGAGACAGGAATGTGAATATGATGCCCAATGCCATTCCCAGTGTCCAGAATACCGCAATGGCAGAGTCCTCGCGCATGTCTTTCCGCTTGCTGAGCCATTCCACGCCGAATGCCGACAGTACGGAAAAGACCGCTGCCGACAGAATCGGTGAAATCCCCGCATACAGTCCCAGGCCTATACCGCCGAAAGAGGCATGCGTCAGTCCGCCGCTGATAAAACCAGCCTCCGGGTGACGATGTACGTACCGATAATTCCGCAGACAATACTTGCCAGCAGACTGCCGATGAGGGCATGTTGAAAGAATGTATATTGTAAAAGTTCCATGCGGCGGGGGTTAGTGATTATTTCTTCTTTCTCCTACAATCAGGAATACTTCGTCTTTTATATTGTCGGGCAGTGCAATGCCGCGCAGTTGCAGGCTGCGCACCCACCCTGCCACGTCTTCCGACTGCATGGTGTAGAACACGTCACGGAACTCATCTTCCTGTTCGGGCGTATACTCGTCGGGAGCGGTTCCGATGTATTTGTCCAGCTCCTCGTCGTCATAGTATTCTATCTTCTTGCTGACGGCGGCGAGCAGGCTCTCTTTTTCGCATACCTCGTGCTGTCCGCAACATTCCGCATCCACTTCCTGCACTTCGGGCATAGCGTCCAGTTCGCCATTGTCAATTTTCTTCTGGAGTCTGCGGTTGCGTACGGTTCCGGCTATGGCAGCTACGACGGCAAGGGCAATCAGGCTAATAATCAGTATCCACATACGTTCTCTTTCCTTGAAAAAAAAGTGTCCTTATACAATAGAACGGACAAAGATACACATTGTTTTCGTATCTGCCGCTTTTGAACAGGCAAAAAGAAAGTGTGCCGGAATGCTTTTCGACCGTCATGCAATCAGGCTGTCCGCAGCGGCGCGTCGGGCGATGTTAATGACAGATGGTAAAGCCTGCTTGCTTCAAATCTTCCAATAGCCCGGATAGGATTTGGATACTACCTGGGGTTCGTCAATCCTTATCTGCGGCAGTGCGATGCAGGCGGGGGCAAATGCCATTGCCATGCGGTGATCTTCGTAGGTGGCGATAACGGGAGCGCTTTCGGCAGGGCAGCGTTCACCCTCCCACAGCAGGATGCTGTCCTGCTCGGAACGTACCGCATATCCTAATTTGCGCAGTTCGGCGATAAGGGCGGTGATGCGGTCGGTCTCCTTGATTTTGAGGCTTTGCAGGCCGGTGAAGCGGAAAGGGATATTCATCAGGCAGCAAGTGACGACAAAGGTCTGCGCAAGGTCGGGAATATCTACCATATCTTCTTCGAGACGGTCAACGGGCGTCCCCGCGAGCGTGAGCCGCACCCCCTTGTCCGTGTATTCGGTGTGTACGCCCAGGCGGGAGAAAATCTCCGCACCGCGGCTGTCACCCTGATAACTGTGGGGGAACAGTCCGAGCAGCTCTACCGTTTCCTCTTCATTCCCTTTCGGTGACTCTCCACTCCCCGTTTTCCGTTTTTCATTCCCCCTCAACGCCAGTATCTGATACCAGTAGGATGCCGCGCTCCAGTCGCTCTCTACAGTGAACGGAACATCCCGGTAACCGCCGGGATATACAGTGATACTGTTTTCGGAACTCCATTCGGCACGTCCGCCGAAGTCCCGTATGAGCTTGAGGTGAGGTCGATGTAAGGACGGGAGATGATACAGCCCGTAAGATGCAGGTGCAACCCTTTGGGAAGAACAGCTCCTATCATCAGCAGGGCGGATATATATTGTGAACTCACGTTTCCGGCAAGCGATATTTCACTGCCTTGCAATTCCGAACCGGTGATGCGCAGGGGCGGGAAGCCCTCATTGCCTGCATACTCGATGTTTGCACCGAGCTGGCGCAGGGCGTCTGTCAGAATACGGATGGGCCGCTGCTGCATACGTTGCGTTCCGGTAATGATACGGACACCGGGCGTTACGCTGAGGTAGGCGGTGAGAAAACGCATGGCCGTCCCTGCCGCCATGATGTCTATATGTTCGGGATTGCCTTGCAGCGCACGCACCATGACGCGGGTATCGTCGCAATCGCTCAGATTGCAGAGTGTCTGCCTGCCATGGGCAAGGGCGTGCAGGATAAGCGCACGGTTACTGATACTTTTGGATGCCGGCAGCCGGATAGCGGCATGCATCGGTACATCGGGAGCGGAAACGGTATAACGCATAGTTGTATTTGTTAAGTTACGGTAACGGATGACTTTATACTCCGCTTGCAAAAGTAAGACAAATCTTTGGGAAATGGAAACTGTTGGCTCCACATTCGTGCTTTTCAGAATACCGGATGCAGGCAATCGGCGGGCAGTTCCACTTCGCCCCAGTCTATCATTGCATTGAACAGGCGGACGGTGGAATAAGCCGGAAGTTCTTCCATGCGTATGTCCTTTTCCGTAAGAATACCTTTGTCCAGCAGTTCGGCACGTTTGGTCCCTTTCAGCAGAGGATGTTGCGGAGTATGCCAATGGCTGCCGTCAAAGAGGGCGATGTTGGCGATGCTGGTGTCGGTGAGCAGATGCGGCGTACAATCAGAATATCATCATACGCGCCGCGCCGGGCAAACAACCGGTTGAGCGCACTGCGGTCGGTGCTTTTGCAGGCGTAGTCGATGTCGTCGGCCTGTATCAGTGCCAGTGAGCGGACGGGGCGCAGGGTATAAGGGGTACAGGTCACTTCCTCGATGCCGTTTTGCCCGTACACTATACGCAGCTTGTGTACGCCGCTTCCGGGAATGGCGGGCAGGTAGCCGGCCAGTTGCAGAGCGGGGCTTTCAGGCCAGAAGTGCGTACGGGTATCGTTCATTCTCCGTTCATGGTAAGCCGTGTTGCGCACTTCTCCGCAATCCACCCGTATGGTTTCAATAAATCGGCACATATATTTTCTGTATTACTTCGTTGTATTCGCTTTCCCAACGGCTTTGGGCGGTGATGCCGCCGCCGGCTTTGAAATAGAGCTGTCCGTCTTCCTGCTCGATGAAGCGTATCATGACGGCGCTGTCCAGCCGTCCGTCGGCGTAGCAACCCATGACTCCGGTGTAGAATCCCCGTTCGTAGCTTCCGCTTCGGCAATAATTTGCATGGTACGCGGTTTGGGAGCGCCGGTAATGGAGCCGGCGGGCAGCAGGCTGAACAGAATATCGCCGAGGCGCTTTGTGTAATCGCCGGGCAGCATGCCGCATATTTCGGAGCTTGTCTGCAGGATAGGTCCTTTGTTGGTCTGCAGGCGGTCTATGTAGCGGTAGGACGCTACGGTGACGTGTTCGGAAACCATGCTGAGGTCATTGCGTATCAAGTCTACAATCGTGGCATGTTCGGCAGCTTCTTTGGCATCGTCCAGCAGGATTGATTCGGCATGGGGCAGGGTGGCGTCAATCGTGCCTTTCATCGGGAAGGATTTTATCCTGCCCTCTTCCATGCGGACGAAGATTTCGGGCGAGAAGCAGACGAACCGGTCTTTCAGCCAGAGCTTGTACAGGGCGTGTGAATGCAGGAACACATCTTTCAGCGTCAGGTTGGTGCGGAGCGGCACTTTGCATGTCAGATTGGTCAGGTAGCTGTTGCCGCCCAGCAGGTTGCGCCTCACGGTATCGAAAGAACGGCGATAGTCGGCGGGAGCGGGCGGTGTGAATTCCCAGTCTATCGTTCCGGCATACCGGGCACCGGCATCAGGTGCATTGCCTGTTCCTCTGAACTGGTAGAGGCATACGGACGTATCTATCCCGTCGAGAGGTTCTACGTACGAATGTTCCTGCATGTAGTCGATAACAAACAGGAAGGGCGTACCGTTGCGCCCGAACGTATTCATCCGGGCAATAGCTGTTTCTTTATCCAGTGCTTTCATTGTCTTAAATCATTGTAGCTATGATTTGAATGGACAGTATGAGGAATACCATTGCAATGGGGTAGACCGTTGCGTATGCCACGCTCGGAATATTACTGTCGGTCATGGAATCGGCGGCCGCCAGACCGGGGGTACTTGTCATGCCGCCGGTAATGGTTCCCAAGAGGTCGAGAATACTGATTTTAAACACCATCCTGCCCACAATCACGGCTATCAGCATGGGAACCAGGGTAATGGCTGCGCCTACTCCGAACAGCAGCCAGCCGCTTTCCTGGAAGGTGGCAACCAGGTTCTTTCCTGCCGACGTACCTACTTCGGCGAGGAACAGCAGCAGTCCCAACTGTCGCAGCAGTTGGTTGGCAGGGCCCGACATCGACCAGATGACAGGACCCGTCTTGCCTATTGCGCTGAGGAACAGGGCCACTATCAGGATACCGCCCGTCAGTCCCGGTGAGAACGACAAACCGCCGGGAAAGGATATATTCAGTTTGCCGAACAGTACTCCGAGCACAATACCCATTGCAATCGGGAAGAAATCGGTATCGGACAGTTTCTTGGCGTTATTGCCCAAGAGGCGTGCCAGTCCTTTCAGTCCTTCCTTTTCGCCTACCACCGTCAGCTTGTCGCCGAATTTCAGCGCGAGGTCGGGCGAGGGGGCAAGGTCTATTCCGCTTCGGCGGACACGCGTTACGGTACAGCCGAAGTTCTTCATCAGGTTCAGGTCGCCCAGTTGCTTGTTTATCATATCCTTTTTGGTCAGCAGCAGAGATTCTATCTCTTGGGTGTGGCTGAGCGGGAGTTCCCCTTCTTCGCGTTCGCCCACCAGGGTGGCAAGCTGGTTCAGGCTTCGTCACTGCCCACTGCCTGTATGTAGTCGTTTTCACGGAGTACGGTGTGTGCGGTGGGGATGGAGATTTGCTCGCCGTGCTTGTGGCGGGAGATTACAGCACCGGTTATGGCACGGGCATTGATTTGCATCAGGCTACGTCCGAAAACTACGGGGTTCGTGACACGGTAGATGCAGGTGAGCAATTCGGGAAACTGTCCGCGGCGCTCTGTCTCCAGGCGGCGGGCTTCCCGGTCGAGGTCGATGTGCATGATGCGGGGCAGCAGTTTCACGAACAGGATAACGCCGATTACTCCGAACGGATAGGCGATACCGTAGGCAATGGATGCCAGCGGCGAGTGGGTGCTGTCAATGGCAACGGCAAGTCCCGGCGTACTGGTAAGCGCTCCGGCTATGAGTCCCACCACGCTCGGCGTGTCGATGTCGAAGGCATATTTCAGTCCCGTTGCCGTAAGGGCGGCGGAGCAGATAATGAGCAGGGTGATGATGATGAGGGTCTTCCCTTTGCTCCGGAAGGAGTCGAAGAAGCCGGGTCCCGCCTGTATGCCGATGGTGAAGATGAACAGTACGAGTCCGAAGTTACCCAGCTCCTTGGGATGATGACGCGAAATGCCCGAATAGCAGGGCGATGAAAATAACGGCGGATACGTCGAGTGACAATCCTTTGATTTTAATCCTTCCCAACATGAAGCCGAGGGCTACGATGAGGAACAGGGCGAAATAAGAGGAATTGAGCAAGTCTGTGAACATAGGCTTTGATGAATTAGGTCTTTTCTTGGGAACAAAGGTAATGGAAAAAAGTTAGATAGGGAAGGCTATTTTCCTTTTCGGTTTTATTGCTTACCTTTGCAGGTTTTAAAAGAATGAAGAAAAACGTTTTATGGAAATTGATTTAACTACCCCCGCTTTGCTGTTTTCGGCAATATCTTTGATAATGTTGGCATATACCAACCGTTTTCTGTCCTATGCCGGTCTTGTACGTGCTTTGAAAGAGCAACATCAGAAGAGTCATTCGTCGGTGACGGCCGCACAGATTGCCAATCTGCGGCAACGGCTTTACCTGACGCGGTCTATGCAGGTAACCGGCATAGCAAGCCTGCTGCTGTGTGTGGTCAGCATGTTCTTTATCTATATCCGGCTTCATCTGGTATCGGTCTATATCTTCGGCCTGGCATTGGTGCTGCTGATTATCTCGCTGGCAATTTCGGTGTATGAGATTTATATCTCGGTGAAGGCATTGGAGATACATCTGAATGATATGGGCGATTGAAAAGGAGCTGCCGGAAGCCCCGACATATTGTTATACAAAAAAGAGGGTGTGTCAAAACTAACATTCGCTTGCTATTTGTTTCTTTTTAGGCACGGATTACACGGAAAATACAGATTTTCTTTGTTCTTTTTCCGTGAAATCCGCGAAATCCGTGCCTAAAAGAAATCATCATTTGTCCAGCTCTTTCAGCAATTCTTCTACGGCAACTTTCAGTTGGGTATCTTCACCCTTTACGATGGTTTCGGGCGAGTTGGCCACTTTGATGTCCGGTTCCAGTTGGCTGTTCTCCAGGTAGCTGCCGTCGGGCAGGCGGTAACCCACCACGGGGATGCCGAATACGAGCGACGGGTCTTGCAGACGCTCCCAGGATACGCTTGTCATGGTTCCCGGAACGGGCATACCCACCAGTTTGCCGATATTCCGGTGGCGGTACACCACGGTGTGCCGTGTGCATTGGAATAGTTGGCTTCGCAGGTCACCATAATGGAAGGCTTGTTCCAGCGGCGGCTGGGCATGTCGCAGGCTTCGCGGCCGCGAACCACTTGCGTGAAGTATTTCTGGCCGCTGAACAGAATTTCGATGTCCTCGTGCAGGCGTCCGCCGCCATTGAAGCGGGTGTCGATGACGATGCCCTCGCGGTTGTTGTATTTGCCCAAAATGTCCGAGTAGACGGAACGGAAACTGTCATCGCCCATTGATTCGATATGAACATATCCCAGCCGTCCGCCGGACCATCTGTCCACATCTGCCGCACGTTGTTTCACCCAGCGGGTATAGAGCAGGGTATTCAGCGCGCTGCCGCTTATCGGAATTACCACCTCTTCCCAGCGTTCTTTGGTTTGCGGGTTGTAGAGTGAGACGAGGGTTTTCTTTTTGGCTTTATCATTCAATAGTGTGTAGTAATCCATTTCAGGGGTAATCTCTGTGCCGTCAATCTTTTCAATGATGATGCCTGCCTTTGCTTTGGTTGAGGCGTTATCGAACGGACCTTTCTCTATGACTTCGGCAATGCGCATCCCTTTGTCCCGGTAATTCCAGTCGAAAAGCAGTCCCAGACTGGCAGTCGGTTCGCTTTGTCCGGAAGCGTAGTAACGGCCGCCGGTGTGCGACACGTTCAGCTCGCCCAGCCATTCGCTCAACAGTTCGGCAAAGTCGTAGTTATTGTCTATATGAGGCAGGAACTTGCGGTAGGCGGCGCTCATGGCATCCCAGTCTACACCGTGCATGTCGGTGTTGTAGAAACGCTTCTTCTGCTGTTTGTACACGTGGTTGAACATATATTCGCGTTCCGCCGCCAAATCCATTTTGGCTTGTGCCCGGTAAGTGACAGGCTTCAGCTCATCGGATGCCATATTCATCTTCTGCATGGTTTTGCCGCCCAGCAGGAAAAGGTTCTTGCCGTCTTTGTCCATTTCCATGGAAGCCCAGCCGGCATCCATTTTGTGAAGCAGCCGGGTGTCTTTCTTGCGGAGATCCATTTTCCAAAGGTCGTAACCGCCTTCAAAGGCGGCAAAGTAATAAAGGGTCTCACCGTCTTTGGAGATGATGACGCTGCCCATGTCCGAGGAATTCGGGGTGAGGCGTACCATGCGGTCTTCCATGTTTTTCAGTTCTACGGTGATGTCCTTTACCTGAGCCTTGTCATCGTCCGCGGCTTTTTCTTGTCCTGCATCTTTCTTGCTGCCTTTCTTACCTTTGGCAGTGTCCTTGCTTTGCGCTTTTTTCTGTTCGGCTTCCAGCTCCTTGCGCAGTTCGTAGTCTTCCTGCTCAGGCATATTGTCGTAGGCGTCCTGATTGAGGAAAACGAGCATGGCATCGTCCTGCGAACCCATGAGGCATGAGCACGCATGCCGTAACGCTCCGTCTTGAAGAGAATGGCATTGCCGTCGAGGGCAAAACGGGGCGAACCGCTCATGTAGCCGCTGTTGGTCAGGTTGATGATGGGGCTGTTGCCCTGTGCGCTGACAAGACCTATATCGGAATACGGGTCGTGCCTGTTACCGATGAATTCGAGGGTGAACCATTTTCCGTCCGGCGACCAGGCATAGTCGAATCCGCCGTCTGTGCTGTGCCAGGTGGAGCCATCGGTAATCTGGCGCACTTTCTTCGTATCAAGGTTCACCACCATGAGGCGGGTACGGTCTTCTATGAATGCCAGCTCTTTACCGTCGGGCGAGAATTGCGGGAAAGCACGCTCAACGGTGGCTGACGGCAACAATGCCTCTTCTTCTACAATGGTGGCGTTCGGGAAGTTGGGGTCTTCCTTGCGGACTATTTTGGCAAGATACAACTGCCAGTTGCCGTTGCGCTCACTGGCATAAGCCAGCGTGCGGTTGTCGGGTGCGAAAGACAGGCCGCTTTCACCGGCAGGGGTGTGGGTTATCTGTTTGGTTGTGGCATAGTCTGCCGAAGTGACGAACACTTCGCCACGGGCGATGAATGCCACTTGCTTGCCGTCCGGCGAAACGGTTGCGAGGTGGCTCCGTTGGTAAAGGTCAGGCGGGCTGTATCGGGCCGGTCGTCGCGGATAATCTCTATTTGTACTTTTTGCGGGGCGGCGCCATCCTGCTGGGTATATATTTCACCGTCGTAACCATAGCACAATGTTCCGTTGCCGCTTATGGAGAGGAAGCGCACGGGATGGGTCTTGAAACTGCTTACCGCTTTTACCGCTTCGGGGTGTGCCGGCTGTAGGGAGTACACATTGAACGAACCGCCGTTGCGCTCGCTCAGGAAGTACAAGGTCTGTCCGTCCGGCGAGAGGACGGGGTTGCGGTCTTCGCCCGCGTGGCGGGTGAGGTTGGTGTGCTTCTCTGTACGGCAGTCGTACATCCATATGTCACGTGTAATGGAAGAGGTGTGGTGCTTCCGCCACTGGTCTTCAAATCCTTTTTGGTCTTGGTAGAAAAACATGTCGCCCGTTTTGTCGAAGCAGAGGCTTCGGCGGGAGTGCCCAATACCTGTTCGGTGCGTCCGCCGGTTGCGGGGACTTTATAAAGCTCGGTCATGGCAGGACTGGGGAAGAGCGCACTTCCGGCCGGGTCCTGTATGGCGGCGGAGAAAAGGATGTACTTGCCGTCGGGCGTGAATGCGGAAGGGATTTCTCCTGCCGAGTTGGTGGTCAGGCGTTGTGCCGCACCGCCATCGGACGGCATTACGAATACGTCGAAATTTCCTTGCCTGTCGCTGGCAAACGCTATCTGTTTGCGTCCGGCGACCATACGGGAGACGATTCGTAAGACTCCTGCGTGGTGAGCTGTGTGGCCGTACCGCCTTTTGCGGAAACTTTGTAGATGTCTCCCTTGTAACAGAAAACGATTTCCGTGCCGTCGGGTGAAATCTGTATGTCGCGCATCCAGAGAGGAGTTGCGGCATAGGTGGTGAGGGTAGTGAAACCCAGTGTGAGATAAGCAAAAATTTTCTTCATATCGGATAGGATTCTATTAATATTCTTGGGGGGGGATTGAAGCCCTTTTTCGGTGAGACAGTCTTTCGCGGCTATTTGATACCTCTTGCTTTGTAGATTATCTCTTTGGCATTGTTGATATCCTGGAGTTTCTCTTCGGCGGCGCGTTTGATGTCTTCTCCCAATGTGGCTACCCGGTCGGGGTGGTGCTTCAGTACCAGTTTGCGATAGGCGGCACGCACCTCCTCATCGGTGGCTGTAGGAAGAATTTCCAGAACTTTGTAGGCAGCTTCCAGGGAGTTGCCGCCCAGGTTGAGCATGGATTCCACTTCTTTTTCGGACAGTCCCATATAGGTTGCCACTTCTTTCAGCGCTTCTATCTCTTCGCGGCAGACGTTGTTGTCGCTCCGGGCTATGTTGGCAAGGAATCCCAGCAGTTGCAGGCGTTCCTCGTATGTGAGGTTGGCGGCTATCTGCCTGCCGCAATCACGGATGGTCTGTCTGAATGCGAGAGGATTCTGCATGTCCATTCGCTTGCGTTGCTCGAAGAGGTTGAGCAATATCCGTTCGCCTTCGCCTACTGCCGCAACGCCGAAGTTGGTCCGTAGGAAATTGCGGACATATTCCATTTCACTGTGCATGATGCGTCCGTCTGCCCGTATGATGTACGAGCCATTACCAGCATCGAAAAAAGAAAACTGTTCCGTTGCCCGGCAAAGACATCTTCCTCAGTCTGCCCGTTGCCATAGTCTGTCGTATAACTTGCAGTATTGCCACCGAGCTCTATCAGCGACCCGAGTGCATATCCTGCCAATGCGCCGAGCGGTCCGCCTGCCATGAAGCCGATGATACCGCCAATCCATTTTCCTGCTCCCATAATTTTGTTCTTTTATCTGCAAAAATAGCAATTCTTATCCGAATAAGAGAAAGGGGTTAAAAAGAAAAACGGTCGTCACTCGTCACTTTTAGTCTCTATCCTTTGTGGGAGAGCGATACAGACGTGGTGACACGGACGGCGACAGGTGACGACCAAATTCGGTCGTCACGGGAAAAGGCTCTTTTTATCCGTCTTTCAGTTCTTAATCGTCCTATAATCAGTGTGTTATTGTTTAAAACAAGATTTCCTGCATTTGGGGAGATTTTGTTCATATCAGGGGCTAAAAAAGGTTAAACCGTGACTTTGCCTCCCGAATGCGTAAGATAAATGTGATGTTGCCTTGTTGTTTTTCCGCTATTGCATCTTGTATAATGTTGCAACAGCATGTAGTATTCCTCGTTTTGCAGTTGCGGGCTGTAGAGCCCGCAGTTGCAAACCCTGCGGTTCGCAGTTGGCAACCGCAGGGCCCGCAACTGGAAAACGGGGTTTTTATTGTGGTACGGCTACATTTATCATGCTGCTTTTCAACAAAAAAGAATAAGGAAAGTGCTGTTTTTGTGTGGGAAAACGGGTTAGGCTTAGGCAAAAGAGAATGGAAGAAGCGGGGATTTTTTACGTTGAGCTGTTGTTGTAGATTTATTTTATTAAACTTGTAGCAAAGCATTGATTTTTCAGAAACTACAGACATTACTGCATCAATCCACCTTCAACAAAGAAAACGACTTCATTCAGCCGTTGTTTATTTTTTTTCTCGTCTTTAAAAACAGCAGGAATATGTAACACATTATCTTGAATCAGATTATCCATTAAATACCACATAACCTCATGGTACAAAATCACCATTGCTGTTTTTTCATCACTTATATTATATTGGGTTGCTATATTGCTGCAATTACTTTTAAGTTCAGAAGAAATGGAGTCAACCAGCTTTTTGATAATGTGATGAAAACGGTCTTGCTGTTTTTTTATAATAGGAAATTGTATATCCCCGTTACTGTTTGTCAAGCCATAAGGTATGAGTTTAGAAATAAGTTGTGGATTGTTTATTTTCCCAAATTTGGATATTTCTTCAGCACTTTCATCCATCGTTTTACTGCTTGGTGAGACTTCGCTGTTGAGATAGGTTAGTATAAAATTCATATCACCAAAGCCATTTGTTCCGAATTTAAGGTCTTTGCGTGGCTCATATAAAACCCAGTAGCAACCACTCCAACCAGCATGATTGTTTATCTCATCGAATAAGACCAGTTTAGTCCACATCCTACCATCCAAAAGATATGAAAACACCAATGAGAGTGCGTTATTTTCAAATCCCATCTCCTTGATTGTATGTACGAGAGAGACAAAATCACTCTTAGTGTTTGAATACATAGATTTCGCAATCTCCTTACTGATATTTCTTAAAGAGGTTGTCTGTTCTTCGTCAAGAATAGGAATTGTGCATTTCCATTTTCCTTTGGTTCTGTCAATTAGTCCTCCTACTTCCAATAATAATAATTGGCTGTCAGAACACTTAACTCCCATTTTAAGAAGTTCATTTAGGGTGTGAGGCGTTCGTAGATTATATATTATTTCCCAATTATTATCTGCAAGAACATAGTCTTCCGGTTGATGTCCACTTACAGCAACGAATTGCGTAGCTCCCACTTCTCATAAGCTCGGACATTAGTCTGAGCTTGTATTCTTGGTAATGAGATTGATAGCAAAAAGATTGTTAAAACAGAAAGTTTGAATTTGTTCATCATAATAAATTTAATTTATAATTCAGTGTTTACGTATATTTTTCCGAAAGTTTTTGCTCGTCACGTATCCGGCATAGCTCCCGATGTACTTTGGACCCGTAAAAATCTACTGACCCACGATTTGGGGTCAATGTAAAAACCTGAGGGGTAAATTTATAAATTGTTATCTTTGTCTCCAAATTCATAGCTTATGGAGTTAAACGGTTATCGCCTTCTTCTTCCTGAAG
>ENA-OQAA01000787-OQAA01000787.1-human-gut-metagenome-genome-assembly--contig:-NODE-787-length-19788-cov-2.271960_pt1 | contig 19788 bp, 29 predicted proteins | sample MGYA00242489_ERZ504515 | MGnify/ENA primary metagenome ERZ504515 (study PRJEB26092, sample SAMD00036237) | human gut metagenome | host: Homo sapiens | study: EMG produced TPA metagenomics assembly of... | reverse complement strand
CGTTCATCCGGTATTTTTGCCTGAGACGGTATCGTTTCTGCGGTATTTTCCGGAGGGCAGACTGACCGTTTTCATGGATGAGCCTCTGCGCCTTCGCGAGAAGCGGAGGTGGTTGAGGAAGAATTCCGGGAGAGCATGGTTCACAGGCTGGAAAACGGCTATCTTCTTCCGGGACAGGCGGACTTTATGTTCCCGGCCAAAGCGGTCATGGCGATGGCTGCGGGGGACAGGACCCTGATGATGCTTGGACTGGAGCAGAAACTTCCCGGAATTTCCGTGAAAAAGAAATTTGGCCTTACGGTGAAAAGCGTTAACTCCTATCAGAACGGATTTGAGCTTTTAATCAAGGATCTGACAAGATGGAAGAAAGAAAAATACAGAGTGGTACTGCTGTCCGGTTCCAGAACCAGGGCCAGCCGTCTGGCGGGCGATTACGGGAGTATGATCTGAGGGCCTTCTGCCCGGACGAAGGGCAGATCCAGGTGCTGCCGGGAGAGATCATGGTTACCTACGGGAATCTTCACAGGGGGTTTGAATATCCTCTGATCAAGTTTGTCGTGATTACCGAAGGAGACATGTTCGGCGGTGTGCGCCAGAAAAAGAAGAGAAAAAAGACAGCTATCAGGGGAAGAAGATTCAGAGCTTTTCGGAACTGGCCGTAGGAGACTATGTGGTTCATGAAAGCCATGGACTTGGGATTTACCGCGGAATCGAAAAAATTGAACAGGATAAAGGACAGGAACCGGAGGTGGATGTGGAGCTTTTGATTCCTGCAGACATGGAGAAGGTCCGTATTTTTGCAGACAGCGGTCTGCTCAAACGTGCGTTGAGGAATCTGATCGGAAACAGTGTAAGGCATAATCCGGGAGGGTGCCAGGTTATGGTAAGGCTGTACGAAAAAAATGAAAAAATATACATTTCTGTAAAAGATACGGGAAAAGGAGTACCGGAACTTGTGGTGCAGAACATGGACAACCAGACAGATAAAGTCCATATTATGGGATTAAGGCTTGCCAGACAGATTGTAAGGGCTCACGGAGGAGAACTGATTTTTGAGAAAAGGGAGTCGGGCACTTATGATGTGACCCTGGAACTGTCCGTATCGAAACTGCATCCGTAGGGAGAATGCCTCTTTTTGTTTTAGGCTCGCTTCAGTACCTGGAAGAGTCTATTTTCCGATTGTATTTCGTGAAGATAGCGTCTATAATAGGTATGACTAAAATGAAAGGATAAGAGGTAATTATGTACACGCTTAAAAAATTTATCCGTTACTACGGACCTTATAAAACCGTGTTTTTTCTGGATCTTCTGTGCGCCGCCATTATCAGTCTGGTGGATTTGGCATTTCCGCAGATTCTGAGAACACTGACAGCAACTGTTTTTACAGAAGAGCCTTCTACTATCCTGAAGGCCCTTCTTCCCATTGGCCTGTGCCTTCTGATCATGTATGTCATTCAGAGTTTTTGTGTGTATTATGTGGCTATCAGGGCCATATGATGGGAGCAAAGATGGAGAGGGATATGAGACAGCAGCTGTTTGACCATTATGAAAAACTGTCCTTTTCCTACTATGATCAGAATCCAATTCCGGACAGATGATGAGCAAGCTGGTATCCGACCTTTTTGATATTGCGGAGTTTGCCCATCATGGTCCTGAGAACCTGTTTATCTCTCTGATCAAGATTGTGGATCATTTGTTTTCCTGTTTCTTATTAACTGGAGACTGGCAATTCCGCTTCTGATCCTGGTATTGATCATGCTGGTGTTTTCCATGAAGCAGAACCGGAGAATGCAGGAAACCTTTATGGATAACCGCAGAAAGATCGGTGATGTAAACTCCAGCCTTCAGGATACTCTGGCAGGGATCCGTGTGGTACAGTCCTTTGCCAATGAAGATGTGGAGCGCAGAAAATTTGGCAAAAGTAATCAGGCCTTTCTTCACTCCAAGGATGCAAACTACAGCTGTATGGGGAATTTCATGGGTGGAACCGTTTCTTCCAGGGAATGATGTACCTGGTGACACTGGTGTTCGGCGGACTTCTTATTGCCAGAGGAAAAATGAATGCCGGAGATCTGGCCATGTATGCTTTGTATATCGGTATTTTTGTAAGTCCTATCCAGATTCTTGTGGAGCTGATCGAAATGATGCAGAAAGGCTTTTCCGGCTTCCGGCGTTTTCTGGATGTAATGGAGACAGAGCCGGATATTGTAGATGCTCCGGATGCAGAGCCTCTTACGGATGTGAAAGGAGAGGTTTCCTACGAAAACGTGTCCTTCCATTACAGTGATGATGAGACTCTGGTTCTTGATAATATTTCTTTTACCATTCCTGCAGGACGCTCTATTGCACTGGTAGGTCCTTCCGGAAGCGGCAAGACTACCATCTGTTCCCTGCTTCCAAGATTCTATGATGTAACCGGAGGCCGGATCACTATTGACGGCAAAGAGGTAGGAAAGCTGACTCTGGAATCTCTGAGAAGCAGATTGGTCTTGTGCAGCAGGATATTTATCTTTTCGGAGGAACCATTAAAGAAAATATTGCTTACGGCAAGCCCTCTGCTTCCATGGAAGAGATTATTGAGGCTGCAAAAAAAGCAAATATCCATGACTTTATTATGTCCCTTCCTGAGGGATATGACACCTTTGTAGGAGAGAGAGGAACAAGGCTTTCAGGAGGACAGAAGCAGAGGATTTCCATTGCCAGAGTATTTCTGAAAAATCCGCCTGTTCTGATTCTGGACGAAGCCACAAGCGCTCTTGATAATGAAAGCGAGCGCTGGATCCAGAAAAGTCTGGAGGAGCTTTCCAGGAACCGGACAACCATTACCATTGCCCATCGCCTTTCCACCATACGGAATGCAGATGAGATCTTGGTGGTTGCAGATAATGGAATTGCAGAGCGCGGTTCTCATGAGGAGCTTCTGGCAAAAAACGGAATCTACGCGCATTATTATCAGATGTCCTGATAAAATTATAAATCCCGGAGAGGAATTTCTGGAGTCTGCCAGTAAATCCTTTTCCGGGATATTTTTATGAGAATTTATTTGTCTAAGCTGACTGTTTTGTGATATCTTGCATTGGCATCCAGCAGGGCTTTCCATTCTGCATTGTCCAGCTCTTCATTGTAATACTGAACTTTCAGTTCATCCATGTACTGCATATAATCCAGAAGATAGATATCTATGAATGAGATATTTTTGTCCTGTATCGCGTAATTATAAGAGTCAGAGGAAGAGCGGTTGTACGGCAGCATATTGCCGTCAGCATCCAGAGCAACCAGGAAACAGTCGCTGTCAGAACCTTCTTTATACAAAGGAGTAATGGTGATTTCATAAGGCGTTCTGGCAATGGAGGCAAGTCCGATGCTTCTTCATTGGTTTCATTGATTTCCAGAGTTTCCGTCAGGGAATTATCTACTGTTACCGGGATTTCAAAGCTCCAGTCCCCTTTAAACCAGTAATTCTGATATTTATTGGGATTCTGAGAATATTCTTCCGGCATCTGGTTCATAATTTCCTGAAATTCTGCCTCTGACATGGCTTCCAGTTCCTCCTGGGTATATCCACTGTCCCAGAATTCAGGTTCTGCTTTGTCTCCGATAAATTCCTTAAAGGTCAGGTTCAGAGTATAAGTTTCCGGAGTAACAATGGGCTTGACATACTGAGACTGGAGAGCGCCGCCCCGTGCTAAAACACGGTCGTTAAATTCTACCAGGTTAGCATGGCCTTCTTCTGTTTCATCATTGATATCATCCATGGTAATCCCCATTTCTGCAAGAATCTCATCCACCATTTCCTGATATTTCTGTTCAAATTCAGCGGTATCTTCAAACTGAGTATCCAGCCGTAAAATAGCTATGTAGGTATGGTCATCCGTAAATTCTCCTTCCGGATTGATATACTGCATACCAGGATTCATACCCGTATCTTCCAGGAAGCTGTATCGGGGTTCTGTTACAAGAGAGATGCATGGTTTTCCGTCCTGATCCATCAGAGTATCCGGGAACGGTTCTTCGCTGACTGCTTTTACCGTAATATAGCAGGTCAGATCGTTTGCATAAATTTCAGACAGGGTTATGGTGAGTCCGTCCTGTGTTTTTGTGAAAACTGTTTCCCGGGGAGTTTCATCAGCGGAAGATGTCTCCGGAAGTTTCTCTGTATCTGAGGTTGGAGCGGCAGACTCTTCAAGAGAGGTTGCCTTATCCGAGAAATTCCCGAAAAAGCTTACTTTATCCTGAAGCTGTTCAAAAATTCCTCCGATGAGCGGAATCTCTCTTGCCATAACCGGGTTGGCTGCGCAGAAAATAAATCCAACTGCCACAGCGGCTGCCAGACCTCCGGCAACCTTTGCCCCTGTTTTCATCCAGTGGTAGGGATTACGGGTCTTTTTTTTTCTGTTTGACCGTATGTTCCTCGATCATGCGGTAGGCTGTATTAATTCTTTCATGGACAACTGCCGGCAGGGCGATATCCCTGTTCAGATCGTCTTTTAATTTTTTTTCATTATCGTTGAATGTAATCATCATGCATGTCCCTCCCTGGTCTGATACTGGCAGGCTTCTGAGAGCAGTTTCCGTCCTCGCTGAAGCCGGGTTTTTACTGTACTTTCTTTCATATTCAGAATCTGGCTGATATCGCTGGTGTTAAAACCTTCCATATAATACAGAAGGAGAATGATCCTGTATTTTTCATCTAAAGGAGCCAGAATCTGATTCCACTCGGTGGTTTCAAAATCGTCTTCGTAAAAAGGAGTGTCCGGAATACTGTCTGTATACACTGTCAGTTTCTTTTTGTGAAGAATATCCTTGCATTTGTTGATCAGGATCCGTGTAAGCCATGTCTGAAAATATTTGTTGTTTTTCAGACTCAGAAGATTTTCATAACAGGATAAGATGGTATCCTGTATGGCATCTGCGGCATCCTCATCGTTTTTCAGATAGGAACGGGCAATTTTGTACATGCTCTGTGTCTGCATATCCATCAGACGGCAAAAGGCATCGGAATCACCCTTTTTTGCTTTTCGCAGTAAGTGTTCAATCATAAATTTCCTCTCCTGGTTTTCTGACCGGTCGTGGCTGGGATGTTAAAGTAGAAGCTTCTTTGTTTTTGTGTATCTGCTTATTAGACGGCGGAAAAACAAAAAGGATTCAAAAAGTACAAAATTTTTAAAAAAATCTGTTTGGGCGTTCACAGAAGAAACATAAACTTCTGATATCATAAATAGAAAAATAAAAACAGATTTGTCCAGGCTGAATGGAAAGACACTTCTTTCGCACAGGACAAGAAAAACGGTAAAATAAAAATTGTTTTACCTGTCAAAATCTCTTATAATCATTATAAATCAAAACGGGAGGTATTCATATGGAAGCCCTGAAAATACTTGTAGTAGATGACGAAAGCCGTATGCGGAAGCTGGTAAAGGATTTCCTGACCAAAAAAGGCTTTCAGGTTCTGGAAGCAGGAGATGGTGAGGAAGCATGGATCTTTTTTATAAAGAAAAGGATATTGCACTGATTCTTCTTGATGTCATGATGCCCAGAATGGACGGCTGGGAGGTGTGCCGTGAGATCCGTAAAAATTCCAAAGTTCCCATTATCATGCTTACAGCAAGAGGCGACGAGAGAGACGAGCTTCTGGGATTCGAGCTTGGTGTGGATGAATATATTTCCAAGCCCTTCAGTCCGAAAATTCTTGTGGCAAGAGTAGAGGCCATTTTAAGAAGGACAGGGCAGGATACTGCGGAAAATATTCTTTCAGCAGGGGGAATCGTTATAGATAAAGCGGCTCATCAGGCAACTGTGGACGGAGAACCTATGGAACTGAGCTTTAAAGAATTTGAACTTCTCACATATTTTCTGGAAAATGAGGGGATTGCTCTTTCCAGGGAAAAATTCTCAACTCTGTATGGAATTATGACTATTTCGGGGATGCCCGTACTATTGATACCCATGTAAAGAAGCTGAGAAGCAAAATGGGAGAAAAGGGCGAGTATATTAAGACAGTATGGGGAATGGGCTATAAATTTGAGGTTGACGAAGCATGAGCCGGAAACTGCTTCCAGAAAAGAAAAGCCTGCAGATAAAAAAGTCGGAAAAAACTCATAAGAAGAAGGTTTGTTCCCTGAGACATCAGCTGGAATTTTTCTTTATCGGTTTGCTGGTGGTATCTATGTGTACCATCACCGCTATTAATTTTTGTTTCTGGAACGGTACTATATCACAAAAAAAACAGAGGTTCTGGAGGCCGCAGTCAATGATCTTCAAAAACTGAAGATTGTAACAGATGCAGAAGGAAACAGCACAGCAGAGATTTCTGACAGCCTGAAAAGAGAATGTTCAGAAAATAATCTTACCTGGACTATTATTACAGTAGATGGAAAAGAGGTTGCATCTGAGGGCGGCAATGAAAAAATGCTGCAGGCCCGCCTCATTGGTTATGCCTATGATCTGGATGAGCAGAAAGGCTGGACGAAAATTCTGGATTCAACAGATACTTATGTGATCCAGCAGGTCAGCGACAGGTTTGTGGAAATGGATTATGTAGAAAGCTGGGGCGTGCTGGATAACGGGTGCTTCTTTCTGATCCGGACGCCGCTGGAAAGCATTCGCGACAGTGTTTCTATTTCCAACAGCTTTTACTTTTTTGTGGGAATCCTGATCATTACAGTCAGCGCAGTTATTTTATGGGCAGTGACAAAAAGGATCACCAATCCCATCAGCGAACTGACGGTTCTTTCCAGCAGAATGAAAAATCTTGATTTTGATGCAAAATATAAATGCAGGGCAGGAAATGAGATTGACGAGCTTGGAGAGAATTTTAACAAAATGTCAGAAGAGCTGGAAAAGACAATTTCCGAGCTGAAATCTGTAAATAATCAGCTTCAGAAGGATATTGAAAACAAGATCCGTATTGACCAGCAAAGACAGGAATTTCTGAATAATGTATCCCATGAACTGAAAACGCCTATCGCTCTTGTGCAGGGATATGCAGAGGGCTGAAGGAAAATATTTCAGACGATCCAGAAAGCAGAGAGTTTTACTGTGATGTGATCATGGATGAGGCGGCCAAGATGAATAAGCTTGTGAAAAATCTTCTGACACTGAATCATCTGGAAGAAGGCCGTGACGAAGTAAAAATGGAACGCTTTGACATTGTAAGTCTGATAAAAGGTGTTCTTCAGTCCATGGACATTATGATCCAGCAGAAGGAGGCAAAGGTCAGCTTTGAGGCAGAGGAGCCGGTGTACGTATGGCAGATGAATTCCGGATTGAAGAGGTTGTCACCAATTATACAAGTAATGCGCTGAATCATCTGGACGGAGACAGAGAAATAGAAATCTGTGTGTGTCCTGACGGAGACAGAGTAAGAATTACAGTCTTCAATACGGGAAATCCCATACCGGAAGCAGATATTCCCAATGTCTGGAAAAAGTTTTATAAGGTGGATAAAGCAAGAACCAGAGAATATGGAGGAAGTGGAATCGGACTTTCCATTGTCAAGGCAATTATGGAAAGCCATAACCAGGAGTACGGTGTCCGTAATTATGACAATGGTGTGGAATTCTGGTTCACCCTTGACAGAAAAAGCGTAAATTGAGACAAAAATCGACAGATGTGAAGAAAGCTCTTTGCATCTGTCTTTTTTTAGGGTATACTTGACGTAGCCGTTGAAGAGATGAATACAGAACGGATTCATTTTGCCGGATATATCAGAAACGGAAACACATAAAAAAGATCAGGTTCATGGGAAAGAAGAGATTTCCGGAACCGGAAAATAAAAACAGAAGCGGATAAGGATTACAGGACAGACGGTGTGCAGCAGATGCGTTTCGGGATTGAAAAACAGAAAGAAAATCCGGAAATGAATAAAAGAGTGCAGGGCACTGTAAGAGATCTGTTTTTCGGATCTGCAAATAAAAGAACATAAATGTATAAAATGTGAGTTTTTGTAAATTTTTTAACAAAGAGGAAAGATATATGATCGGTATTATAGACTATGATGCAGGAAATATCAGAAGTGTAGAAAAAGCTCTCTCCTATCTGGGAGAGAAAACAGTTGTTTCCCGGGATCCGGACATACTGAAAAGTGTGGACAAAGTAATTCTTCCGGGAGTGGGAAGCTTTGGGCAGGCAATGGAAAACCTTCACAGATATGAGTTGGTTCCGGTGATTCGGGACATGATAGAGGATGGAAAACCATTTCTTGGAATCTGCCTGGGACTGCAGCTTCTTTTTGAGAGCAGTGAGGAAAGTCCGGGAGCAGAGGGGCTTGGAATCCTGAAAGGAAAAATTCTGAAAATACCTTCGTCTCCGGGCTTGAAGATCCCTCATATGGGATGGAATTCCCTGCAGCTTCAGAACAATGGAAGACTGTTTCGGAATATTCCTCAGGATACGTATGTATATTTTGTACATTCTTACTATCTTCAGGCACAGGAGCCGGAAATTGTAAAGGCAGTAACCGGATACGGTACGGAGATCCATGCTTCTGTAGAAAAAGACAATGTATTTGCCTGTCAGTTTCATCCGGAAAAAAGCGGAAAATACGGACTTGAAATTCTGAAGAATTTTGCAGAGCTTGGCAGAGAGGAGAGATGATATGTTTACAAAAAGAATCATTCCCTGCCTGGATGTGAACCGGGGACGGGTGGTAAAAGGTGTAAATTTTGTTGACCTGAAGGATGCCGGAGATCCTGTGGAAATTGCCAGAGCTTATGATGCGGCAGGAGCAGATGAGCTGGTGTTTCTTGATATTACAGCTTCCTGCGAAAACAGAGATACGGTAACAGATATGGTACGGGCAGTTGCTTCCAGTGTGTTTATTCCCTTTACCGTAGGCGGCGGAATCCGCACCGTAGATGATTTTAAGAAGCTTCTCAGAGAAGGCGCGGACAAGATTTCTGTAAATTCTGCGGCAATTGACAGACCACAGCTGATCACAGAGGCTGCGGAAAAGTTCGGAAGTCAGTGCGTGGTAGTTGCTATTGATGCCAGACGAAGAGATGACGGAGGCTGGAATATTTACAAGCATGGCGGAAGACTGGATACAGGAATAGACGCTGTCTGGTGGGCAAAAAAGGTGGAAGCGCTTGGCGCAGGAGAGATACTTTTAACCAGCATGGACTGTGACGGTACAAAAGCCGGATATGATCTGGAACTGACTCAGACAGTGGCGGATGCAGTGAATATTCCCGTAATCGCCTCAGGGGGAGCCGGCACTCTGGAACATTTTTATGAGGCGTTTACAAAAGGAAAAGCAGATGCAGTTCTTGCTGCGTCATTATTTCATTACAAAGAACTGGAAATTCGGTCAGGTGAAAGACTACCTGGCAGAAAAAGGAATTTCAGTAAGAAGATAAAGAGGTGACAGTTATGGCTCCTTTGTCAGGAGAGTGGCTGGAAGCGCTGAAAGGCGAATTTCACCAGTCATATTATGCAAAATTATACAAAACAGTAATGCAGGAATATAATACCAGAAAGATTTTTCCTCCTGCAGAAGATATGTTTAATGCATTTCATTTTACACCGCTCAGTGAGGTGAAAGTGGTGATTTTGGGACAGGATCCTTATCATAACGACGGACAGGCCCACGGTCTGTGTTTTTCCGTAAAAAAAGATGTGGAGATCCCTCCGTCTCTTGTAAATATTTATCAGGAGCTCCATGATGATCTTGGCTGTTATATTCCGGATAACGGATATCTGGAAAAATGGGCGCGCCAGGGTGTGCTTCTGTTGAATACAGTGCTTACAGTGCGGGCGCACCAGGCCAATTCACACAGAGGAATTGGCTGGGAACAGTTTACAGATGCAGCCATCCGTATTCTCAACGAACAGGACCGACCCATTGTATTTCTTCTCTGGGGACGTCCGGCCCAGATGAAAAAATCCATGCTGAACAATCCAAAACATCTGATCCTGGAAGCTCCGCATCCCAGTCCGCTGTCTGCTTACAGAGGATTTTTCGGCTGCAGACATTTCAGCAGAACAAATGAATTTTTAAGAGAAAATGGTCTGGAACCAGTTGACTGGCAGATCGAAAATAAAGATCAGGTGTGAAGGAGACATCATGGGAAAAAAGAATAATCTTGTAAGAAATGCCTCCTTTTTGATGATCGCGGCAATGATATCCAAGATCATCGGCCTGTTGTATAAAAGTCCCTTATCCTCCATTGTAGGGAATATGGGAATGGGCTATATCAGCCTTGCCCAGAATGCCTATATGATCCTTTTGATGATCGCATCTTTCAGTATTCCTCAGGCAGTATCGAAGCTGATCTCAGAAAGGATTGCGTTAAGAGATTACAAAAACGCACAGAAAATATTCAGAGGGTCTATGATCTATGCGGCTGTTGTAGGCGGAGCAGTAGCTCTCTTCTGCCTTTTTGGCGCCAGATTTATTATTCCCCGCAATCAGCCCAATGCAGTTCTGGCTTTGCAGATTTTATCCCCTACCATATTCCTTTCGGGAATTCTCGGCGTGTACAGGGGATATTTTCAGGCATACAGAAATATGCTTCCCACATCTGTTTCTCAGATTCTTGAACAGATTTTTAATGCTATTGTAAGTCTTCTTGCAGCATGGCTTTTTATCAAAAATCTTTCAGATGGAACGCCGGAACAGGTGGCAAAATGGGGAGCTGCCGGCTCAACAGTTGGAACAACAGCCGGAGTCGTGACAGCGCTTTTGTTTATGATGATGGTCTACGGAATGAACCGGAAAGGCATCCGCGCCAGAGTAAAAAGTGACCGGAGACACAGAGAAAAATCATATGGGGATATCCTGAAACTGATCATGCTGATCGTATCTCCGATCATTCTCAGCGCATTTATCTATAATGTAAATGGGTATCTGAACGGTGTTCTTTATTCGGAAATTCTCGGAACACAGGGAGCAGATGCAGACAAATTAAGTATGATGTATGCAGAGTATGCAACTTATTTTATGAGTATTATCAATATTCCTCTGACCCTTTCCAGTGCAGCGCCCACCTCTATGATTCCTGAGGTTTCGGCTCTTTATGCTACAGGCGCAGTAAAAGAAACCAGAAGAAAAATTGATCAGACAGTGCAGCTTTCCATGTTTATTTCTGTTCCCTGTGCAGTAGGCTTAGCCGTTCTTGCACAGCCAATCGTATCCCTGCTGTTTGGAGGAACCAATGGTACAGCAGGAAAGCTTCTGATGCTGGGCTCCTTTACTATTCTGTTAAATGGAATGTCAAATATTTCAAACGGAGTGCTTCAGGGAATTGGAAGACCAAAGATTCCAATGATCACCGCTGCAGTAGCGCTGGTGGTCGATGTGGTAGCTGTTGTTCTGCTTTTACTCTTTACAGATCTGGGAATTTATTCTCTGCTGGTTGCAATGATTATTTATGCGGTTGTTGTATGTATTCTGAACGACAGGGCTATGAAAAAATACCTTCGATATAAAAATCCGTGGAGATTTGCATACCTGAATCCAATCCTTGCATCTATACCTATGGGAGCTGTGGCAGGGCTTGTATATTATGGTCTGTACAAACTGATTCAGTCAAATGTGATCTGTCTGTGTCTGTCCATTGCACTGGGAGGTGCAACCTATTTTATAGTATATATTTTAATGGAAAAGCCTTCTCGGGAGAGGTTGAGAAGAATGCCGGGAGGCGCTGTTCTGGTAAAAATATTTGGAAGAATGTTCTGAGTAAATGAAATGAAAAGGTAATCAGATAAAGAAAAAGTCCCTCAGTATCGGGGGACTTTTTCCAGTTCCAGAAGCTTTATTTTTCGTTCCAGTCCTCCGGCATATCCGGTAAGACTTCCCTTACTTCCAAGTACTCTGTGGCATGGTACAATAACAGATACTGGGTTATGCGCCACCGCGTTTCCTACGGCCTGCGCAGACATGTGCTCCAGACCTCTTTTTTGTGCAAGAACAGCAGCGATTTTTCCATAAGTGACCGTGGTTCCATAAGGAATATCACAAAGGATTTCCCATACTTCTTTTTGAAATTCTGTTCCCCTCAGATGCAGAGGAACAGAACAATCAGGTTTCTGTCCGGAAAAATAAAGATCCAACCAGATCTTTGCCTGCCCTAATACCGGACAGGTTTTTTTCTCGTGACTTTCATCTAGGTGAAGCGCAAAATATTTCTGCCCATAAAACCATAATCCTGTCAGTCCTATGTTATCCGCTGCCAGAAGAATTTCTCCAAGAGGGGATTGATAACGGCTGGTGTAGTGCATAATACCACCTCCATGTAAGTGTGATTGTATGGGCGTATTATAATTCCTTCAGCGGGGAAAAACAAGGGGGAGGAAGAGAACTGTATAGTGGGTAAAGTTAAAAAGTATTTTTTCCTTCTCTGTAGGTATGGATGATTTCGGAAAATAAATCCACAGGGTTTTCTTCGAGCGCAGTAGAAAGCAGTATTAATTTTTCAATACTGATCCAGTTTTTCCCAGATTCAATATTTGCCAGATGACGTGGAGAAAGCCAGTCGCTGTTATCAAATAATTCAGAATTTCTGAGTTCAATAAAATGTTCTGATGTTTTATATTCAGCGCCCAGTGCTTTTCGTTTTTCTTTGAGCATTTCTCCGACTCTTACTAATCCAGGATCATATTTCTTTCGTTCAGACATAAAAACCTCAATTATGCACTATGGTGCATTTACTATATATACTAAACTCAAAGCAACAGTTTTTGGAAAAATCAGAAGAGAGGATTTTATAGGAACAAAAGATTGACGTTTAAGGTAAATGCAGTGCGGACATTAACATCCCCTTACAGGCGAGATGAAAAAGAATCGGGAATGTATGAAACGATTTATTATCTTCTTGTCAATATGAGAGATCTGCCGGAGAACATTCCAATGGATGTGAATCCCCGTGTTCCTAAGATGGGAACCAATGTGGCAAAGAGACTGATTCATGCAGTTGTGGAGCCGGAAACAGATTTTTATGTTAACAACAGGGGAATTGTAATTTCTGCTCAGGCCTTTAGTTTTAACAGTACAGACTCAGAGGTAACTATTGATCTGGGAGAACAGAACGATGAAAATGACAGATTCAGTTATGGAATTCTGGATGGCGGACATACCTATACAGCAATTATGCAGAACCGGGATAAAATTCCGGAAAACATCGAAAAATATGTACGTATTGAAGTAATTATCAATGTGCTTAACATTACACGGCTTTCCGATGCCAGAAACACATCCGTACAGGTTTCAGATATTGCCCTATTTAATTTGGAAGACAGTTTTGAGGATATTCACAGGGTCATTAAAGATGAAACTTATGCAGAAAAAATTGCATATAAGGACAATGAAAACAAGCCGATTAATGTTTCGGAGCTTTTGAGACTTCTGTATGCATTTAATATAAAAAAATATCCGGATGACAGTATGGCGCCTATTCAGAGCTATTTCGGAAAAGCCAGGTATTTAAGCGATATAAAGAGGCCTACAATACCGGCTTTTATAAAGCTCTGACAAAAGAACTTCCTGTTCTGGTAAAACTGTATGACTATATTGAACAGGATCTTGCCAATAAATATAATGAGTATAAAAAGTCGCTGGGTTTTTCTCATCCACATAGCCTACCCTGTCTGCCAACAGGATAGGCAGCTCTCTTTGAGAGCAAAATAAATTAAAACCTAATCCAGGAGCATCCACCTTGTGGGCGGTTACTCTTTTCAATTAGAATATAGCATTTTCTCTCCGAAAAGTAAAGTACATTTTATGCAGCCAATTCTAAAAAAGAGTGGGCTGTTTTTTTTATTGATAGGAGGGAAGTTTAATGTCTAAACTACAGGACATCCGAAACTTGGTGCAGGAACATGCCGTATCAGTGAGCAGTTCGCCAGGGGATTGGATGGATTATATGGACACAGCATCAAGGTTATATCGTTATTCTTTTTCAGACCAGCTTCTGATCCATGCACAGCGTCCAGACGCAACAGCCTGTGCATCACTGGAACTATGGAATGAAAAGATGTTACGCTGGGTAAATCGTGGTGCAAGAGGAATTGCCCTGTTTGATGAAACCTGGCAGAATACCAAACTTCGTTATGTGTTTGATATTTCGGATACCCACATGGTAGCCGGAGGCAGAAGCCGTATCTTTGGAAGATGCAGGAACACCAGAGAGAAGAGATCCTCACCCATCTGGCAGAAGTCTATGCTCTGGAAGAAAAGGATGCGGCAACTTTGCAGGACGCATTGATGGCGGTCGCAAGGGAAATGGTCAATGACAATCTGGAGGAATACCTGGATGGATTGGAATATGCTGTAGAAGGTACTTATCTGGAAGATCTGGATGAGGTGACGATCCGCAGTGATTTTCGTCAGCTGGCAACAGACAGTGTTTACTATCTGCTTTCCAGGCGATGCGGGCTTGACCCGATGGAACTTCTGGAAGAAGAGGACTTCATGCATATCACAGATTATAACCGTCTGTCAGTTCTCACCTTCCTTGGAAATGCGGCAAGCCAGCTCAGTGAGAGTATTCTGATTGATATTGGAAAGACCGTACATAAAATTTCTCTGGAAGAAGCGAGAAAAGAGGTTGAAAATTCCAATGAAAGAAATTATAATAACTTTACCACGTTAATTCGTGAAACCAAATATCAGGATGCAGAAACGAAAAAAGAAGAAAATATTGAAAATGGAGGAGGAACCGATTATGGAATTGACATATCATCGCAAGGGAGATTATCTGTTTCCGAATCTGACCGTCGAAGAGGAAGAAGTGACGATCGGGAAATATGGGATGCTGCGGAGGACATTTCTGAAAGAACACAAGAACAGCCTTTATCAGAGCCTGTTCCTGACCGGGAAGCTGAACAGCATCTGGAACAGATCGAGAAAGCAGCACAGGAGAGAATGGACAGCCAGATGGAGAAATTACTGGAGAAGAATCCGGCACCGGACAAGGAAGCAGATCCGATGGCATGGACAGCACACATGAACGCACTGATGGCAACAGCGGAAGAGAGCATCTTGACGGAATTGGTATACAGTTAGTCGAAGATACAAGAGAAGATGGATTGAGTAAAGCAGAGGAAGAGATCGCCTCTGCTTTATCTTTGCCCGAATATCCTACCGCAGATGAACAAAGACGGCAGATCGAGAAAAGGGCAGCTGCCCTTTATGCCGGAGAAATCCCGATTCCAGAGGAAGTTGTCGATGAGATCTTACGGACAGGAGGAAACCGGAAAGCCAGCCAGCTCCGGATCATCTATAATTTCATGAGTGAACAGACACCGGAGGAATATACGGAGTTTGTGAAGCGTGAATACCGTAAAGGTGGAAAAGGTTTTCAGATTGATGGAAATGAATATTCAGTCTGGTTTGATGAAACCGGGATGCAGATCGCAGTAGGGCATACGGTTACAGACCATATCTTAGATAAGGCATTTTTATCATGGGAAGATGTCAGCGGACGTATCCATCAGCTTTTAGACCAGGGTGAATATGCACCGCAGTCTGTATTGGATGCGGCAAGAAGTAATGCAGTAAAAGAACACGCCCAGGCTCTTGCCTATATGAAAGGGGATATGGCAGAAGGAGTAGCGGAGATTGTTTCGATGAGGAGGATTTACCACATCTTCGCAGTATCTATCCGGAGATCACGGATTATCTGGAAGAAAAGCTGGAGGATTCCCAGTGGCTTTCGGAACTGAATGAAAGACTGGATGCACTGGCAGAAGCCTATGAAGAAAATCATTCTATTATGCGTTTCCATCATTATAATCCTATAAATATCTCAAAGCAGTTTCAGAAGTTTGCGGATGAGGTGATTCCTTATCAGGCTAGGGACGGCTTTGCCTGGAAAGAACATCCGATGTTCATTACACAGGATGAGATTGATGCTTATATTGCAGGAGGTGGAGCGTATTCGCAGGGCAGGCTTAGGACGTATTCCTTTTATCTACTTCATGAAGATGAAAGATCGAGGACAGGTTTTATCAAGGAACAGTATGGGATCGGTGGAAGCAGTCACGCACTGTCTGGTGCCGATGATTCACACGCAAACTATGATGGAAAAGGATTGTTTCTTGCAAGAGGTGCTTATGGGAATCCATATACGTCAATTTTATTATCCTGGAATAAAGTTGCAAACAGAGTAGCTTATCTGATAAAGAATGACCAGTTCCTGCAGGCAGAAGATTATGCTCGTATGCCGGAATATGAACGAGAGCAGATGGCGAATAAGGTACTCCGCTTTTATGACCGTCTTCCGGAAGAGATAGACAGACCCTTTACAGATGACTTCTTCTGGGAAAAACCAGGAAAAGAAATGGTCGCAGTATTAGAGAATCCAGAGCAGACAGAAGAACTGTTACAGAAGATGGATGCAGCATTGGCAGCTCTGCCATTGGATTTTGAAGCGTATGGGACAAACTATCAGCAGAAAACAGAACTTCTTTCGGAACTCCACCAGTATGCAGAAGGAACCTATACGATATTCCCGACACCGGAAGTAGAACAGTCTTTTGCGGAACCATCCGGACACCAGATGACTATGTTTGATTTCTTGGATACGAAGGCAGTGGCAGAACCGACCGTAGTAGATATGTCAGATGTGGAGGAAATAGAAGAGGAAGAGGTTACTGCCGAAGAAGATATTACGGAAAGTCAGGAACAGGAAAAAGCTGTGTTAGAACCGCACAACTTCCGTATCCAGGATAATGACCTTGGTGCAGGCGGTCCGAAAGCAAAGTATAAGGCAAATATGGAAGCCATCCATTTGTTACAGACTTTGGAGAAAGAAGAACGTCTGGCAACATCCGAAGAACAGGAAATCTTATCACGTTATGTTGGCTGGGGTGGTATCCCACAGGCATTTGAGGAGAGTAACAGCAGCTGGGCGAATGAGTATCTGGAATTAAAGAATACTTTATCGCCGGAAGAATACAGTGCAGCAAGGGCATCGACCTTAAATGCTTTTTATACGTCCCCGACCGTGATCCGAAGTATGTATGACGCACTGGAAAATATGGGACTGAAACAGGGAAATATTCTGGAGCCGTCCTGTGGTGTCGGTAACTTTATGGGGCTGATCCCGGAGAGTATGGGCAAAGCCAATATGTACGGTGTGGAACTCGACCCGGTTTCGGGCAGGATCGCAAAACAGCTTTACCAGAAAAATAAGATTGCCGTGCAGGGATTTGAGGAAACCAGTTATCCGGACAGTTTTTTCGATTGTGTGATAGGCAATGTTCCATTTGGGGCGTATCAGGTCAGCGACCGCAGATATGACCGGCATCATTTTATGATCCATGATTATTTTATTGCAAAATCCCTTGATCTGGTCCGTCCGGGCGGCATAGTGGCTGTGGTAACTTCCAGTGGAACGATGGATAAGCAGAATCCGGCAGTGAGACAGTATATCGCAAACCGGGCAGAACTGCTTGGAGCCATCCGATTACCGAATAATGCATTCCAGAGAAATGCCAATACCAGCGTTGTTTCTGATATTCTGTTTTTCCAGAAAAGGGACAGGGCATCCATTGAGGAACCGGAATGGTTAAATCTAAAGGAAACACAGGAAGGCTATTCAGTCAATGCTTATTTTGCAGAGCATCCGGAATGGTGCTTGGTGAGTTACTACAGAAAGTACCCAGTATGGAAAGCAGGAAGTGACCGTAAAACCAAAAGAAGGAATTACCTTAGAAGAACAGTTAAAAGAAGCCGTCCAGAATATCCATGGCACGATCACGGAACTGGAACTTTCGGATACAGAGCTGGAGGAGGATGTTGTCTCTAGCCCGGCAGACCCGGAGGTAAAGAATTTCAGTTTTACCGTAGTGAATGATGAAGTCTATTACCGGGAAAACTCTGTGATGAACCGGATGGAACTTCCGGCAATGACAGCGGAACGTGTCAAAGGGATGGTGAAGATCCGTGATGTTACGAATGAACTGATCCAGTGCCAGATGGAAGAGGGAAGCGATGAACAGATCACAAAGCTGCAGGGAAAACTCAATGAAGAATACGATACCTTTACAGCAAAATATGGTCTGCTTAGCAGTAATGCCAATAAGCGGGCATTTGGCCAGGACAGCAGCTATTGTCTTTTGACTTCTCTGGAATTTCTGGATGATAAGGGAGAACTGAAACGGAAAGCGGATATTTTTACCAAAAGGACAATCCGCAGGGCAGAAACGGTAACTTCTGTAGATACTGCCAGTGAAGCACTTGCGGTTTCTATCGGTGAGAGGGCAGGCGTTGACCTTTCCTATATGGCACAGCTTTCCGGAAAAACAGAAGAGGAGCTTACCGAAGAACTGGCAGGGGTAATCTTTAAGAACCCAATCAGTGAAAAATGGGAGCCATCGGACGAATATCTTTCTGGAAATGTGAGGGAGAAACTGCAGATTGCCAAACAGTTTGCAGAAAATCACCCGGAATATCAGGTGAACGTGCAGTATTTGGAGCAGGTACAGCCAAAAGATCTGGATGCATCAGAGATTGAGGCAAGACTTGGGGCAACCTGGATCTCCGAGGATTACATTACACGGTTTATGGCAGAGACATTCCATACACCAAGATATTATGTAGGGAGCAAGGTCAAAGTCCAGTATGCCGAAGTGACCGGACAGTGGAATGTTATGGGAAAGAATGTGGACAGCTACGGAAATGCTCTTGTTACTTCCACTTATGGAACACAGAGAGCCAATGCCTACCGCCTTTTGGAAGATGCCTTAAATCTTAGAGATACCAAGATTTATGACACGGTACAGGATGCCGAGGGAGAACACCGGGAATTAAACCGGAAGGAAACGATGCTGGCACAGCAGAAGCAGGAACTGATCAAAGAGGAATTTAAGGAGTGGATATTTAAAGACCTGCACCGACGGGAAGATCTCTGTAAGATCTATAATGAACGATTTAACAGCATCCGTCCACGGGAATATGATGGAAGCCATATTCAGTTTGTTGGCATGAATCCGGAGATTACTCTGATGCCGCATCAGAAAAACGCAGTGCTCATGTGCTGTATGGAAATAATACGTTACTGGCTCATTGCGTAGGAGCTGGAAAGACATTCCAGATGATCGCAGCCGGTATGGAATCAAAACGGCTGGGACTCTCACAGAAGAATCTTTATGTTGTGCCAAACCATCTGACCGAGCAGTGGGGCAGTGACTTCTTACGCCTCTATCCGGGAGCAAATATTTTGGTGGCAACGAAGAAAGACTTTGAACCAGCAAACCGAAAACGGTTCTGTTCCCGTATTGCGACAGGGGATTATGATGCGGTGATCATCGGACATACACAGTTTGAGAAAATCCCTCTTTCAAGGGAACGTCAGATTGCCATGTTGGAAGATCAGATTGCAGATATTACGTTTTCCATTGAAGAAGCAGCACATCAGGCAGGGCAGAATTATACCATCAAGCAGTTGGAAAAAACAAAAAAGAGTCTGCAGGCGAGGATGAAGAAACTCAATGACCAGACCAGAAAGGATGATGTAGTAACCTTTGAGCAGTTGGGGGTAGATCGGCTGTTTGTGGATGAAAGCCATAGTTTTAAGAACTTTTGTATACAAAAATGCGGAACGTGGCGGGTATCTCACAGACGGATGCACAGAAAAGTTCGGATATGTTTATGAAATGTCGGTACATGGATGAACTGACCGGCGGCAGAGGAATCACCTTTGCTACAGGTACTCCTGTATCAAATAGTATGACCGAGCTTTACACTATCATGCGTTATCTTCAGTATGACACACTCATGCGTATGGGTATGGGACACTTTGATTCCTGGGCGGCAACGTTTGGGGAGACAGTAACCGCAATCGAATT
>ENA-OQAA01000786-OQAA01000786.1-human-gut-metagenome-genome-assembly--contig:-NODE-786-length-19851-cov-5.786047_pt1 | contig 19851 bp, 23 predicted proteins | sample MGYA00242489_ERZ504515 | MGnify/ENA primary metagenome ERZ504515 (study PRJEB26092, sample SAMD00036237) | human gut metagenome | host: Homo sapiens | study: EMG produced TPA metagenomics assembly of... | reverse complement strand
ACCGCTTCAATTCCGGTGAAAAAAATTGGCACGTTTTACGGGCAGGGGTGGACAAGCGGCTCGATGCTACACAAAGCCCCCGCACCCTGCGGCCACCGCAGGTAGATGTTGTTGGTGGCTTCAAGGTTATAGCGGCGGTCGTTCTGTCGCAGTTCCGCGCTGAAACGGATGGCCGATACGCTGTGACAGGCGTTGTCCTCACACCACTGCTTATAAATGTCATAGAACTCCTTGGAACTGATGGAGTAGTCCGCCTTGAAGCGGAAATAACCCTCGGATTCCATAAAGTCGATGACATTGTTGCTGCTGCGCTTGATGGTGTCCACGTTGCAGCGGCTCGTTCGCTGACCGTGAAGCGGAAATCGTTCTGCACCAGCCGGTGCAGCCCTTCCAGACACCACAGCAGGATGCCCTCCAATTCGGCGCACATCTTTTCGACAAGGAAAGGGTCATCCATGCGGTCGGCAGGCTTGTCCTTAGTGGTCAGGATAAGTTGGCGGCGAAAGAAGCCGTCCGAATGGTCGTACAGCGAGGTCAGTGCACCGTTGCCGAAGCAGAGAAACCGGGCGTAGATGTCCCGCTGGTAGCTCTGGACACCCTTGCGCTCCAAGTCCAGCTTGGCCTCGGCGGTCACGATGGTCTTAATATAATTCGTTTTGGGCAAGGCGTTCATGTCCATGTCATCGTCGATCATCAGCAGGCGGCGTTCCAGATCGGCACGGGCAAAGCGATTGTTCTCCACTTTCTGGACACTGCCGTTGCTGGCGGCATCCCCCATGAGCCGTTTCAGTACCAGCCCGATTCTGGATTTACCCTCGCCGCCCTTGCCAACGATGAGCATCATCTTTTGGCCTTTGGTGCTGGGGATAAGGCAATAGCCAGATATTCCTGCAAGGTGGGGATGTCGGCATCGTCCAGCAGCTCGTGCAGAAAGGTCAGCCAGCGGTCAGGGCTGGGTGCTTTCGGGTCGTACTTCACAGGCAGGCGGTTCTGGCAGAACAGGCGGCTCTCCTGAAAAGAGCTGTCCGGCAGATGGTACACGCCGTTCTGGAGATGGATGCAGTCCTGCTCAATGGGGAACGGGTCGGAAAAGGCCAGCAGCTTGATGGTCTCCAGAATGTTGGTGACCTTTTTGGACAGGCCGGAGGTGACATATTCCTCGATGTTCTCCAAGATGCGCTGTTTGATCTCGCTTTCGTCCTCCACCGGGCCGTCCAGCGTGTACAGCGTACCGTTGACGCATTTCAGCGGCCACTGTTCCAGAAAGGCACGTCCAAACTGGACTTCATCGATCTTCTTGCCGTTATACCAGTCCGGCCATAAGGGGTTGCGGGAAATGTTTTTCTTCATAGGGTGGTTCTCCTTTAGAAAAGTGAAGTGGCGGGTCTCACGGTGATACCCACCACTTCATGTGAATAAACCGTCAAGCGCACTTCGCCAGAGCAAGGCGGTCGGTGCGCTCCTCCAGCATCAACAGGTACGACCCGGACAGCAGCTGTGCGGCGGCATCGGCCTTCTGCTGGGGCGTTCCAAATGCAACGCAGTCCGTCAGGTGCTCGATGGCCTCGGTCGTGTGGAGGGCTTCCACGAACCGCTCATCCAGCGGTTCTTCCGGGCTGGCGGGCTTGTAACGCTCTCGCCAGTCGTGCAGCAGGTCGAGATAATCGGTCAGCACCCGCAGGCAGTAGGCGATGTCTGCCCACTGCTCGTCTGTCAGGCCACGCTTGGGCGGCGGCAGGGCGATGGCATTGCCGTTGGCTCCGCAGCCAAAGCAGTAGTAATAGGTGTCGTTCAGCTTCATGCTGGGGTCGCTGTCGGAATGGAACGGACAGCACACCATGCCATGGCGGTCTGGGCAGTTCGGACGGTCATTCAGTTGTCAAGGTCCTGGTATGAAAGATATTTCAGAGGGCTTTCGCGGGAAGCCCTTAATATGTTCGCTGCTGGGGAGTTACTATGTTTTCTTTCTGTCTATAGGATAGCACCGCAATGGCCGCTGTGCCGTATATCCATAATGTCGGAAAACAGGTGCAGAAACTGCAAAATTCCACGTTTATGGACAGGAACCGCCGGAAGTGGTATACTGTGCAAAAAACATCGGAGGTGCGACCATGAACATCAAGCTGACACTGGGAGAACGGCTCAAAGACCTGCGTGTGGAGCGGAATCTGAAGCTAGAAGCTCTGGCAGAGCAGACGGGTCTGTCCAAATCGGCACTGTCGAAATACGAGAGCGACGATGTGACCGACCTCAGCATTTACGCCGTGACAACGCTGGCTGAGTTTTATGGTGTGACCACGGACTACCTGCTGGGTGTGACGGAAAACAAAAAACGCCCAGATGCAGTCCTTTCGGACTTGCATCTGAGCGATGGCGCAGTGGACGTATTAAGGAATGGAAAATTCAATCATCGGCTGCTGTGTGAACTGATCGTGCATGAGAATTTCCGGCGGTTCATGACCGATCTGGAAATCTATGTGGATGGATATGTCAGCGCAAACATTCAAAACCTCAATGCTGGTCTGGAAGCGACCCGGCAAATGCTGAAAAAGAAGTATGCAGCAGATGAAAACGATCTATACATGAGCACCTTGAAGCTGGGGCAGATCGATGAAGATGAGTACTTTGGTCGGGTCTTGTATGACGAGTTGGTGGCTATCCTGAAGAACATCAAGACGGAACACCGCAAGGACAAGACCACTTCGGATGGTGCAATGGTCGATAACTTGATGAAGGAACTGGAGGATGCACAGAAACTTGAAGGGTCTGCGGATGAAAAGAAGATTCGAACAGCATTGAAGGCGATCGGCATCAACTACGATAAGCTGACAGAGGATGAAAAAAGCTGATAAAGAAGATTCTTTATAAAACGGCAATGCTAAAACCGGGACACTTGCAGGCAACCGGGGCAAGCACAGACGCTGATCATTTGCCTGCGCCTTATAGGGGAAACGCTGCTGCGGCAGGACGGGAGAACGTACACCATTGGTTCCTCCGCAAGTCTGCGCTGGGTGGGCAAAGACCGTCAACTGCCACGCCCATCCGCGCATCCTTCTGCCGCAGAACAGGTGCTTGCCGGAGCCTCTCGCAGCCCCTTTTCCGCATCAGCCGGAACCAAGGTGTAACACACTAGACTTTGTAACCAAAGTCGTGTGCCACGAAACCCCGGCACGGTTTCTTTGGATTCTTCCGGCTATCGCGTTGCCTCCCGGCTTCAGGCAATAGCAGATGCGGGCGTCAACTCGTACACATGATCGAACTGAGCTTTGCGCTTATCACCAAAACATTCTGGTTGCCACAGCAATCAGGTTTCAGGCAGAAGACATCTAAAGATGCTGAACTTCTGGATCGATCATACCGTCTTTTTTGAACGGCTTCATTCTAACTGGGGTTGAGGACGGTTAAGAGCCGCAGTACATTTTCCAATTTTCCCGTCGGGCCAGAATACAAGACGATTTGGACGGGAGACACAGTACATTTGATTATAACGCAGCATCCCGATTTTATCCAGATATGCAATATGCTTCGCAACCAACACCTCTTGAGTATCCTGGTGAAGGGGTGACAGATCGTGGGAGCCTTTGCCGCCCCAGTCACCAACTGCACAAACAAGTACATCGAAGCGTTTATCCTGTCCAAACAAACGGTAAAGGTAATCGTACCAACTGTAGTCCTCATCGCCGGCCAGAAGATTACGGCGTAGCGTGATATGGAAGGAGTACTCTTCCGGGGGCAACTTGGAAAGAGCGACCAGATTGTCAATGATGGTCGCAGGGTTCCTTTGCCAGATACATGGGGCCGAGTCTTGTCATGGTTCCAACCATCAAGTGTAATTTGGTAGCTGGTAATTCCTGCCTGACAAAACTGACGGAACAGCTTTTCGTCCAGCAGATAACCATTGGTGGTCATCTTGGCAGTATACTGAAAGCCATGCTGTTTCTGCAAGTTCTGAATCATTTCAGAGACTTCCAATACAGTGTCTTTGCAAAGGATCGGTTCGCCTCCAAGCCATGCAAGCACAACCTGCTTATGCCGTGGGGCCTGCGCAGTGATATACTCTTCGATCTGATCCAGTGTGTCACGGGTCATACTGGCTGCCGGGTGGTTTTTGTGGCAGTATGAACACTGAAAATTACACCCTTCAGTAGGAATCAGTGTGGCCATGAAGACATCCCAATTGAATTTTTGAGGTAATATTGGCTTGGGTTGAATACAACTGAAATTTTCTCCTAGGCAATCGGAGATGTATCCAGACATCATATATAAGCCCTCTTGATATTGTAGACTAAAATTAGTTGCCGTTCTTTTTTTCTTGAAGTGAAAGCAACCATGCGCTCTTCACAGAAAGACAGATGCCAATTCCAACTACGGTCATAAAAGCACCGAGGATGACAAAACAAGCCGTTGACCCGGCGCTCACCAGTAGTGATGAGCCAAACAGATAAAAAATTTCAGTAACATTGACGCCCATGTTGAAGACGGAAAGCAGCTCGGCGCGATTGTCTTCCCTGCCGGCAGCATCTACAATGCTGTTTTGGACTTCTCCCAGCAGATAGGATGGAATATCCAAAAAAAAGCGGAAGGATCAGCATAAATAGGATAGTCCAAACCGGCACATTGACCAAGCCCAACACACCAAGGGCTATTCCACTCAGAATGAAAAACAGTGCCATCATTTGATTATAGTGTTCAGGCTTGGTACGGGCGAGAATCCGTTCGGACAGCAACTGAATTGCAGAATAACCCATAATAATTGCGGCGAGCCAGGTTTCATTGATCCCGCACAACTGCAGCTTCTCCGCATAGAAGAAATTGATCAGAATGCGGCCAATGTTCAAAGCTGCCAAAATCATTAGAAGCATCCATATCTTTTTCTGCTGAAACAACTGCGGATAGGGAATGTTTTTCTTTTGGCGCGTTTCACTTCTGGGCTGCACTGTTTCCTTGGGGATTTTTAAAGAGGTAAAGACAGCAACAAGGTTTGCGGCAATCGTTGCCAGAAGCAGACCCTTGATGCCAATCAGCGTGTACAGGACCGCATAAGCTAGGGTACTGGCAAAAATCCGACAGTTCCATAATTGGCGACATGTGCAGATTTTTCAGCGTAATGTTCCTTTGAAAACATAATATAAATATAGCCGCTCTGCGTCCCAGAAGAAAAGGAAGCCGCTGTGCCTTCGAGGATAGCCTGTAAAATAAACAGACTATAATTGCAGCTTACATGAGCCAGCAAGAGGCAGGTTCTCGAAATGAGCAGCGCGATCTGGTATAGTACCAACGTGGATTTATAGCCAATGCGATCGGTCAGCTTTCCGAGAGGAATCTCTGTGAGGAGGACCATAGTAGCCATAATTGCTTGCAAAATGAAGAATTGGCTGAGAGAGATTCCTGCAGTGGTTCGTACCAGTAGAGAGACTGGGGAGAAAAACACCAGCCATTGAGCAGAGAGGTAAGGTCAAGTGCATCTGTTTTCAGCTTTGCGTTCATTTTGATTCACCTCGTTATATTTGGATTTAATATAAGGAATAAACAGTGTTTTCATGAAGTGAGAAAAAACTTCTTCTTCATATGTACAGCACTTTTTGAAATCGATTTGGTGGGACAGCTGACATCCGCCACCGCAGAAGCCACCGATTTTACAATCCTTACACTCCGCATAAGAATTGCAGGTTACAGCGACGGGCCGATAATTTGTTAAATTTTCATAGGAAAAATCAAAAGGCTGTACCTAGATCTACCAACTGTGCAAGTACAACGATATGTTTTCAGATTCATATCAACATAAAAACATTACTGGATGACGAAGTGCTCCAACAATAACTATGTGTTTGTTTATGCTCCCGCAAATTCAACTTTAGGCCCATTTTGTCGGCAAAGTTATAGCAGGTCTTTAAAAATGCCGCGTGAACATTGTCCGGGAGAGGCTTGCTTTGAAGCTCAGCGAGAATCTCACTTTCCATCATGATGTCAGGGAAATTTGTTTCATACAAACGATCATCTACTCGACCAATAGTCCACGCAAAGTTTTTATCCTGCAAAAGCTGTAACTTCTTCAAGTCATCCAGTGTATTCCAGATTTCTTTATGATTGTGCCTATCGATATTGGTTCCTAAGTCCACATGGATGCCGTAATGCAGAAGTGTCTTAATACAGCACAGGAGTTTGAAAGTTTCATTTGTATTGTTCCGGCTCGGATCAAGATCGTATCGCGTCATATAATTTAACGCCATACTGTCGATTGTGGGATAAATACCGCTGATGAAGCGACGATTGATGATAAATTTCTTCAAATAATACGAAAGGAAACTTCCGTTTGTGGTGATATGAACAGTGGTTTTGTGCTCTTTGCAAAATTGGAGAATTTTATCAATTACTTTCTCATTCTCGATCAGCAAGGGTTCGCCACCAAATAAACCCAGTCGAACGGTCTTGTTCGGATTTGCTTCCATATACTGTGCAATGATACTTAAAATTTTATCCAGAGTTTCATCACTGATAAGTTTCTTTTCCAAGGTTTTATCGTTTTGCTGATAGCAGTAAGTACAGTGCATGTTGCATTTATACGTAATTGTTAAGATGAAAGTGACTTCTTCGCTTGACTTGTTTGAGTCGGTTTCATCGCTATCCAGCATTTTGTGGTATACTTCTTCGCTCACACCATGGTGGAGGAGATCTTTTGAGATGAGGAAACATCTATTGCTGTACGTATCAACAATAACACATTTTTCGGAATCAACATCTTCTAAATATTTATTTCCAAGGACCTGTGTCAGATCAAAATTCCCCTGTGCGTCTTTGGTTTCCACAAGCGTTCCGTTTTTCAATTCATAAAACATGGTTCCATTATACAGAAAATCCCAAGAAGCAAACATTTGCTCCTTGGGAAACCGTCACTGATCAGTAGAGGCGGTGCCCGTTGTCATCATCGCAGCTAACGATAACAACCGCGTCGTTTGCCTTCATCTCTTCCAGCTCTTCATTGGAAAAAGTTACGGTATACATTTTCTGTTTCTCCTTTCTTTTTTCAGCTCTGGATGTTTGGTTCATCGCTGTGACTATATTGTAGCAGCACGACGCACTTCTGAACATATCGTACCAAGTTACTTTCAAATAACACAAAACGATAAGTTGGATTCCAATGAACTTATTCCTTTTTGATTTCCAGCTATCAACGACTGGAAAATTAGCTTGATATCCTTTATAATTATAAGAACTCTTTATTCAATCTGGGGTGGTTTCAATGAAAAATGTTTTTCTTGGAGAATATATCAAACAGCGGCGGCTGGATCTGGGCCTGACCCAGGAGCAGCTTTGCGATGGAATCTGTGAACCGATGACCCTTTCCCGACTGGAAAATGGCAAACAGATCCCAGCCGCAATCGGATCAATGCCCTTTTGCAGCGGCTGGGCCTGCCGGATGACCGCTATTTGCACTGTTGAGTAAAAATGAGCTGGAAATGGAAGCCCTTCAAAAGGAGATTGTTGCATGCAATGCTAATCATCGCGTGGAGGAAGGCTTTGAAACCTTAAAAAAATTTGAGCAGATTGCAGACCATGACGATCAAATCGCGCAGCAGTTTATCTTACGCTCTAAGGTGTTGTTGGGGCGTTTGGATCAACGATATACACCACAAGAACAGATTGACCTGTTGATGCAAGCAATTCGGCTGACGGTTCCCCGCTTTAATTTGGATGAGATTGAGAGGTTTTTTTATTCGACAGACGAAATCAAGATCATCAATCAAATTGGAATTGCATACTCCGATGATGGACAAAATAAAAAAGCAGCTGATATCTATTACCAGCTGCTGAAATATGTCCGAAAGCATTTTGAAGAAACAATCACTTCGGTTGGTATCTTACCGATGGTTTATTTTAATTATGCCCGTGTTCTGGATTTGTGCGGTCGCTACGAGGATAGCGCAGAATGTGCAGAAGAAGGCAGGAAGGCTTGCCTCAAATATGGGCACTATCAATATTTACCACATTGTCTTGAAATCCAAGCTGAATGCGCTCATTTCATGGGAGATGACAAAAAAAAGCGCGGATCTCTATCGTAAATGCTATTATCTGTGCCAGGTCATCGAATACCAGGAAGGATTGGAAATTACCAAAAAGGAAGCAAAAGAATATCTGGGCATGGAATTTGAAACTTAAAGAGCTTCACCGCCCCCCGGAAACGCGTCATATAACTGCATACCCGATTCGTCCGGGTCTTCGGGCTGTTCTGTTTCGGTCACGCCAGTCTGAGGCGTGGGCAAGTCTTCAGGTTCAGCGGCAAAGCAGGGGACAGCCAGCAGACTGGTGGCCAGAACAATAGAAGTAATCAGAGTAAAAAGACGTTTCATAATTTATTTTCCTTTCGTTTTATGTTGTTTTGGTGTTGGCAAAAGGATACCACTACAAGGCAGTACAGACCATATCGTGTCGTGTTGCTTTTTTCTAACATAAAACGATGGGTTTTCCTGAGAATAAGATCAGATGCTTTCCAATCGGCTTGTGATGCAGCAAGTACTAAAATAAGAGGATGGCCACCCAAAACAATGCCGTCAAGTCATTTGTGTGTGAATTGCTTCCGAGTTTCTAAAATTGTCCTGCACGGTTTCTGCACGGAATCTGCACGGTTTCACCCTGTACAATGGTTGACAACAGGTGCAAAATTTACCAGTGGACGTGAAACATGAATTCGGATAAATTACTTATTATCGATAAAATTTTATGTTTTACGGCAGGCGGCATAATGGAGGAATTACCCCTGACTTGCGCTACGAATCAGTAGGCCGGGGGTTCGAGTCCCTTCCATCGCACCAGAAAATGCCGTGAAATCGAAAGATTTCATGGCTTTTTTGTTTTGTAAGCCATGGGTGCACGGTTTCTGCACGGTTTTTGCACGGTCGGTGTTTTCCATGTCCGATTATGTAGGGCGCTGTATTGCATTGCAATCAGTGCCCTTTTTTGCATCAGGTGAGCAGGGCTAAGCGGAGTTTTGCCTTCATTTCCGGGTCGGCATCCTTGAGCAATTCCAAAAGAGCCGTCATGGAGATGGTGGGTTCGCCTGCGGCGGGTACAGCCTGCGGGCTGGGGGTGTCGGGCTTGGCATAGAAGCCACTTTCAAACTTCTTGCCCAGCTCCACACGGGAGGACTGCTGGATAAGGCGGGCAAAGACTTCCTTGAGGATGTTCTCCGCTTTTTTAGCGTGAAAATGTAAAAGACTAACTGTATATTTCAGGCTTCGGAAAGAAGCTTCCCCTCCTCCAGCATCTTTTTCACCTCGCGCAGGTCTTTGCACTCGGCGGTGTACAGGCTGCGCATCTCGTCGTCGGCGGGGGCAAGGTCCGGCACCATCACGGTGACAAAGCCGCCCCGCGCACCGGCGCGCACGCCGTTGTAGCTGTCCTCCAGCACCAGCGTTTCGGCCGGGGCTGTGCCCAGCGCCTTGGCCGCGGTGAGGAAGATCTCCGGGTCGGGCTTTGACGAGGTGAACTGCTCGCCGGAGATGAGGGCCTTGAAGTGGCTGGTCATATGCCAGTTGTTGAGGTGCCGCAGGATGGACGCCATCCGGCTGGAGGAAGCCACCACCATGGGGATGTGCTGTGCTTCCAGATAGGCGATCAGTTCATCCAGACCCGGCTTTTTGGGCGGCGGTGCCTGAAAGGCCGTCTCCGCCTGCGCGTGCAGGGCATCCATGATGCATCGGTGTCGCAGTCCGGGCCGTAGAAGCGGCGCAGCACGGCCCGCATGGAATCGCCTGCCGACCGCGCGCGGCAGCGTCCAGCCCTTCCTTATAAGAAAGGCCCAGTGTGGCCAGTGCGGGCTTCCACAGGGTGGCCCAGATGCGCTCGGTGTCGAACATCAGCCCGTCCATATCAAAAATAACACCTTTTATCATTGTGCAAAAGCTCCTTTCTGAGCCTGTAAGATCCGGCTTATGCCTCATTGTATCATATTTTGGGCAGTTTGCACATGGAAAAGCAGGCAATTTAGCGCAACTTAACCTATCCAAAGATGAAAGATTTTTCGTTTCCTTGTAAATCACATTCATATTATTATAATAGAAAACAACATTCGGTGTTTGCGGGCGCATTTTCATTCGCTGCGCCCGAGATCAGGAAAGAGGGAAAATAAATCATGTTGGATATCAAGATCACCCGTACCACTGCTCCGAAGGCAAAGCCTGACGAGAGCAATCTGGGTTTTGGCAAGAAGTTCACCGACCATATGTTCGTGATGGATTACACCGAGGGCGAAGGCTGGCACGATGCCCGCATTGTCCCCTACGGCCCCTTTGAACTGGACCCGGCTACTGTCGTGTTCCACTACGCTCAGGAGATCTTTGAGGGCATGAAGGCATACCGCACGGCCGATGATACCGTCCAGCTGTTCCGCCCGGACTGCAACGCAAAGCGTTTCCAGGACTCCGCCGACCGTCTGTGCATCCCCAAGATCCCTGTGGAGGACTACATTCAGGCCGTTGAGACGCTGGTGGATGTGGACCGTGACTGGGTGCCCCATTCCGACGGTGCTTCCCTGTATATCCGTCCCTTCGTGTTCGCAAATGATGTGGGTCTGGGCGTGCACGCTTCCAAGCACTACATTTTCTGCATCATCTGCGCTCCCTCGGGCGCTTACTATGCCGAGGGCATCAACCCCGTCCGCATCTACGTGGAAGACGAGTACATCCGCGCCGCTCCCGGCCTGACCGGCTTCACCAAGTGCGGCGGCAACTACGCTGCTTCCATCAAGCCGGCGAGCTGGCCGAGGAGCAGGGCTACGCACAGGTGCTGTGGCTGGACGGCGTGGAGAAGAAGTACGTCGAGGAAGTTGGCAGCATGAACATCATGTTCAAGATCGACGGCAAGGTGTACACCGCTGCTACCGTCGGCACCGTTCTGCCGGCGTTACCCGCCGCAGCTGCATCGAGCTGCTGAAGGACTGGGGCTATGAGGTCGTCGAGGGCAAGATCGCCATTGCCGACATCATGGCTGCTGCCCGCGAAGGCAAGCTGGAAGAGGTGTTCGGCACCGGTACCGCCGCTGTCGTCTCCCCCGTCAAGGAGCTGGTCTGGAAGGGCGAGCACGCCTACATCGGCGACGGCAAGATCGGCCCTGTCACCCAGAAGCTGTACGACACCATGACCGGTATGCAGTGGGGCAAGATCCCCGATACCAAGGGCTGGATCGTGCCTGTTGAGAAAAAGAACTGATCCCGATTCTCCGGAGAGAACCTTTTTATTCAGAATAGCAGCAAACGCCGCCAGGCCTCCGCTCGGCGGCGTTTGCCGTATATTAGGATAACGTCCTCGCCCTCTCCGTCAAACCTCCAAAATTTCCCGGCGCAATTGCTTTCTGTGCCCTGCAGTGCTAAACTGAAAACAGAACAGCGGCCTGCATTGCGGCAGGCGTGCGGGAAAGATTGAGAGGAATGGACCCATGGTCAAAAAATGGAGCGTGAGCTACCCTGCCGTCAACGGCACCGAGCAGCGCAGAGTATATGTTTATCTGCCCACGATGTATGAAGCTGACCCCGACCGCCGGTATCCGGTGCTGTATATGTTCGACGGCCAGAACGTCTTTTTTGACGAGGATGCCACCTTTGGCAAAAGCTGGGGCGTGGCCGATTATCTGGACTACACCGACACCCCGCTGATCGTGGCGGCGGTGGAGTGCAACGCCGGAGCCAACAACGAACGGCTGGTGGAGTATTCGCCCTACCGGTTCGACGATCCGCAGTTCGGCCACTTCGACGGCACGGGTCAGGCCACCATGAGCTGGTATATCCACCGGTTCAAACCCTTCATCGACCGCAACTTCCGCACTCTGCCCGACCGGGAGCACACCTTCATCGGCGGCAGCAGCATGGGCGGCCTGATGAGCCTGTACGCCCTTTTGCAGTACAACGACACTTTCAGCCGTGCGGCGGCGCTGTCGCCGTCCATCTGGGTGTCGCCGGAAAAGCTTTCCGGCCTTGTGGGCCGCGCAAAGCTGGAGCCGGGCACCGTGCTGTACATGGACTATGGCTCCCGCGAGATGGGCAACCACGACGGCATGCGCAGCGGCTTTGCAGAGATGTGCGCAAAGGTCATGACCCGGGGCATCCACCTTACCAGCCGCATCGTGCCCGGCGGCACCCACAGCGAAGCCAGCTGGGAAAAACAGCTGCCCTTTATGTTCCATACTCTGATGTATGAGGTGGAGGAGTAAACCCTAAAAGGAGGAAACACCATGGAAATGCAGTATTTTAAGGACTACAGCCCGGCGCTGGGCCGCGACATGGAGTGCAAAATTTACGGCCACGCAGGCCGCCCGATGCTGTACATCCCCTGTCAGGATGGCCGCTTCTTCGATTTTGAGAACTTCCACATGGCCGACACCCTTGCCCCATGGATCGATGCTGGTAAGATCATGGTGATCTCCATTGATACCATGGACAAGGAGACCTGGTCCGACACGCAGGGCGACCCTTATTGGCGCATCCGCCGCTATGAGCAGTGGCTGCGCTATATCGTGGAGGAGGCTGTGCCCAAGATCCAGTATCTGGCCAAGGAGCGCAACGGCTGGGACGACCTGCCCGGTGTCATTGCCTTTGGCTGCAGTCTGGGCGCTACCCATGCGGTCAACCTGTACCTGCGCCGCCCGGATGTGTTCTGCGGCTGTCTGGCCCTCAGCGGCATCTACACGGCCCACTATGGCTTCGGCAATTATATGGACGAGCTGGTGTACATGAACTCGCCCGTGGACTACATGAAGAACTTCCCGGAGGATCACCCCTATATGCAGCTGTTCCGCAGCCAGAAGGCGGTCATCTGCTGCGGTCAGGGCGACTGGGAGCAGCCGGACACCACATGGTTCCTCAAGCGCATCTTCGAGGCCAAGAACATCCCCATCTGGGTAGACCTGTGGGGCCACGATGTGAACCACGACTGGAACTGGTGGTATAAGCAGACTGCATATTACATGCCGTATATTCTGGGCGAGTAAAATGGCTCGCCCTCTCAGTCACCTTCGGTGACAGCTCCCCCAAAGGGGGAGCCTTTGGCAAAACCAAAAGGCCTTGCCGTACTGCCAAGGCCTCTCCCTTTGACAGATTTCCCCCGGTCGGGGGAAGATGTCGCGCAAGCGACAGAAAGGGGAACGAGGTGGACGCGAGCTTTGCGAGCGGACGGAGAGGGCGAGGCCGCCTTTATAGAGGTTTATAGAGGAAAGAGGAATCATAAAACCATGCAGAATTTTATTTTTATTTCGCCCAACTTCCCCACCAACTACTGGCAGTTCTGCCGTGAGCTGAAAAACAACGGCATGAACGTGCTGGGCATCGGCGACCAGCCCTACGATGAGCTGAAGCCAGAGCTGAAGGACAGCCTGAACGAGTACTACAAGGTGGGCAGTCTGGAAAACTACGACGAGGTCTACCGCGCCGTGGCCTTCTTTGCCTTCAAGTATGGCCGCATCGACTGGCTGGAGTCCAACAATGAATACTGGCTGGAGCGGGACGCAGCCCTGCGCACCGATTTCCACATCACCTCCGGCTTCCAGACCTCCGATATGCCCCGCATCAAGTACAAGAGCAAGATGAAGGAGTATTACCAGAAGGCCGGCATCGCCACCGCACGCTACCACATGGTGGACGATTACGAGGGCTGCCGGAAGTTCATCGACGAGGTGGGCTACCCGGTGGTGGTAAAGCCGGATAACGGCGTGGGCGCATCCGATACCCACAAGCTGTCCAGCGACGAGGACCTGAAAAAGTTCCTCGTGCAGAAGACGGCCCATCACCCGGATGTGGAGTACATCATGGAGGAGTTCGTCCGGGCCGAGGTGAACAGCTACGATGCCATCATCGATGCCAACGGCAACCCCATCTTTGAGGCCGGCAACGTCAGCCCCATGTCCATCATGGATATCGTCAACGACAACGACAACTCCATCTACTACATCATCAAGGACCTGCCCGAGGACACCCGCGCTGCAGGCCGTGCCGCCGTCAAGAGCTTTGGCGTGAAGAGCCGCTTCATCCACTTTGAATTCTTCCGCATGACCGAGAATCAGGCCAGCATGGGCAAAAAGGGCCAGATCGTGGCGCTGGAGGTCAACATGCGCCCCTGCGGCGGCTTCACCCCGGATATGATCAACTTTGCCCGCTCCACCAACGTGTATAAGATCTGGGCGGACATGATCGCCTTTGGCGGCACCGATATGCCGGTGGGCGAGCACTTCTACTGCCCGTTTGCAGGCCGCCGCGACGGCAAGCACTTTGTGTACAGCCACGAGCAGATCATGCAGAAGTACCAGCAGAACATGCGCATGGTGGACCGCATGCCGGACGCGCTGAGCGGCGCCATGGGCAACCAGATGTACGTTGCCACCTTCTCCACCCGCGAGGCATGGAGCAGTTCTACGCCGACGTGCTGGCTACCACCGATGCCACGAATGCCGCAGCTCAGAAGGAACTGAGCAGCATTTTGGCTCTGGGCGAGCCGGAGACCACCCCGGCGGAAAAGCCCGCCGCTCCTGCCGCTAAAAAGGCACGCACCACAAAGAAAAAGTAAGAATACGCTCAAAAAGCCCCGGAATGGCGTGCCCGTTCCGGGGCTTTTCGTTGTCCCTTTCTGCAAAGTGTGCTATACTGTTGCCAGACATTTTATTGGGAACGAGGTACATCTATGAAAATTCCTGCAAACGGCTTTACCCACGCCGGCAAGTTCCACGCCGACGATGTGTTTGCCACTGCCCTGCTGCAAATTTTGCGCCCGGACATCAAGATCACCCGCGGCTTTGTGGTGCCGGATGATTTTGACGGCATCGTGTACGATGTGGGCTTTGGTATGTTCGACCACCATCAGGAGCCCCGGGAGTACCGCCCCAATGGCGTGCCCTATGCGGCCCTCGGCCTGCTGTGGCGGGTGCTCGGCCCCGGCCTTGTGGGTGAGCGTCAGGCCCGGCTTATTGACGAGAACTTCATCCAGCCGCTGGACCTCAACGATAACACCGGCGAGCAGAACAGCCTGTGCGATGCCATTGGCTTTTTTAACCCGGTGTGGGACTCCAAAGAGGATCAGGACACCTGCTTTTTCAAGGCGGTGGCCGTGGCAAAGCAGATCTTGGAAAACCAGATCGCCAGCGCCAACGCCGTGAACCGCGCCGACGAAAAGGTGCAGCAGGCATACAAAAACTCCCGGGACGGCATCGTGGTGCTGCCCTGCTATCTGCCGTGGAAGAACGGCCTGTACAAGACGGACGCGTTGTTTGTGGTCTACCCCAGCCAGCGCGGCGGCTGGAGCGCCCAGTGCGTCACCGACCACAAGACCAAGCGCCCCAAGCTGCCCTTCCCCCAGAGCTGGGCCGGCCAGCCGCAGGAGGTCATTGAGCAGAAGAGCGGCATCCCGGGCATCAGCTTCTGCCACGCCAGCCGCTTCCTCATCACCGCCAAGGATAAGGAAACTGCCCTTGCCGCCTGCCGTCAGGTGTTAAAGAACAATGGCCGCATCTGAGCCGTGCGCCCGGCCAAAGCCCGCCTTTGTGTATATGGTGCGGTGTACAGGCGGTACGCTGTACACCGGCTGGACCACCGACCCTGCCGCCCGCCTGCGCGCCCACCAGAGCGGACGCGGCGCAAAGTACACCCGTGCCAGAGGGGCCGGGGGTTTTGCCTATCTGGAACTGTGCGCGGATAAGCGCGCCGCCCTGCGGCGGGAGTATGCCCTCAAGCAGCTGCCCAAGGCCCAGAAGGAACTGCTGTGCGCCGCATGGACGGCGGCGGGCGGGCCATTTTCCGGCGCATAAAGCGAAAACGAAACCCGGAACTCTTTCAGGGCCAGACGGCTCACGAAAGGGTCCCGGGCTTTTTGTTTTTGCGGTGTGAATTCTTTCCGTGTGCTGTAGTCCGCACATGCCTCCGGACAGGCTGCATGTGCCCCGAATATATACTGTGTAAATGCATAAAATATGAATATATTCTGCAAATAACGCATAAAGATGCAACATGAACGAAAAACGGGTGCCGGAAGCAAAAAAGGTTTGTATGGTTTTGTTATTGACGAAAAAACAGCGCGGCGTATAATAAAAGCATCAACCGAAACGCAACGGAAGAGGATGCGAAGGGAAAGTGCGCATCAGAAAACAAAAGTGTATTTTTATGAAAAAGGAGCGTCACCTATGAAAAAGGAAAACATCAAAAAAGTCGTGCTGGCTTACTCCGGCGGTCTGGACACCTCCATCATCATTCCCTGGCTGAAGGAAAACTACAACAACTGCGAGGTCGTCGCTGTCTCCGGTGACGTGGGACAGGGCACCGAGCTGGACGGTCTGGAAGAAAAGGCCAAGGCTACCGGCGCTTCCAAGCTGTACGTGCTGGACCTGAAGAAGGACTTTGTGGAGAACTACATCTTCCCCACCCTGAAGTTCGGCGCGAAGTACGAGGATTACCTGCTGGGCACCAGCTTTGCACGTCCGTGCATCGCAAAGGCTCTGGCGGATATCGCCATCAAGGAAGGTGCAGATGCCATCTGCCACGGCTGCACCGGCAAGGGCAACGATCAGGTGCGTTTTGAGCTGACCCTCAAGGCCCTGTGCCCGGATATGGCCATCATTGCTCCGTGGCGTGAGTGGGACATCAAGAGCCGTGACGAGGAGATCGATTACGCCGAGGCTCACCACATCCCCCTGAAGATCAACCGCGAGACCAACTATTCCAAGGACAAGAACCTGTGGCACCTGAGCCACGAGGGCCTCGATCTGGAAAGCCCCGCCAACGAGCCCCAGTACAACAAGCCCGGCTTCCTGGAGCTGGGCATCAGCCCCGAGCAGGCTCCCGATAAGCCCACCTATGTGACCATCCACTTTGAAAAGGGCATCCCCACCGCCGTGGACGGCAAGGAGATGGGCGCTGTGGAGCTGGTGGAATACCTGAACAAACTGGGCGGCGAGAACGGCATCGGCCTGCTGGATATCGTGGAGAACCGTCTGGTGGGCATGAAGAGCCGCGGTGTGTACGAGACCCCCGGCGGTGCCATCCTGTACAAGGCCATCAATGTGCTGGAGACCATCACTCTGGATAAGGAAAGCTCTCACTTCAAGGCTCAGCTGGCCCAGAAATACGCCGATATCGTCTACAACGGCCAGTGGTTCACCCCGCTGCGTGAGGCTCTGGACGCCTTTGCCGACAGTCTGGAAAAGACCGTCACCGGCGATGTGAAGCTCAAACTCTACAAGGGCAACATGATCAACGCCGGTGTCACCTCTCCCTACACCCTGTACGACGAGCAGACCGCTTCCTTCGGTGAGGACGAGGACTACAATCAGGCTGATGCCACCGGCTTCATCAACCTGTTCGGTCTGTCCATCAAGGAGCGCGCAAAGCTGTCCAAGAACTGGCCGGAGATCAAGTAAGCAGCTATAACATCTTCCCTTTCGTGTGTTTTCACACTTTCACACGGAAGTTCCATCCAACCGGCATCGTTGCCGGCGGCACCGCCGCAGGAGCGTTTTCCCCTGCGGCGGCTTTGCCGTTTTTAGAAGAAATTGACGAACCCTCTCAGTCAAACCCTGACGGGTTTGCCAGCTCTCCCGAAGGGCGAGCTTTATGCGCAGTTCGGCAAAGCCGTTCTTCAAGTGGGGAAGCTCTTGCTTTTCGCAGGCAGAAGAAAAGCTCCCCCCTCGGGGGAGCTGGCACGGCGCAAGCCGTGACTGAGAGGGTTTGGACATAAAGTAAAGGATAAAACTATGGCAGAACAACTCTGGAAGGGCCGTTTTTCCAAGGCCGTGGATTCCCGCGTGAACGACTTCAACTCCTCCATCCGCTTCGACCAGCGCATGATCGCGCAGGATATGCGCGGCAGCGGCGTGCACGCCGCCATGCTGGCAAAGCAGGGCATCATCTCGGAAAAGGACTGTGAGGACATCCTCAACGGTCTGGCTTCCATCGCCGATGATCTGGCAGCCGGCAGGCTGGAGATCGACCCCAATGCCGAGGATGTGCACACCTTTGTGGAGCAGACCCTCACCGCCCGCATCGGCGATGCCGGCAAGCGGCTGCACACCGGCCGCAGCCGCAACGATCAGGTGGCGCTGGATATCCGCCTGACCTGCGGGACTACAGCCACACCCTGCAGGCCTACATTGTGGAGCTCATCAAGGTCATCTGCAAAAAGGCCGGTGAGAACACCACCGCCGTCATGCCCGGCTACACCCATCTGCAGCGTGCCCAGCCCATCACCTTTGGCCACGCCCTGATGGCATATGCCTCCATGCTGCTGCGCGACCTGCAGCGCTTTGAGGATGCCACCGCCCGCATGGACGCACAGTGCCCGCTGGGCAGCGGCGCGCTGGCTGGCACCACCTACCCGCTGGACCGCCAGTTCACCGCTGAAAAGCTGGGCTTTGCGGCTCCCTGTGCCAACAGTCTGGACGGCGTGTCCGACCGCGATTTCTGCATCGAGCTGGCAAACGCCATCTCCATCTGCATGATGCACCTGTCCCGGCTTTCCGAGGAGATCATCCTCTGGTGCAGTTGGGAGTTCAAGTTCATTGAGCTGGACGATGCCTTTACCACCGGCTCTTCCATCATGCCGCAGAAGAAGAACCCGGATGTTACCGAGCTGATCCGCGGCAAGACCGGCCGCGTCTACGGCGACCTGAACACCCTTCTGGTGATGATGAAGGGCATTCCTCTGGCCTACAACAAGGACATGCAGGAAGATAAGGAAGCCATCTTCGACGCAGTGGATACGCTGGAGCTGTGCCTGAAGACGGTCACTCCCATGCTGGACACCATGAAGACCATTCCGGCCAACATGCGCCGCGCCGCCGCCAAGGGCTTTATCAACGCCACCGACTGCGCCGACTACCTCACCAAGAAGGGGATGCCCTTCCGCGATGCCTACAAGCTGACCGGCTGCATGGTGTCCGACTGCATTGCAAAGGACAAGACCCTTGAAGAGCTGACCCTCGACGAGTTCAAGGGCTACAGCGCTCTGTTCGAGAACGATATCTACGATGCCATTGATCTGGTCAAGTGCTGCGAGGGCCGCACCAGCTACGGCGGCCCCAGCGAAGCCAGCGTGAACAACCAGATCGCACTGGCAAACGCACAGCTGGATGCGTGGGAGGAAAAGAACGCATGAGCGTGAAAATTTTTATTGATGGCTCTTCCGGCACCACCGGCCTGCGCATTGCCGACCGTCTGGCACAACGCCCGGAGATCGAGCTGCTTTCCATTTCCGCAGAGGGCCGCAAGGATGTGAACGAGCGCGCGAAGGTGATCAACTCTGCCGACCTCGCCTTCCTCTGCCTGCCGGATGCCGCTTCCAAAGAGGTCATGCCCCTGCTGCGCCCGGACGTGAAGGTGCTGGACACCTCCACCGCCTTCCGCACCGATGCCGCATGGGACTACGGCTTCCCGGAGCTGGCGGGCCAGAAGGAAAAAATCAAAAATTCCTGCCGCGTGGCAGTGCCCGGCTGCTATGCCAGCGGCTTTATCAGCATCGCCCGCCCGCTGGTGGAGCTGGGCCTTGCACCGGCAGAGTATCCCTTCAGCTGCACCGGCATCTCCGGCTACTCCGGCGGCGGCAAAAAGATGATCGCCGAGTACGAGAGCGCCGATCGCCCGGTGCACAGCAAGCTGGATGCACCCAAGAGCTACGGTCTGGGCCTTGCCCATAAGCACCTGCCGGAAATGCAGAAGATCAGCGGCCTTGCCCACACCCCCATGTTCGTGCCCGTGGTGTGCGATTACTACTGCGGCATGCAGGTGCTGGTGCCGCTGGATCTGACGCTGGCGGCAGCACCGCCGAACAGGTGGCCGAGGCATTGCGGCATATTACAAGGATGCTGCCACCGTCAAGGTGCACGCTCTGA
>ENA-OQAA01000785-OQAA01000785.1-human-gut-metagenome-genome-assembly--contig:-NODE-785-length-19937-cov-2.091772_pt1 | contig 19937 bp, 28 predicted proteins | sample MGYA00242489_ERZ504515 | MGnify/ENA primary metagenome ERZ504515 (study PRJEB26092, sample SAMD00036237) | human gut metagenome | host: Homo sapiens | study: EMG produced TPA metagenomics assembly of... | reverse complement strand
CGCTAAACTTGATAATGCCATAAAAAAGATACCTAAAAAGAGCAATGAATTTGTGAAAAAATCCGCTGAAAACCTTATCGAATACACTAAAGATTTAACGCCCGTTGATACCGGTAATTTAAAAAATAACTGGCAGCGTACCCGTCCTTATATGGGCAGTATTAAAGTCTACAATAATACGGAATATGCCGCACATATGGAATATGGACACCGCGTAAAAAACCGCAGGGGCGAATGGGTAAAAGATGAAAACGGTAAAATAAAATTTGTTAAAGGTGCTTATATGCTTCATCAGGGTGTTGAGGAACTGCGGGATAATTTCGAGGAGGACGCCAAAATAATTATGGATGATATATTTAAATGATTAAATTACTTGATATAAAAAAAGGACTTACAACGCTTTTAAAATCTAAATTCAATTATAAGGTTCATTTCGATAATGTGGAAAAATCGAGTGAGCCTTATTTTTATGTGGAAATGATGCCGCGGCATAAAACCGTTGATGAAATTTTTAACGGATAAATCCATACAGATTGATATAATGCTGGTTCTAATTCCGGATGAGTACGGCCGAATAAAAAGGTCTGTTCTGTATGATACGGCTGATACCTTAGACGGTTTAATTAGACCTGTATTTCATATCAAAGACAGATATATCACCATTCTTGAAAGTCATACGCGATTTGTCGATGAGATACTACATTATGTTTTTTATCTTGATTTTGCGGATTGTTTAACCGATAAAGAAAGTTCTGCTATTATGTATGATTTAATGCAAACGCTAGAACTTAATTTAAAATAGGAGATGATTTTAATGGCTAACGAAAAAGAAATATTCGGTATGCCGAAAGTACTTATAACTTTTAAAACAAAATCTACAACAGCAATTGCCCGTTCTGCCCGCGGCATTGTGGCCATGATTTTGAAAAACGAAACAACGGACGTTATGAAATCTTATAAAATTTCCGATATCACAGATATTCCGGATAAAGGACTTACGGATAAAAATGTCGATTTAATTAAAAAATGTCTGCTCGGTACGCCGCTACGTATTTTAGTATATACAATTCCGGATGATACTGTAGCAGAGCCGACAGTAAATCAGTCTTACGTACTTAAACAGATTAGCAATATTAAATGGAATTATATTTGCGCACCGACAGCTTCCGGCAGTGAACAGGAAGATTTGGACAGCTGGATTAAAACGCAGCGTAGTAATAAATATAAAACATTTAAAGCTGTACTTGCCAACATGGCAGCTGATGACAAGGGCATTATTAATTTTTGTACAGGAGATATCAAGGTACCTAATCCCGATTACGTGAAGATGCCACTGAAACACCTGCGGCAATTATCGGCGAAGCTATTGTAGGAGATAGTACTGTAGCAAATGACGATACGGTTAAGCCATATACTATTTACACGGCGACGGAATACACGGCACGTATTGCCGGCATTTTGGCGGGACTTAGTCTGGATAGAAGTGCAACATATTATCAATTGCCTGAAGTTGAAAGCGTAGAAACGTATGAAGATATTGACAGCTTAATTGATAAAGGACAACTGTTACTCGTTGATGAAGGTGACGGCGACGGCGTTAAAATTGCCCGTGCCTGCAACAGTCTTACGACATTTACAACTGACGTGGGTCAGGATTTCCGTTCCATAAAAATTGTTGAATGCATCGACATGATAACGGATGATATTCGTGATACGTTCAAATCGGATTATGTCGGCAAAGTGATAAATGATTATAATCATAAAATGTTATTTATTTCTGCTATTCTTGTTTATTTCAGTGGATTGAAAGGCAATGTGCTTGATAACAGTCCTACGGCACAGAATACAGTGGATATTGACGAAGAACAACAGAAAAACTATGCAATATTGAAAGGTGAAGATGTCGCGGAAATGACAGTACAGCAAATTCGCGAATATAATACGGGAACCAATGTTTATTTAACAGGCCGTATTACGCCGGTTAACGCTATGGAAGATTTGACGATTGATTTTACTATGTAAAGGAGAGTTATAAATGGGAAGAGAAGCAGAAGCTGTAAAATACAGAGGACGCCGCCGCTGGAACGGCAGCTGGGGAAAAGTATGGTGGGACAATGAGCTTTTGTTTGAAATTCAGAAGTTTGAAGCAAAGGTAACCGCCGACCGTGAAGATGTATTTATTTCTATCAGTAAAGATAGTAAAATCGTATCTTTAACCGGTGAACTTTCCTTTACAATTAAATCCGTTGTGAACAGAAATATTAATAAGTATCTTGAAGCATGGAAACAGGGGCTTGACCCGCGCGCACCTTTATCGGTTTGATTGATGACCCGGATGCTGTGGATGGACAGAAAGAACGCTGTTCTATTGATAATGTCTGGTTTAATGACTTGCTCTTGATGAGTTTTGAAAAAGGCAAAGTCGTGGAAAAAGAATTTACGGCAGGATTTACACCTGAAGATGCATCTTTCATTGAAACTATCGGTGCATAATTATTTTTAATAAGGAGATTATATAAATGGCTATTAGTGTAAAAGAACTTATTGAACAGAAAGAAAAAATTGAAGGCAATAAAAAAATTTTGTATGATATCGAAACATCTATAGGCACAATTACCGTAAAACAGCCGGACGCAAGTTTCGTCGCTGATATTTTAAAATTGGATAACGTAAATGAACTTATGATTTTAGATAATGTTGTTGAGCCCAATTTAAAAGATAAAGATTTACAAAAAGCGTATAACTGTATAGAGCCGACGGATATTATCGGTAAGTTGTTTAAAGCCGGTGAAATAGGTAATATTGCAACAGCTATTATGAAATGTGCTGGATATGAAAGTCTTGAAGCCAAGGTGCATGAAGAAATAAAAAACTGATAGATGAGAACTGGGAAGCGGCAACAGCCGCTTTTTTGCTTCTCAAAGGTCATACATTAGAATATTTTTTTAACATGAGTTATTTGGATAAACTTTTTGCTTATACGGCAATGCGCAAACAGCAGGAAATTGAAGCTCAGAAAATAGAATTTGAAGCACAGCTTGCCGGTGTCAAGCTAGTTAGGAGGTAGTTAAATGGCTGATGATGCAAGACTTACAGCACGGCTGGAAGCAAAAGACAACATGACAGCGACTATAGTTAAGTCGAAAAAAGCACTGAAAGATTTACAAAGTCAGGCACAGGCTACCTCTAAAACTACAGATGGTATTGTTAAATCTTCGGCAAGAGCCGGTGAAGGTTTAAAAGAATTAGCACAAAACGCCGACAAAGCTAAAACGGCACTTGGAGGAATAAAAAACAGCTCTGTATCCGTATCTGTCCGGGATATGGTAACATCACCCTTAAGTTCCATAAAATCAGGACTTAGCAGTATCGCAGGCAAGTCTTATTCTGTAGGCATTCACGCTAAAGACAGTGCTACAGACACCATTTTAAAGGTTAAATCGGAATTATCCGGTATTATGGGCAAAACATATACGGCTATACTGAATGTAAAAGCTAATACCAACCCGATGAATTCTATGGGTAATACTTTAAATGAGTTCACAAACGGAATGCTTATGCCGACAAGTATACAAATGGCAGGTGCCGCCGGTATCGGTTATGGTGTGTACGATACCATAAAAACAAGTATGGATTTTGATGCTCAGTTATCTGCTATTAAATCACTTACGCCAAAAGAAGGTTTAGACGGTATGAGCCGCGATGATGTTATGGCACAGGTAAGAGCACGTGCAAAAGAACTCGGGCAGGCTACGGCATTTGGCAATAAGGAAGTAGCACAGGGAATGACTGAGCTTATAAAAGCCGGTATTTCTTTAAAAGATGTATTGGGCGATGCTAGTGAGGCGGCTTTAAACTTGGCCACGGCCGGTGATTTGGCACTGCCGGAAGCGGCGGAGATAATGAGTACAGCAATGAATACATTCGGCGTTAAGGACGCAACTCATGCCGCAAATATTTTAGCCGGTGCGGCGAATGCTTCCGCAACGAGCGTTCATGAAATGAAGTATTCCCTTTCCGCTGTCGGTATCGTAGCCAAAAAAGCCGGTATGGATTTTGATGAGGTAAATACAGCTCTTGCGCTTATGGCTTCCCGTGGGCTTAAAGGCTCAGATGCCGGTACAAGTTTAAAATCCATGTTACAGCAGATTGAACCTGCAACAAAACCGGCAGTAGCAGCATTTGAAAAGCTGGGTTTATTAAAAGATGGCAAAAATCAGTTTTATAATGAAAAAGGTCAACTTCGTTCTTTAGGTGAAATAGCAGATATTCTGCACGAAAGTACGCAGGGACTTACAGAGCAGGAATTAAATTCACTTTATAAAGACGCTTTTGGTTCTGACGGTATTCGTGCCGCTCAGGTACTTGGTGAATTTACAAGTCAATCCGTTAAAGATATGTACGATGAAATGACGAAAGTTACAGTCCAAGAACAGGCTGAAACTATGTTGGATAACTTAAAAGGTGATATTGAACAGCTCGGCGGCGCGTGGGAGAATTTTCAAGATACACTTATGGAAGGCTCAGCAACAGGCGGGCTAAGAAGTCTTGTTAAGGAAATCACTGAACTTGTTTTAGATGCTAACAAATTATTTGAAAACGGTTTTACATTCTGGGGAACATTCGACCTTGTAACAAAACCATTCAGAGACGCATTTTCAAAGATGATACAGATGGACGGCATGGGTTCAGTTGCCGCCGGTGCAGGTTTGTTTATCGGACTTATTGCCGGAGCAAAGAAATTTTATAATATCGTTGCTAAATCCGTACAAAGTGTTAAAAATCTGATTGATATTGCCAAAGGTATTCCTAAAGATTTGCCGGGTTCAGTACCTAATAATCTGCCGACAAATCTCCCTGGACAGACTGTAAAAGATGTTATTCTAAATGCCCAAAATGTTTACGTAAACGGCAAAAATCAACCGGGTGAAACGCCGCCGACAATACCAAATGAGCCCAGTGCGCCGCCTACGGATAAACCGAAAACCCCGCCTGCAAAACCTACTATCTGGAGTAATACAAAAGATGCAATAAAAACAGGCTGGAATTATGGCGGTGGTATAAATAAAGCCAATATTGCCCTTACCGTTCCTTTTGCCGCGTATGATATATACAGTGCCGACGAAGGAGAAAAAGGCGCTGCCGTTGCACGAGCCGGCGGAGGTCTTGCAGGCGGCTGGGCAGGTGCAAAACTTGGCGGAGCAACAGGTGCTGCAATCGGTTCCGTTCTCCCTGGTATCGGTACGGGAGTCGGTGCAATTATCGGCGGTGCTATCGGTGGTATTGGCGGCAGTATTTTAGGCAGTCAATTTGCCGACAGTATTTCAAGACTTTTCGATTTTTCTGCGGATAACAATATTATAAAACGCATCAATGACAGTTCATGGGGACAAGCTCAAAACATGTCAGCTGCAACAAATATGAATATATCGCAAATGCAGTATGACGGAGTAAGTACTTCATTTAATAATATTGCAGAACAAAGCGGACAGGCTCAACTGCAATTCGCTCAGGCGCAAATGAACAGCCAGCAACAAATGTATTCAGGTTTTCGAGATTTTGTTTCCGGTATTTGGGGTGAAATCACTGACAATGTTAACATTGCCGGACAAATGCAACTTGAAAGTAATCAAATACAGGTTGAAGGGCAAAAACAGGCGTTTTCAGGGCTTAAAGACTTTGCAACGGAAATCTGGAACGGTATTACCGATACAACTAATACGGCAGGGCAGATGCAGGTACAAAATGCACAAATACAGACACAGGCAAATATAGAAATGTGGAACAGCATTTGGCAGTCTGCCGCAAATGCATGGGAAAGTATTCAAAGCAAGTGGAGTGAAGCCGTAAGCTGGTTCACCGGCAATATATATAATCCGCTACAGAGTTTGGCGCAAAGTGCAGGTGCAGGAATTGCCACCGGCATAAATAGTGCAATTGCCACTATACAAAGTGCATGGGCAGGTGTAGTCAACTGGTTTGAAGCAAATGTTTTTGGACCGATTAGACAAAAATATATTGAACTTAAAAATTCTGCACCGTCTCCTGTTCAAAGCGTACTCAGTTTTGTTGATGGCGGTATTGGTCATAATGCTACAGGTACAATGAACTGGACAGGCGGTCTTACCGAGATAAATGAACGCGGCGGCGAAATTGTTGACCTTCCGACCGGCAGTCGCATATATCCGGCACAGACAACGGAACGTATTATTCAGCATGAATTTGCCGAAAATACATCTAATGTTAGCGGCGGCAATGTAACAATTACCGGCAATACTTTTATTGTTCGTAATGAGCAGGATATCGATGAAATCGCTTATAGACTGATGTCTCTTATGCGGCAAGTTAATGCAAACTTTGGAGGTGCATATTAATGAGCTTGACAGTTTTATGAATAAAGCCTACAGCGTAGTAAATTTATTATCTTTGGCATTAGGGAATGAAACTGCTGCCAAACGGCAAATAATATTAAGTTCAGACAATGAAAAATTCACTATTCCTGTTACTCCCCGCAGTTACGAAATAAAAACAGCACAAAATAATGAAACAATAGATATCCTTGATTTCGGTGAAGCTATGCTATTTGGCAATGCAAAACTTAAACGGCTTAGTTTTTCCGGCTTTTTCCCGCATCCGAAACATGATTATCCGTTTATCGTGGGAGATGTTAAAAATCCGATTGAATGCGTGGAACTACTCACAAAGTGGAAAGAAGCTAAAAAGCCGATAAGGGTAATAATAACCGACAGCCCCGTAAATTTGATGATGGGGCTTCGGGAATTCACCTACCGTGAACAGGACGGCACAAGGGATATTTATTACAAATTATCTTTTATTGAATATAAAGAGCTTAATACACCAAGTGCTAATAATGAAAAACAAATAGACGAAACCACAGGCTTGAAAAAACGAACTGATGAGCCTGAAAATCCAGAAAGTTGGGTAGATAAAGCTGATGATATTTTAGATGCTTCAAAAAAAGTCTATGGTGATTACAGTCATTGGCGAAATATTGTGCAGTCTAATGACTTAAAAAATTTAGCTATAAACAATGTAACAAAATTAAATTTGAGGAAGAATCTAAAATGAAAATATTTTATAAAGGTAAGGATATTTCTACATTAGTGAAAAAAGTTACATGGAGCGGTTCACGACTTCAGGTGGCAAGAAAATTAGTATTTGATTATGTACAAGATGACAGAGACCCTAATATTCCAGTGTTAACAATAAATAATGGAGAAACTATTTTTGGATATGACGAAGAAAACAATATTGTCTTTCGAGGTAATGTTTTTGATGTAGAGAAAAATAGACAAAATTCCAATGTACGAATTACTACTTTTGATAATTTATTTATTTTAAGTAAATCTAAAATAACTAAAAAATTTGTGAATATAACAGCTGAAGATATTACAACAGTAATATGTAAGGAACTGGGTATAAAAGTTGGTAATTTAGTAAAAACAGGTATTCCTGTAAGTTTTATTGCGGACCGTAAAACAGGATATCAAATAATTATGATGGCTTATACGGAGGCAAGTAAAAAAACAGGTGAAAAATATCACCCGATTATGAACAACGACCAGCTTGATATCATCTTAAAAGGTACGTTAATCGAAAATTATGTTGCCGACAGCCGTAGCAATATGACAGAGAGCACCTATAAGGAAAGCATTGAAAACATGATAAATCAGATAATGATTACCGACCAGCAGGGCAATATGACGGGATATAAGCGTAATGATGAATGGATTGGTAAATACTCTATGATACAGGACGTTTACAAAACCGACCCAAACAAGGATACTAACAAGGAAGTCGAGGCAATGCTCAAAGGACCGGACAGAAGCGGCTCTCTTACGCTCATCGGCGACTATCGAGTTAAATCCTCTTATTCTATAGAAATAAGAGACAGTTTAAACGCCGGTAAATTCTGGGTTAAATCTGATGTACACACATTTCAAAACGGCAACCACATGATGAAAATTGAACTTGAATTTGAAAATATGATGAACGAGGAAAAAGCCCCACAAGAAAAAACGAAAAAGTAGGTGATATAAATGGAACAAATCCCCAGTGCAGAAGCAAGTGTTGAGGAAATTGTAAATATTATGCACGGCGTTGCACAGTCTCACGTTCCGCGCAGTGCTTTTATCGGTATCGTAGTCGAGCCGCCGCCCAATTTTATTATTAAAGCAAATAATATTGAGCTTACAAAGGAAAATGCGTATATTTCAAAACGGCTTCTTGTAGGCTATGAACGAACGGCACGAGGACATTTAGTTTCCGCAACACAGAATAAATCAGGCGGTAGCGGCGACAGTTCATATGAAAGCATAATCACAGCATAGATAATGACTACACTGAAAATTTCATCTATACCGATACGTTGAAAGTCGGCGACTGGGTTAGTATCCTGCCGTGCGAAGGGGCGGAAGGACAGCTTTATATCATAAACGAAGAGGTGGTAAAACTTGAGTGAAGAATTTCCATTTACCGGCACAAATACAGTTACTGTAGAAGAAGATTTACCACTATACAAAGAATACGCATGGAATTTCGACACGGACAAGTTCATCTATGATAATGCCGGTAATCACGTGTTAGTTGAAGGAAATGAAGCTATAAAAGTCTGGATTTATAAGGCGTTAAAGACCGAACGTTTCAGATACACGGCGTATAGCTGGCAGTACGGTATCGAGCTTAAAAAGTTTATCGGCAAAGTCATGACGGTCGGCGAGCGGATTTCCGAATTTAAACGAGCCATAATTGAATGTTTAATGGTAAATCCGTATATAAAGTCTATTAATTCTATTAATATAACGCGCGACAAGACAAATATTGATTGTGAAATTGATTTAACTACGGTTTACGGGGAGCTGGTGATTAATGTATAAGGCAAGAGAACAAAAAGACATATTGCAGGAAATGATTAATAGTTCCAAAGCAAAAACAGGATTGTTCGAAGGAACGTTCCAGTATGACGCACTTGCCAGCAACTCGATCGAATTTGCCAAAGTCGAGGTTGAACTTGAGGAACTAAACAAAGTTGCTTTTGCAGATACTTCATACGGCGAATATCTGACCATGATAGCTAAACAATACGGTGTTATCCGAAAGGAAGCCACCAAAGCTATAGGTGTTTTGACTGTAAAGGGCACCGGCACGATTTACGCAGGTGCTACTTTTGCAACGGAAAGCGGCATCCAGTTTGTAGCTATCGAAAACACGGAAATAAAAGAAAACGGGCAAATAAATATTGAAGCTGTAACTGCCGGAGTTATCGGCAATGTAGATGCTGAAACTATAAATGTTATTTCCATGTCTATTCCCGGTATAAACAGTGTGATAAATTCCGAACCGACAATGGGCGGTTATGACGAAGAAACGGATGCTGAATTACTCGACAGGTATTTGTTTAAAGTCAGAAATCCAGCGACAAGCGGCAATAAAAATAATTATGAACTTTGGGCACGCGAGATTGAAGGCGTAGGTGGTGCAAGATGTATTCCTCTTTGGAATGGCAACGGTACAGTCAAGGTGGTTATAATTGACGCAAATCTGAACGTTGCTGATGAAACACTGCTAAATAAAGTCCGTGCCTACCTTGAAGAAGAAAAACCGATCGGCGCAGATTTAACCGTAGTATCAGCAACTGCCGTGAATGTAAAAATAGCAGCCAATATTTACGGCAGCGTAAATAAGGATGAATTCAAAGAAAAGGTTGATACGTATTTTAAAGAAATAGGCTTTAATCGTGGTTACGTATCCGTTGCTCATATCGGCAAAACACTTTTAGAGTGCAGTGGCGTTATTGACTATGACAGTCTGACTTTAAACGGTGAGGCAAAAAACATACCTCTCACTGAAGAACAGTTGCCAATTTTAGAAAATGAGGTGAATTTTAATGTTATTTCTACTTAGACGAACACCTGTAAAAACATTGAAGCATCTGCCGAAATTTCTGCCGATTGATGATGACTTTAAAAACACAGAGTTAATCAGCGATGATGAGCATGAAAAGTTGAGACTTGCTGTATTGGATGTAAAAAATCAGCTTTTTGTTGAAACGGCAACATGGGGCCTTTCTGACTGGGAAAGAGTTCTTGGGATATCCGTAAAAGAAAATGCCGGCATAGAAGACAGACGTATACAGATACTCTTGAAACTGCAAGGTGCAAATACCGTATCTGAAACGTTCATGAACAATTTAATAAATATATTTTGTGAAAATAAATCCGGCTATATAATTCAGTATAATCCTGAATACTGGTTTGAATTATGTGTCAGCGGTGATGATGAAATAAATGGAAGGAGTTATTAGACGCCGTAAATACATTATAAACCAGCGCATTTGGGTTTTGGCTATAGTAATCAGGATTATAAGTCAGATTTTAACAAGCCATAGAGCAAGTATTATCCAGTACATTAATGCCAACCATAATTTCTGGAATTTGGGCACGGCGGAAAATACGTACTGGGACGGCGTATGGTGCTGGGACGGCAGTATCGACTGGAGTGGCATAAAACCGGATGCAAAATACAAAGAAAGGCAGTCCCATATTATAGACATTTTAACTAAAGTTAATTCTGCACAGACCTTTAAGACAGGACAAAGCGCAGATATAACGTATAAAATAACATCTAAGCACAGACTTTTAACAAGCCATAAAAGCAGGCAGTATTTATTATGTAGATATAGACTTAAAACAAAACATTGAACACAGGGCATTAAATACAGGTAAAATTAATGCTATGCAGAGCCGAACCACAGGGAACGCAAAAAACCTATGGGACGGCTCTTTTTGTTGGGACGGCAGCCACGCATGGAAGGCAGCTACACCATGCAAAACACGCATATGGAAAACCTATGCACCTGTTACAGCACAGATAAAAACGGAGTATGAAGAAAGGAACGTTTGAAAGACTATGAGTAATACACAGAACATTAATCCGAAACAGACACTGGCAGTAAACGGCGAAGCAGTGCCGCTGGCAGAATTTAATCAGGATACTTTTTTACAATCCAATAAAAAAACTACAACCGATTACAGAGCGGCATTTGCACAGGCAATCGGGACGACAGGTGCTATTGCAAAAATAGCAAAAATGGCATTTGGCATTGCCGGTGAAACGGATGACCAGGCAATCCGGCGCCACCTTCTGATAACGGTAACTTGAATAACGTTGTTTTGACCAAAGATATTACTTCTGTAACCTATCCTGTAGAAACAAGCGTACAATTTGAAGCTGAAATCGAAGCTGGAGATTATACGGGAGCTATTAATGAGGTTGCCTTGATTGACGAAGAAGACCATACCGCCGCAAAGATGAGGCTTCTGACAAGCAAAGGTATAGACGCGGAAAGCGGCGCAGTATTCCGCTGGACAGTAGAATTTTAAATGAGGTGATAATTTGAACGCTGAAGAATTAAAAACAGAGTTCGGGCTTGAGTTCCCGACAGAAATAGACGGTTATAAACGCCCTGGAGCATTAGAAAACGGTCATGACTGGTTTTTAGAAATTCCACAGATTATCGCAAAAGATAAAGTGTTGTACACCGGCATGAACTTAATCCTTAGTGCGCTCCTATCCAATGAAAAACTGCTTAAGCAGTGGCATGATATCCTGCAAAACGTGGTAAATGAACAGGACTGGCGAGTAGTTACGGACAGTTTAAAGGGCTACATGACACCGGAGTTGAAGAAAAAGCTGGACGGCATAGCAACAGGAGCAAACAATTATATACACCCTAGTTCGCATCCGGCGACCATGATTACTCAGGACGCAACACACAGATTTGTAACGGATACTGAAAAAAATACATGGAATGGCAAAGCAAGTACCGCTGTCGTATCTACTAGTGTAAACGGACTTGCACCGAAAAGAGATGGCAATGCAAGCCACTTTTTAGCGGGAGATGGAACGTGGAAAGTAGTTCCTTCTGCATCCAGCGCGGCAACTGCTACAAAAGCCACACAGGACAGCCGTGGGCAACAGATAGATACAACGTACGTAAAAGGAGTTACAGGAAGTAATGCCACGCTTACAGTAACTAAAGGTAACGGCACTACAAGCACGGTAACTGTAAATAATGTTGCCAATGCCACTAAAGCAACGCAAGATAGCGCAGGACAGCAAATCAATACGACATATGTAAAAGGGGTTACGGGAAACAATGCAACATTAACAGTTACAAAAGGAAATGGGACAACATCTACTATTACAATCAATAATGTAGGAAATTCCACAAAAGCCACTCAAGATAGTCAAGGACAAGCAATAAATACAACATATATAAAAAGTATTACGGCTTCTAATGCTACCTTAACGGTAACAAAAGGAAATGGGACAACATCTGCTGTTACTATCAATAATGTAGCACATTCTACAGATGCAGATAATGCTGGAAAATTAAATAATAAAGGCGATATAAGTGCCTCAACATTACCAAATAATTTTACTACAGGTTTAACAACACATAGTGCATATAATGGTAATTATCCTTCACAATATGGTAATGTAATAAATATTAATAATAAAGGTAAATCTCAAATCTTTATGGAATGGAAAGGTGATGACAATGCCGCAGGAGCTCCTGGTGGTATATGGTACAGAGAATGCAGAGATAATCAAAATGTTTGGTCTAATTGGGCTAAAATAGCATATTTAACAGATTGTACAGATACGTTAAAAAAAGTATATCCAGTTGGAAGTATTTATATGTCTACAGTTAGTACCAATCCAGCTACATTATTTGGGTTTGGTACATGGGAAGCAATGCCAGCAGGTCGTGTGTTATTAGCACAAGGTAAATCTTCTTGGGGTACAACCTATAATGCAGGAAGTACTGGAGGTGAGGCAACTCACCAACTCACTGTAGGGGAAATGCCTTCACATAATCATATTGTTAGTATTCAATCTTCAGGAGAACATAATCATACAGCAAGTTCAAATAAAACAGGTACACATTCACATGTATTGCCTACTGCTAACGCATTAGGTAGTGGATCTGGTTATGTTATCGGCACATCAAATGGAGGAAATTTAAATACAACAGGGAATGGGGAACATTCTCATGTTATTACTATAAATAATAATGGTTCACATACACATAATACTACAGTAACAGAAACAGGTTCAGGACAGGCACATTCTAACATGCCACCATATTTAGCTCTTTATATATGGAAAAGAATAAGTTAAGCTGTACGTTTCCAGATGTATACACTTAAATATGGTTGCATATTATTATGTGGTTGATTACCACCAGTACTATTAATTGCTACAGTATGACTATGTGAACTATCAAATACACAATTCCATACCCCAGTAGATTCACCGTTACCAACATTAGCACCTTGTTGTTTAGAGCTAGTAGCAAAAACTCCACTAAAACTATAATCTTTTCCTGCTTGTAACCAACCTATATTACCATTCTGATTAACATTATTTGTACTAGCATTATGATTATGTGTCGGTAATTCTCCTACAGATTTATGCTGTTCGTTTCCACATATAAACAGAAATATATGGCATCATATTATTATGTGCTGTATTAGAACCTGTATTGTTAATTGTTACTGTATGACTATGATTACCTGCTGAACTGGTTGTATATGTTCCAGCATTATTATAACCAACTGTAGGTTTGTTGCTATCATTGCCAATTTCTTCACTTGTAACTGTAAAAGTGTGTGTATGTACACCTGTAGTATTAGTGCTTCCACTATGGTTATGACTTGGCATTTCTCCTACAGTTAAAAAAGAAAAGAGTATACTTTAAATAAAGTGTACTCTCTTTTAATTGGTATTATTATAAAATTTTTTGTAAAGATACTTAATTATTTATGATACAATACCTAGAACATTTCTTGCTATAGTATTAGCTTTTTGAATGGTTGGATTTTTAAACATACTCATCCATGAACCATCTTTATTTATTTTATATTGTTTCATACCATCGTATCCTCTAATATAGCATGTATAAACTTCAGTTTGTCCAGAAGCATATACATTTACTAAATTAAAAGCTATTGTTATAGAGTGGGAATCTTTTTCTACTACACAACAAGAAGATTTATCTATATATACATTAGGATTTCCTTCTTGAACATTTTGGAAATTATAATCTCCATTCCAATAAGCACTAGCTTCAGCAGTTTGATTGGTACTAAGCGTTGAATAAGTAATTAATAAAGTGAATGATAAAATATAATACCTAATAGATTTTTAAATTGTTTCATGTAAAACATCTCCTTTTCTTTAAGTAATGTTCTACAAAATATAATTAATCTCCTTTTTTATTTTATATAAAATCTATACTGTGCATATTACTGTAGTTATAGGATTTTTAGGTTTTAGAAATATGCTATTTTTAATGTTTTTATGAGTAACAATTAGTAACATAAATAAAGTCTAAATAAAACTTATATTTAAGGCTTAATTTAGTTTATACGTATCTTATTAGTATCATTTTATTTTGTTAATTGCTTTACGGAGCTGTCTAATATCTTTATGTGTATAAACCCCATTTGTAATATCACTGCACGCATGACCTAATATTTTACGTTTAGCATTATAATTCACCTCTGCATTATCCATCAAAGTAGCACAAGTATGACGACAATCATGAGGTGTATATTTTGCATTAAGTGCTAACATTATCTTATCCCATAAAGTGCAATAAGTGCTGTAATTATAAGGTTTTTCATTATATTGACAAATAAGGTATTTACCAGGCATATTCATTCTTTTTATAATAAGCGGAAATATTTTTTCATGGATGGGAATTATTCGCAGACCAGATTTAGTTTTGGACTTAGTTATTTTAATGTATTTTTGTCGCATATAAACATTATCTTTGGCAAGTTCTAATAATTCACCTATCCTCATGCCTGTATAAATTAAAATTAACACAGTATCGACACCTTCAATATTTAAATTAGACCATAACTTATTTATTTTTTGGCGTGTAAATGGTTTGTGTGGTCGTTTCTGTTTATTCTTGCCTAAATTTAAAAGCATAACATAATTTTTATCTATGTATTCCATCATTAAAGCGTATTTAAACATAAGTGATAAAGTAGAACGGATTTTCTTGCAAGTGCTGTAGGAAAGTCCTTTTCTTTTAACTGTATCTATAATGTCTTGTAAGTGATAATACTTAATTTTTTTTAATGGCATTTCATGCAAGGAAAAACAATGTTTGTATGAATTATGGTTAACTGTTTATTAGTGCTTTTACTAGGTTGGTGTTTATCTATATAAAAAGGTAACCATCTATAAAATAATTCTGAAAAGGTTGTTTCATGTCCATGCAAAATTTTATGGTTCTTTTTATTGAAATCGGCAGCATAGATTTCTGCTTCGACTTGCGAACAGAAATAGCCCATAGCTTTTTGTTTACCATCTTGAGTAATAACAAAAAACAAAAGGTCGCCTCCGATTACCGCTTAATTTTTTTAATACTTCCATATCCATTAGGTTTTCTCAAAAATAATCACTCCTAAAAATAAAAATTTAGGAGAGTATATCATAGAAAGGAATAAATTTATGAGAGTTTTTCAAATTCAAAAAGGCGAGATTTTAATTATAAATGGTGATAAACAGTATTCTGATACTGTAGAAAATTTTAAATTAGATAGTGAATTAACATTAAAAGATTTGAATGAAGTTATCTACGATAATTACCAAGAATGTTGTGTGGTCAACAAAGAATTTAAAGAATATCCTAATGTTGATTTTGAAGGTTATATTGATAATGTTGATATCTATATTAAGGCAAAATCTGAACGTGAATACGTGCCACCAAAAGAACCAACAGAAGAAGAAAAAGCTTTAGCGAAAATTAATGAAATTATGGCAGCTAATGATGAACAAATTGCTGATATAAAAGACGCTATGTTGGTAGCAGTACTTACAGATGATACCGAATTACAATCGGAATTAAAAAAAGAGTATGCTTCTGTTATTGAAGATACAAATAATAAGCTTCAGGAGGTAAAAGCAAATGACTAAAAGATGTAATATTTGTGCTAAAAAGCTTGATGAACAAGGCAAATGTACAAATGAAAAATGCCCCAACTGTTTAAAAGAAAAGTTAATATCAGAATTAGAATCTAGTAAGTAGTAAGTAGGTGGTGATATTGTATGAGCAAATTATAAACTTTATTAGTTCTTTAATTCCAACAAGGTTAGAGGTATATATTGGAGGAGGTGTTGCCTTTGTGGGAGTTTTATTGCAGCACTTTATAGGGCAATGGAACAATCAGATAGAAATATTGTTAATTTTTATGATTATTGATTATATTACAGGTCTAAGTGCTGCATATATAATGTCTAATGTTTACTTAGATAGTAGGAAAGGTTTCAAAGGTATTATCAAGAAAATGGTTATTCTTTGCTTGGTAATATTAGCACATCAGATGGATGTATTAATTGGACAGGACACATTGATAAAAAATGTTGTCTTGCTCTTTTTTATTGGAAATGAAGGCTTAAGTATTTTAGAAAATGCTAGCAATTGTGGCTTACCAGTCCAAAAAAACTAAAAGATACTTTGGCTCAATTCACAGAAATAAAAGCAAAAAAATAACGTATTCAAATTAAAAGGAGTATATTTTAATGGAAAGAGTTTACTTAAAAGATTTAGGGCTACAATATAATTATTCAGAATTAGAAAATAGAAATAAAACGGATATGATTGTTATTCATCATACAGGAAATCCAACAGATGATGATTTATCTGCTAAAGAAATTAATGCTAGCCATCAAGCTCAAGGTTGGACCTGTATAGGTTATCATTATGTAATTCGTAAGGATGGAACGATAGAAATTGGTCGACCACATTGGACAATAGGAGCGCATGCTTATAATGAAAATTCTCATACAATTGGTATTCATGTATGTGGAAATCTTGAAATTGGAGAGCCAACATCAAAACAGATTGAAAGTTTAGCTATGCTTCTTGCTAATATTTGTACAGATTATGGATTACCAATGATACTACACATGTAGTAGGACATAGAGATTTAATGGCAACTGCTTGTCCTGGATATAATCTTTATAAAATTTTACAAACAATTAGAGGTAAAGCTATATTTTATCAACAGAAATGATATATATAATTAGGAAGGAATTTGTATAAAATGAAAAATTTAATAAAAACAGTATTAGGTATTTTTATAAAATCAAAGATTGAACAACGTAAACAAGAAATAAAAGATAAATTAGAAAAAGAAATCTCTATAACTACTAGTGAATGGGTAAAAGCTCGAAATACAGCTTATCTTGCTATTATAGATGGAGCAGATGATAAAGTATTAAATGAAATTGAAAAAGTTATAGATAAAATCTAACAAAAGAGTTATAATTAAATAACATTTTCTTTTATTGCTAAAAGCCCCTATTACCTAGATTCTTTTCTAAGTAATAGGGGCTTTTTGTTGTTATAGGGAAATACAACATTTGTTAAAGTTAAATCAAATATGAAGTGAATCGAATATTCAAATACAACACTTGTTAAAGTTAAATCTAACAAAATCAAATTTTATGGTTTTTATTATACTACTAACAGTATTGATATACAAGGACTTCAATTATTTTTTAGCAATAATAATAGATTTTTGAAGTACTATTTTAATTTTTATAAGAAATATCTAATGTTGTAGTTGATATGAGTTTATAAATTTTTAATAGACAAGTATAATACATTCAAAAGAGTAAAGATATTTTTATCTGTGTGATTGTGAACACAATTTTTCTTGATATTGGTATCCAATTGTAATACAATAATGTTGAGATAATACCACGCATTGCGTGGTATTATCTTAACATTATATATTAGGAAAGGGGCTATATTTATGGAAATGATTATTAAATTTAATAAGATGTTTCTTCTTGGAATTGAGTCTTTATTAAAACCCCGAAAAAATTTGTAACATAAAAATAAATAATATTCTAAGCATATCTGATGAAGATGCTTTTAAATTTGATTGGGAAATAACAGGAAATGATATAAGGAAAGCTATACATTATTATGACCAAGAGAAAAAGTAATCGAGTAAAATCTAATAATGTTACACCTATGAGAGGTAAACATCAAGTAAAATCTAATAATGTTACACCTATGAAAGGTGAACAAAGAACTATTGTGCATAGACAAGAGGAAAAGTTTACTTTTCGAAAAAGTGCATAAAGGTCCTTTGCCAGCTCCAGAAGTTTTGGAACAATATGAAAATATTTTACCAGGTGCAGCAGATAGAATTATAATGTTAGCTGAAAATCAAGCAAAGCATCGTCAAGATTTAGAAAAAATTGCAGTAAAAGGGGCAGTTAGAGATAGTTTATTAGGTTTAATATTTGCTTTTGTTTTTTGTATATTTGTCACAGGTGGAGCTATATTTTCAATGCATGAAGGTAATACAATTACAGGAACTATATTGGGCGGAGTTGGATTAGTTACAGTGGTTACTGCATTTATTCAGGGAAGAAGTAATCATAAAGATGATAATAGTTAAATAAAAACACTTACTTATTTAGTGGGTGTTTTTATTATTTTTTAGCGAGAAAAGCTATATATAATATTAGATTAATTTATAAAACTCATCTATTCAGATTAAAATTTGATAGATGAGTTTTTTATTGTATTCTTGATTATTTTTATTTATTAATAATCAAGATTGTGCTATAATATAAGTAGAGAGGTGATTAAATTGATTGGAACTAAAAAACAACTTGGGAGGTAGAAGAACAGGAGCTGGCAGACCTGTTGGAACTAAAAAAGCTATAACAAGAAAAACTAGGTCTATAGCTGCATTGATGATGAATGGGAGATGATAAGACAGTTTAAGTAAAATTGTGAAAAAGACAAGGATACAGCAAAAAAAAATCTTAGATGGCTACTATAATGAAGAAAAATAAAAGACAGTCTGCACTACCGACCAAAGTGTTACAGACTGCCTTCTCAAAACAGAGGTTACCCTCTGTGATATTGTACCATAGAGATAACCTCTTTCAATATTGAAAGGAGATTATCCATGATAAGAAGAAAATTGAATAAGAAAAAAGGCTTTTAAAGGATTTAAGGTTATAATAGATACATCTATATTAAAAGAATTAGAAGTATATAAAACTTTATCTATAAATCAGTTGTTTGACGAACAAGATAAAAAAGAAATTGAAAAAGCTTATAATTTTTATAGTGATATAAAATAATTTTAAATGATGTCAAAATAAGATGTCAAAATTAATAAGACTTAATAATTTACGATGCTATCAAGTGATAAAATCTTTATTTATTATAATGGGTTTTGGGATTTCTAAAAAATATTATATAGTGTATTACTTTTTGATTTTTTGTCCTATTTAATTTATGTTATAATTTTATTGTAAGTATTTGTATCATAAGGTGGTTAAGATATGGCTAGTATTCGTGATGTAGCTAAATTGGCACAGGTGGCACCAAGTACCGTATCATTGGTATTGAATAATAAGGGTTATGTATCAGAAGCATCAAGAAAAAAAAGTATTAGATGCAATAGAAAAGTTAAATTATGTACCGAATGAGTTAGCAAGAAATTTATATCGTAATAGTACAAATATAATTGGTATTATTGTACCTGATGTAGCACATCCTTTTTTTGGGGCTTTTATTGGTGCATTAGAGATAGCACTTTATAAATATAATTATAAAATAATGGTTTGTTCAACGATTGAAAGAGAGAATGCGGAACATGAAATTGTAGACATGTTAAAGAAGACAAATGATAGATGGTATTATTATGGGTTGTCATTCTTTAGAAGTTGATTTATATGATAATGTCAATAAACCTATTGTGGCTTTTGATAGAATTATTAATAATAAAATACCGATTATTCGTTCAGATCATGAGAAAGGTGGAAGATTAGCAGCTCAAGCAATGTTAAAGGCTGGT
>ENA-OQAA01000784-OQAA01000784.1-human-gut-metagenome-genome-assembly--contig:-NODE-784-length-19937-cov-9.588541_pt1 | contig 19937 bp, 25 predicted proteins | sample MGYA00242489_ERZ504515 | MGnify/ENA primary metagenome ERZ504515 (study PRJEB26092, sample SAMD00036237) | human gut metagenome | host: Homo sapiens | study: EMG produced TPA metagenomics assembly of... | reverse complement strand
GGTGGCCTGGAAGCCGTCCTCGGCCGGTCTCGATGCGGGCGGCCAGAGCGCCGTGAGGCAACGCACCGTGGCCTCGATGTCGGCGCAGGTGGGTGTTGCAGGTAACGTGCGTCTCGCCGTTGGCAAGCGCAGCGCAGATGATCAGGCGATGCGCCATCGACTTGGACGCGATGGCGGGAACGGTGCCCTTGAGCGGGGACGGGGTAATGCGGGCTAACATGCGGAAGCGTCTCCCTTCTGGCCGAGGCCTCGGCAATCAAATCGTGGAAGGTGGAAAGCGGCATGCGGTCGATGCTGCAGCGGCCAATGCCGTGCGGAATCACCAGGTCGATGGTGTCACCGGAGCGTTTTTTGTCGTGCAGCGCCTCGGCAAAGATGGCGTCGGCATCTTGGTCGCAGCGGGTCTTGAGGCCATGGCGGGCGCAGAGTTCCTCAATACGATCGGGCAGTGCAGCATCGCAAATGCCGTGCAGGGCCGCGGCGCGTGTGATGATGCCCATGCCGATCGAAACGCAGTTGCCGTGTCCGAGCTCAAAGTGCTCGCAGGCTCGACGGCGTGTCCGGCGCTGTGTCCAAAATTGAGGAGCTTGCGCTGGTTGGTTTCGCGCTCGTCGGCGACGACCACGGCGCGCTTGATGTCAATATTGCGGGCGATGATGAGCGCTACGCGGGCTACATCGCGGTTGAGCAGCTCCAGCGTGAGCGGGGTCTTCTCCAGCTCGGCGAAAAGCTCTGGGTCGGCGATCACGGCGTGCTTGACGACCTCGCCGCAGCCGTCGGCGAACTGCTCGGGCGTAAGGGTGGCCAGGCACCCCACGTCGGCGATAACCACATTCGGCTGCCAAAAGGCGCCGGCCAGGTTCTTGCCGGCAGCCAGGTCGATGGCGGTCTTGCCGCCCACCGACGAATCCACCATGGCGAGCAGACTCGTGGGGATCTGCACAAACTTGCAGCCACGCATGTAGGTGGCGGCCACAAAGCCCGCCACGTCGCCCACGACGCCGCCGCCGAGTGCCACGATCACGTCGGAGCGCGAAAGCTCGTGCTCGGCCACAAACTCCAAAATGGCAACGTAGGTCTCGGCGCGCTTGTGTGCCTCACCGGCCTCGAAGGTGCAGATACTCACTTCGTAGCCTGATGCCTCCAGGCTCTGCTTAACGGGCATCTGGTAGAGCGGGCCTACGTTGGTGTCCGTCACGATGACGGCCTTGGTGCCGCCGGCAGTGGCGCGCACGAGCGGTCCCGCCTGCTCCAGCAAAAACGTGCCAACATGCACCTGGTAGGGGCGTGCGGTGTCGATATCGATGGTAATCGCCATAAGCTATGGTCCTTTCGACCTGGCGTGATAGGTGGTCTAGTGGGAGGCCTCGTCGTCGAGTGCGCGCTTAATGCGGTCGCCCTCGGCAAGGAGATTCTCCAGATAGCGCTGGTCGCGGTCCTTGAGCGCACGGCTGTAGGCGCCGAGCGAGTCGATCAGGTGGTCGATCTCGAAGGCAAGCGCGTCGGCGTCGTCGATCATGAGCTCGGACCACATTTGCGGGTTGAGGTGCGCCACGCGGGTGAGATCGCGGTAGCTACCGGCCGAAAAGCCGTGGTGGACCTGGGCGGTCGGGCTCTTTACGTAGGCGTTGGACACCACGTGCGCAAGCTGGCTCGTGAAGGCGATGACGCGGTCGTGCTCGGCGGCGCTGGTCACGCTGAACTTGCCAAAGCCCAAGGGGCGCACCATCTCGCGCACCTGCCCCAAGAGCTCCAGTTTGAGCGCATCGTCCACCGCGGGTGGCACGAGCACGAGCGGGGCGCCCTGGAACAGGTCGGCGCGGGAGTGCGCGTAGCCCGAGAACTGGGTGCCTGCCATGGGGTGCGCACCCACAAAGTAAAAGCCGTGCTCGCGGGCAAGCTCAAAGGCGCGCTCGCACACGATGCCCTTGACGCCCACCGTGTCGATCACCACGGGGCCCATGATAGCCTCGGTGTCGGTGGCGTCGGCGAGTGCCCGGGCATGCGCCTCGAGCCACTCGATGCAGGCCTCGGGGTAGCAGGCAAGGACGATGATGTCGCATTCGCCGAGTGTCTCGTCGTTGAGCTCTCCGGCGACAGTGCCATGCTGGCGGCCGTCATGACATCATCATCGGGGTCCCAGGCCAGCACGCGAACGCCCGCCTGCGCATAGCCGCGGGCAAAGCTGCCGCCGATGAGGCCCAGGCCAACGATGCCCGCGCATTTGGGACCGCCCTGGTTAACGCGCGCGTTTCTCACCGTACCCATGGGCTACTCCATGTCTCTTGGCAGACGACCTCGCGGATGGCGCGAATGCGGCGCATGGTGTCGTCGAACTGGTCGGGGGTGAGGGCCTGAGCGCCGTCGGACCATGCGCGGCTGGGCTCGTCGTGGACCTCGATCTCCAGGCCGTTGGCGCCGCAGGCGGTCGCGGCGAGCGCCATGGGCTCAACGTAGCGGGTGTAGCCGGTGGCGTGGCTGGGGGTCGCAACGACAGGCAGGTGCGACAGGTGGTGCAGCACCGGCACGGCGTTGAGATCGAAGGTGTTACGGGTGCGGGTTTCGAAGGTGCGGATGCCGCGCTCGCACAGGATGACGTTGTCGTTGCCCTCGCTCATGATGTACTCGGCGGCCATGAGCAGCTCATCGATCGTGCCGGACATGCCGCGCTTGAGCAGGATCGGGGTCTGGGTCTTGCCGACCTCCTTGAGCAGGGGGAAGTTCTGGGCGTTGCGGGCGCCGATCTGCATGATGTCGATCTTCTTGTCCAAGAAGACCTGCACGTCGCGTGGGTCCATGATCTCGGTGACGATCGGCATGTCGAGCTCGGCAGACGCCTCGCACAGCAGGTCGAGGCCGGCGGGGCCCATGCCCTGGTAGGCGTAGGGGGAGGTGCGGGGCTTGTAGGCACCGCCGCGCAGCATCGTGGCGCCGGCGGCCTTTACGCGGCGTGCGATGCGGATGAGGTTCTCGCCCTCGACGGAGCAGGGGCCGGCGATGACTTGGAACTGGTCGCCGCCGATTTTGACGCCGTGGCCGCAGTCGATGACGGAGTCCTCGGGGTGGAACTTGCGATTTGCGCGCTTGAACGGCTCGGAGACGCGCTGCACGCGCTCGACGACATCCATGGACTCGAGCAGGAACGGGTCGATCTTGGTCGTATCGCCCACCAGGCCGATGATCGTCTCGTTCTCGCCGCGCGAGACATCGGTCTTCAGCCCCTTTTTCTCAATCCAGCTGACGATATGGCTTACGGCATCGTCGCTGGCGCTCTGCTTTAAAATTGCAATCATGGTGTGCCTCTCACCTCGATGGATAACTTTTGCAAAAACGGCCCGCATCGCGAGCCGTGTATATGGTGCATGTGAGTTTATACTATCTGACTCGCTTTTGCCTTCTAAAGTGGGCCGTTGCGCCTCGTCTTCCTCGGAATTGCAAAGCTTTTTCTTTTATCTTGATAGCCCGTGGTGCACTTGTATAATGCCAAACGTTGGCCCTATTAGCTCAGGGGATTAGAGCGTCTGCCTCCGGAGCAGAAGGCCGTTGGTTCGAATCCAACATGGGGCACCATGGAACGTAAGACCGTCCGAACCTCGCATGGTCCGGGCGGTTTTTCTTATACCGACGCGACGTGATGGGACGTGGTATGGCAGCAACGGATATCGAGCGCGGACTCTCGACCGCCGAGGTCGAGGAGCGCATCGCCGCCGGTAAGATCAACCGCAACATGGAGCTCAAGACCAAGTCGGTCAAAGAGCTCATCATCGAGAACCTCTGCACGCTGTTCAATTTGATCAACGTGATCTTGGCTTTCCTGGTCATTTTGACCGGTTCATTTAAGAACCTGACGTTCCTGTTTGTGGTGTTCCTCAATACCGCTATTGGCGTCATTCAATCCATGCGGTTCAATAAGATGGTCGATAAGCTCACGCTGCTGACCTCTAAGAAGGCCATCGCGGTGCGCGACGGTGCCGAGGTGGAGCTCGACTTGGACCAGATCGTGCTCGACGACATCATCCGCCTGGGGCGCGGCGACCAGATTCCCACTGACGCCGTGGTGGTTTCGGGCGAGGCGCTCGTGAACGAGAGCTTGCTGACGGGCGAGAGCGACCTTATTAAGAAACAGCCCGGTTCCGAGCTCATGAGCGGCAGCTTTATCGACTCGGGCCTGCTGCGCGCCCGCGTGATCCATGTCGGCGCCGACAACTACGTGGCTAAAATTAATAACGAGGCGAAGTACGTCAAAAAGGTCAATTCCGAGATCATGAACGCGCTTAACGCCATCGTGCGCTTTGCGAGCATCATCATGATCCCGCTCGGTTTGGCGTTGTTTGCCTCGAGTGTGAGCGAGCTGTGGGATGCCGCGGGAACCCCGGGCGATAGTGCGCTTTCATGGTGCTTCTCCGAGCTGTTGGCTGGTCATGTGCCTTCGTCGGCGCTGCTGTCCACGGTGGGCGCCCTGCTGGGCATGATCCCGCAAGGCCTGGTGCTGCTGACCTCGTCGGTGCTCGCCATCGCCACGGTGCGCCTGGCCCGCCGCAAGGTGCTGGCGCAGCAGCTCTACTGCATCGAGACGCTCGCTCGCGTCGACGTACTGTGCCTGGACAAGACGGGCACCATTACCTCGGGTCGTATGGAGGTCGAGGGCACCTACCCGCTGCCTGTTGAGGGTGTTGGCTTTGGCGTGGACTCGGACGAGGCGGCTGTTCCCGTCGATACCACAGTGCTCGATTTTGCGCTGGCTAACGTGGCACGTGCGACCTCGGCCGATGCCAACGAGACATGCCAGGCGCTGCTCAACTATTACGCCGATCGCCCGGTCGAGGTGTCCGAGCCGCTGTCGGTCATTCCATTCTCGTCGTCTAAAAAATGGAGCGGCGCTTCGTTTGCGCAGGGCTCCTATGTGATGGGCGCCGCGCAGTTTGTGCTTTCGGAGCGTGTGTTTTCGCAGGTCGAGAACCGTGTCGCCGAGCTTGCCGATACCTGCCGCGTGCTCGTGGTGGCGCGCGTGGACGGCTTTACGCCCGATGGGGATATGGTGGGCGAGGCCGAGCCCGTGGGATTTGTGACCATCCGCGACGAGATTCGTACCTCGGCGGCCGAGACCATCGGCTACTTTAACGAGCAGGGCGTGACCCTCAACGTGATCAGCGGCGACGACCCACGTACGGTGTCGTCGATCGCGCGCGTGGTGGGCGTGCCGGGGGCGGACGCTTATGTGGACGCCACGACGCTCGATACGCCGGCCAAGCTCGATGCCGCAGTGGACCGCTACCATGTCTTTGGTCGTGTGACCCCGCAGCAGAAGCGCGAGCTCGTGCAGGCGCTCAAGCGCCGCGAGCACACCGTGGCCATGACGGGCGACGGCGTCAACGACGTGCTGGCGCTCAAGGAGCCGACTGCTCCGTCGCCATGGCGGCCGGCTCCGATGCCGCGCGCAACGTGGCCGAGATCGTACTCGTCGACAACGATTTTGCCTCGATGCCCGCCGTGGTGGCCGAGGGCCGTCGCTCCATCAACAACCTGCAGCGTTCGGCCTCACTGTTCCTGACCAAGACGCTGTTCTCGATGGGCCTGGCGGCGCTGTGTATCGCGCTGCGCCGTACCCCTTCGAGCCCATCCAGATGACGCTCATTAACTTCTTCTGCATCGGCGCGCCGGGCTTTGTGTTGGGCCTGGAGCCCAACAATGCTCGTGTGAAGGGTGCGTTTTTGAGCAACGTACTCAAGCGTGCACTGCCGGCGTCGATTGCGGTCATTTTGGCTGCGGCGCTCGATATCTTTGTGGCGCGCGTGTTTGGCTTTAGCAGCTCACGCTGTCTACGATGTGCCTGCTTACGTCGTGCGCGGCGAGCGTCAGCCTAATCTGGCGCATCTCGCAGCCTCTCACGCCCTTACGTGTGGTGCTCTTTGTGTTTGTAGTCGCCGGCATCCTGGTGGGCGTTATCGGATTCCCGGAGCTGCTGTCTATTGCCAACCTGTCGATGGGCCAGATGGTTATCTTGGCTGTTATCGTGGTCTTTACCTGCTCGGTGTTCTTTAAGCTCGCCACGATGATGGATTCGCTCAAGCCGCGTCGTCGTCATGCCGCAACTGGTTTTGGCCGTGGTGTGCGCGTCCACCTGGGTCGCGGTGGCGGCAAGGTGAGCTCGACGGGTTCGACGGCCGAGCGTTTTGCCAAGCGCGTCGCCGCCGACATGGCGCAGCGCCGCGAAGATCGCACCGCTCGCGAGGCCGAGGCCCGTGCACTCGAGGGCGTGGCCCAGGCCCAGCCCAAGAAAAAGAGGAGTACCGGAGCCAAGCGCTCTCGCGTGACCAAGTCCGCCCAAGGCATCAAAGTCTCGATGCCAAGCAAAAAGAAGAAGTAACTACGCGCCCTGGCGATGTTGAATTGGTGCCTTGCTCCTGTGGGGCCGTGGCGATGTTATGCTCTAACCTCGATTGTTTGAATTGCTTCGAAAAGAGGATGCCGTGATCTGCCCGCATTGCCTTAAGACTATCGAGGACGGCGCCTCGTTCTGCCCCTACTGCAACGCCTATGTGGTCCGGGCGATGGCCCCGAGCACACCGAGTTCGTGTTCTGCGAGGGCTGCGGTGCCCGTCTTTCTCCGCACGATCGTACGTGTCCCAAATGCGGACGCCCCGCTCCGGGTATCCTCTCCGAGGACGCGGCCGCATCCGACCTGGCAGCGGGCCACACGGCGGGCTTTCCGCGCCTAACGCAAGAGCAGATCGATACCGAGGTGCCTCATGCGCCCGCCTCGCTGCCGCGGTTCTTTCGGACGCCGCCGATCCTAACGAGACCTGCGTGCTGCCGGCTTTCGATAAGGATTTCGGTATCCCCAAGGTCGATATTCCCACGCCCGTTTCCCTGCACGACGATGCTCAAAAACCCAAGCGCAAAGTGCATCCCGACGAGGACGCCTATCACAAGCACAAGCGTCATATCCCCAAGCCGCTCATCGTCATCGCGGTACTTGCCGTCGTTTGCGGCGGTGCCTATTGGTTCGTGACGACCGATCCCATGGGTGTCATGCCTGGCTTCTACGACCAGTTTGGCCAAGCTGCACAAACCACCTTCCCCACGCGCCAAGAGGGCGAGGCGACTGAGGACGATACCAAGCAAGACGATTCTGCCGAGGTGGTCCAGGAAGAAACCGTGCTGACCGATGATCAGCTCTATACCAGGCTCGACGGTCTGTATCAGACCATCGTGTCCTACGGTGACGAGGACCAGATCGGCGAGGTCATCGATTCCTTTAACAACGGCTATCTCCGAACGCCGCTGTCCACCCGTCAGGAGCTGTCGCAGAGTGCTTACGCCCTGCGCGACCAGATTAAAAAGACGCAAGATGAGCTCAGCAACCTTAAGTACCAGGACGATACGGTCTATGCGGACGACATTGCCCACTTAAAGCAGCTTGCCGAGTGGATGTATGAGCGCGTCGACGTGATCTGCCAGAGTTGGGACATCTCGCTGGCCATTCCCGATGGCGAGTCGATGAGTTCTCACCAAAGCGAGATCCTGGCGCCCATCGCTCAGGGTGGCAACAGCGCGCTTAATCAGTACGACGCAACGTGGGCTCCTGGAAGCCGCAGCAGCGTTCCTAAAATTAGTTCGCCATAGTCGGCATAACCTACGTGCGCAATTGATGTAAGCGCATGCTTATTGCTACAATTCGTACAAATATGCTTTAAACGCACGAGGAAGGAACCACATGTTTGGTTTTAAGAAAGAGCTCTACACGCCCGAGTATCAGCTTGCCGGCGACGAGTGCGCCGTTATCGAGACGTCGAAGGGTACCATCAAGGTCAAGTTTGACGGCGAGGGCGCTCCCATTCATGTCGCGAACTTCTGCGAGCTTTCTACGATGGGCTTCTATGATGGCCTTAAGTTCCATCGCTATGTGCCCGGTTTTGTCATCCAGGGCGGCGACCCCAATACCCGCGATATGTCCGGCGCCGACGTCGCTGCCGGTCTTGAGGGCCCCGACGGCATGCCCGGTACCGGTGGTCCCGGCTACTGCATCAAGGGCGAGTTTGCCACCAATCCGCGCAACAGCCATGTCGATGGTGCCTTGCCATGGCACGCTCCATGGACCCGATTCCGCGGGTTCGCAGTTCTACTTCTGCCTGGCGCCCAGCATAACCTCGATTCCGGTTACACCGTCTTTGGTACCACGGTCGAGGGTCTCGATGTGATTTCGCAGCTGCGTGCCGGCGACGAGATCGTCCATGTCGAGATCGTTCACGAGTAAAGGGGACTTCCTTGAATAGCCAGCTGATCCAACAGGGCCGCGCCGCTTACCGCGCGGGTGATTTTTCCGCTGCAGCCCAGATGCTTGGGGCGGCAAAAACTCCCGATGAGATTATGGGCGAGGCCGATCACCTTCGTGGCAACGCCTTGATGCACCTGGGCATGTATGCCGAGGCCGCCGAGGCCTACGCCGCTGCCCTCAATGACGGCACCTACGGCAAGCGCGGCGCGCTGCTCACCAACCGCGGCAAGGCACTCGCCGCCGTGGGCGACTACACGACGGCCGCCCAGGCGTTCTCTGCTGCTACGCAGGATGCTTCCTATGCCACGCCGTTCAAGGCCTATCTGGCCTGGGTAACGCGCTGTTCCAGTCGGGCGACTATGCCAACGCGGGTACTGCCTTCCGTCAGGCTGCCATCGACGGCGCAATCCGGCTCCTGCCGCCGCACTGGGCGAGCTTGGTCGTTGCTTCATTAAGCTCGGCCGTCCGGCGGATGCCGTGGAGACCTACCGCACGGCTATCGACTTTGCCGGCCCCCGCGACGACACGCGTGCGCTCAACGCCGGCATGGGTCAGGCGCTTTCTGCCGCCGGCCGTCCCTCCGACGCACTCGACGCCTTTAACGCCGCTACTGCCGATGGCATCTACCAGCTCACTTCCGAGCAGGCCGATGAGCTTGCCCGCGTGCATGATTCGCTTGCCGCGCTGTCTGCCCAGACGGCTATGGCCACGGCTCCGGCGCCCGCGATGGACGCTCCTGCCGTCGATCCGCTCGATCCTACGGGCGCGACCGGTCAGTTTATGCCCGATCCCTCGGACACCGGCTTCTTTACGCTGTCCGAGTCCGAGATGGTCCAGCAGGACCGTCAGGATCGTAAGCAGGCCAAGGTCCGTCGTCGCCATCGCCACACGGGTCTCAAAGTCTTCATCGTGCTGCTTCTGCTCATTTTGATTGCTGCGGGCGGTCTGGGCTTTGCCTACACGCGCGGCTTTGGCTTCCCCTCGCAGGAGTCGGTTATCACCGATCTGTTCCAGGCTGCCGGCGACGGTGACACCGCAAAGGCCGAGTCTTGCCTGGCCTCGAGCCTGTCCGAGGACGCCAAGTCGATGATCATCTCCTCGATTCCGCAGGGCGCCACCGTGTCCGTCGAGGGCATGGATCAGTCCATGACCGAGACGACCGCTAAGGTGAAGGCATCGCTGTCCAAGGGCGGCGAGCAGGAGTACACCGTCAAATTCGTGCGCTCCGACAACCATATCGGCTGGGCCGTTTCCTCGCTCGATATGGATTTCTCGGCTGCTGACAACCAGTAGTGACCTTATGGGATTTAGCTTTGCCCGGCGCTTCACCGCAAGTGAGGTGCCGGGCTTGCGCTAGTATGATGAGCTAGTAGTTTTCCAGCAATCATCCAACACATCAGGAGTTGCGTTGTTTTCTTTGATGGATATGTTCTTCGGTAGCTATGCGGGCGATCTTGCCATCGACCTCGGCACCGCAAATACGCTTGTCTCCGTGCGCGGCAAGGGCATCGTCATCCGCGAGCCTCCGTCGTCGCCATCGACAAGAACGACGAGCGCATCCTGGCGGTCGGTATCGAGGCAAAGCGCATGCTCGGCCGTACGCCCGGCAACATTGTGGCCGTTCGTCCCCTGAAGGACGGCGTCATCGCCGACTTCGACGTTACCGAGGCCATGCTTCGCTACTTTATCGACAAGGCGTCCGAGAAGCGCTATCCGTGGACTCCGCGTCCGCGTGTTGTCGTCTGCGTTCCCTCCGGCGTCACGTCGGTCGAGAAGCGCGCTGTCTTTGAGGCCACGATCCAGGCCGGCGCTCGCCAGGCCTACCTAATCGAGGAGCCCATGGCTGCTGCTATCGGCGCCGACCTGCCTGTCGAGGAGCCCACCGGCTCCATGGTCATCGACATCGGTGGCGGTACCACCGAGGTTGCCGTTATCGCTATGGGCGGCATCGTCGTCTCGCAGTCCATCCGTATTGCCGGCGACGAGTTCGATCAGGCCATCCTCACGCACGTTCGCGATGCCTACAACCTTGCCATCGGCGAGCGTACGGCAGAGGACATCAAGATCAAGGTCGGTTCCGCCGTGCCGCTCAAGGACGAGCTTGACGTCGAGGTCAACGGCCGCGACGTGATCACCGGTCTGCCCAAGACCGTGCGCATCGAGAGCGAGGAGATTCGTCGCGCGCTCAACAAGCCGCTCGACGAGATGGCCAAGCCGTCAAGGACGCACTCGACGCTACGCCTCCCGATCTTGCCTCGGACCTTATGTACTACGGCATTTTGCTGACTGGTGGCGGCGCGCTGCTGCGCGGTCTCGACGTGCGCCTGCGCGATGAGACCGGTGTTTCGGTCAACGTCAGCCCCACGGCGCTCGATAACGTCGTTAACGGCTGTGCCCGCGTGCTCGAGGCCAATGCGTTTGATGGCGGCTTCGTCCAGACCAATGCTTAATTTCCAAAAGGTGGATTCCATTTGGCACGATCTTCGGGTTTCTCCACAAATCTGAATACCAAGCGACAATCAACGGGTATGCGCCCGTTGATTGTTTTCAGCCTGATTTCGGTGTTGCTGCTCACGTTTTACATCCGCGAGGGCGAGGCAGGGCCGATTCATGCCGTGCGTTCGGGCGTAACGACGATTACCTCTCCGGTGCGCTTTGTGGGCTCGGCTGTGGCGGCTCCCTTCAATGCGATTGGCAACGTGTTCTCTAACCTAACGGCGTCGCAGGACACGCTCGACGAGCTCAAGAAGCAAAATGAGGAGCTGACCTCTAAGGTCGCCGAGCTTTCTGAGGCTCAAAAGACTGCCGAGCGCCTGGAGGGCCTGGTCGGGCTGCAATCGACCTACAACCTCAAATCTACCGCAGCTCGTATCGTTGGTGCCTCCGGCGATGCCTGGACCTCGACCGTTACCATCGACAAGGCTCTGCCGACGGCCTTACCATCAACATGCCCGTGACGAGTTCTGCCGGTGTTATCGGCCAGATTATCGAGGTATCGGCCAAGACCTCTACCGTGCGCCTGATTGGCGACGAGAACTCGGGCGTGTCCGCCATGGTGCAGGACACGCGCGCCCAGGGTATGCTGCAGGGTCAGGCTGACGGCACGCTGCGTCTTGAGTACGTGAGCGTCGACTCCGATGTTAAGGTTGGCGATATCATCGTGACCTCTGGCATCGGTGGCGTGTTCCCCAAGGGCCTTCCGCTTGGCACCGTCTCGTCGGTTGAGAAATCGGCAAACGACGTGTACTACACCATTGTGGTGCGCGCTCAGACCACGGCCGAGAATAACGAGGAAGTGCTGGTCATCACCTCGCTGACCGACGAACAGTCGGCCTCGGATGAGGACGTGAGCACGGCCAACAGCACGCCGCAGGGAACGTCGCGCGATGCTGCAACCAAGATGAAGGACGAGAGCTCGGATGACAGTTCCGACACGTCCGAGACGACCGATTCCGGCTCGAGCGAATAGGGGGCATGTCCATGGATCTACACGAGCAGGGGATGAGCTCCCGCACGTTTGTGATCGCTGCCATTGTGTGCGTGCTGCTGCAGGCAGGCCTGGCACCGCAGATCTCCATTGCGGGCGGTCGCGTCAACTTCATGATTATCCTGGTGTGCCTAAGCGTGTTCTCGGGCGACCCGACCCGTGCCGTCGTGTGCGGTTTTTGCAGCGGCTTGTTCTATGACCTGTCCGCTGCCGTGCCGGTGGGCGTTATGTCGCTCCTGCTGACCGTGGGTTCTTTTGCCCTGGTGCACAGCGCCGTCGGTCAGACGGGCGGTACCCCGAGTGCGCGCGGCGTCACTGTGGGCGCCTTTGCGCTCGTCATTAATGTGATCTACAGCATCATCTTGCTGTTTATGGGTTTGGAGACGAGCTTTGTCGTGGCGATCTTCGGCCATGCGCTGCCGTCCTCGATCCTGACGGGTCTGGTTGCCATTCCGTTTTTGATGTCCGGCGTCGTGCCGCAGTCCGGCTATGGATTCTCCGCACGTGGCGGACGCCAGGCGGGTATGCGCTTTAAGCCCAAGACCCGCAAGCTCAAATAGGGGAGGCCCGTAGATGTCTTCCCAGTTGACGGTTATTATCGCCGGTATCGTGCTGGTTGTGGCCATCGTGGTCGCGCTGGTCATCATGCGTCGCGGCGATTCCCGTTTTACCTACGATACGCAGCATGGAACGGCCCCGCGCGCCACCGAGGGCGAGGGCAATACCGCGGCGACCGCCTTTAAGGGCCGCTTTTCCATCCTCACCACGGGTGTGGGCGCGATGTTTGCGGCACTTGCCGTCAAGCTGTGGGGCATGCAGATGGTCTCGTCGGACTATTACGAGAAGCAGGCTAATAGCAATCAGACTCGCACCGTTACCACACCCGCTGTGCGCGGCCGCATCCTCGACCGCAATGGCGTGGCGCTTGTCCAGAACCGTCCCTCACTTGCTGTCGTGGCCTACCGCGACCTTGCCGAGGATGAGGTTCTGGTTCGCCATCTTGCCAACGTGCTTGGAATGCCTTACGTGGCGGTCCTTCGCAATATTCAGGATAATACAGAGGCGCACAGAGCCTGCATACCATCGCGACGGACGTCCGTCGCTCCACGGTTGCCTATATTCAGGAGCATGCCGGCGAGTTCCCGGGCGTCAAGATTGCCGAGCGTACCGAGCGCCAGTATCCATATGGCGAGACGGCATGTCATATCTTGGGCTATACCGGCACCATTACCTCCGAGCAGCTCGAGGCCCAGAATAAGAAAACCTCTGGCGATGATGATGCTTCTGCTGGCAAGATTACGTACCAGTCGGGCGATATCGTGGGCCAGGCGGGCGTTGAGAGCTACTACGAAAACCTGCTGCAGGGTATTCGTGGCGAGCAGACCGTCAAGGTCGATGCCTCGGGCAATGTGACCGGTCAGGCCGGCGCCGTGCCCGCGAAGGCCGGCTCCGACATTAAGCTCACGCTCGACCTTAAGATCCAGCAGGCCTGCGAGACGGCGCTGGCGAGCGCTATCGAGCTTGCCAAGACCACTGGCTACAGCAATGCCGGCAACGCGCCGTAGTGTGTCTCGATCCCAACAATGGCGAGATCCTGGGCATGGCGAGCGAGCCCAAGTTCGATCCGTCCGTCTTTATCGGCGGTGTCTCAAATGACGTGTGGACCGAGCTCAATGATGACAAGGGTTCGCACCCGCTGCTCAACCGCGCTATTAGCGGACAGTACATGTCGGCCTCGACCATCAAGCCGCTCTCGGCGCTGGCCGGTCTTGAGTTTGGAACCTACACGTCGGGGCAGACGACCAACTGCACGGGTTATTGGACGGGTCTGGGCAAGTCGTGGGGCAAGTACTGCTGGCTGCATTCCGGCCACGGCACCATGACGCTGCAGTCGGGTATCGCCAACTCGTGCGACCCCGTCTTCTACGACATGGGCAAGGCGTTCTTTTATGACGAGCAACATCCCGAGGGCCTGCAGGAGGTCTTTCGTCGCTGGGGTCTAGGCAAGACCTGCGGTATCGATCTGCCGAGTGAGGGCGCGGGCCGTATTCCCGATGCCGAGTGGAAAGAGTCGTACTTCACCGACGCCTCTGCCGAGGACCGCAAGTGGAATGCCGGCGATATGACCAACATTGCCATCGGTCAGGGTGACATTCTGGTGACGCCCCTGCAGATGGCGTGTGCCTATATGGGTCTTGCCAACGGCGGCAAACAGTACGTGCCTCACGTGTTTTTGTCTGCCGTGTCGCGCGATGGCGACGGCGATGCCTATAAGTACAACGGCAAGGGCAAGAAGAAGCGCTTGGTGGCCAAGATCAACAGCGATTCGGATTTGGCTCTTGTTCGCAACGGCATGCACGACGTGATTTACACGGCATCGACGTCCCTGGCGGCGCACTTTGGCACCCTGACGCCGCAGGTATACGGCAAGTCGGGCACGGGCGAGAAAAGCGGCGAGGACGAATACGCGTGGTTCTGCGCCTATGCACCGGCCGATGACCCCAAGTATGTCATCGCTACTGTCCTGGAGCAGGGCGGCGGCGGCTCAGATACCGCGATGCATGTCGTGCGCGACGTGCTCGGCGTGATTTATGGCGAGCCCGATACCTCTTCGGCCTCGGGCGATTCTTCGGTTCGATAGGAGGTTGCGATGGATTTTTCTCCGGCGGATCTGTTCCGTTCAACCAAGACCGGCTCTCGCAGCAGCCTGGACCGCGTCAACAAGCAACTTTCGGCCTCGCGCGGCACGTTTCGCCAAAAGGTGCATATCGGTGTGCTCGTGGCTACTGTGGCGCTCGTCGCCTACGGTGCCATCATTATCTGGTCGGCTTCGCAGTTTAAGGCCGATGCTTCGTTCTCACGCCATCTGCTGGGAATTGGCATCGGAGCAGCGCTGGCGGTGCTGGTCTGGCGCTCCGACCTGCGCGGTATTTCCAATTTCTCGACGGCGTTGCTCGTCATCGACCTGATCGTGATCCTCTCGCCCAAGATTCCGGGTCTGTCCTATACGGGCGGTCTGGGCATGACGGGCTGGATCAAGATTCCCGGTATCGGCTTGACATTCCAGCCGGTTGAGCTTGCCAAGCTCATCACCATCTTCTTTATTGCTACGCTTGGCTCGCAGTATAACGGTCGCATCGATACCGTTCGCGACTACGTCAAGCTCTGCGGCATGCTGTCCATTCCGTTTTTGGCCGTCGTTGCCATGGGCGACCTGGGATCGGGCCTGGTCGTGCTGGTTTCTGGCGCTATCGTCATCTGTATGAGCGGTGCACGCCGCGAATGGGTGCTGTCGACCCTGGCCCTGCTTGTGGGCCTGGTGGCCCTCGTCCTGGCGCTCGATTCGGTCTTTGATTCGTTGCTCGGCATGATGTGCTCATCAAGCAGTATCAGATGAACCGTCTGACGGTCTTTATCGACCCCGATAATGCCGATTCGGACGATGCGTACAATCTGCAGCAGTCGTTGATCGCGGTCGGCTCGGGCGGTTTCTTTGGTAAGGGCCTGGGGCATGCGACGCAGTCGGCCGGCGGCTTTCTGCCTGAGTTCCACACCGACTTCGTCTTCGCCTTTTTGTCCGAGACCTTTGGCTTCTGCGGCTCCTTTTTGCTGCTGTGCTTGTACGTACTGCTCATCTTCTCGACGATTCGCGTCGCCTTTAAGTGCGAGTCGCTGTTTTTGCGTCTTTCGTGTGTGGGCATCGTTGGCATGTGGCGTTCCAGACCTTCGAAAACATCGGCATGTGCATCGGCATGATGCCGATTACCGGTATTCCGCTGCCGTTTATTAGCTTCGGTTCGTCTTCGATGATGATTCAGCTGCTGACGGTGGGTATCGTACAATCCATATGGCGGCATCGTTCGGGCGCCGCGTAACCGCTGGAGGGGTTTGCTATGAAAATTCCCGTAGATAAGCTGACCCGCGCTTTTAAGATGGGCGCGTCCGTTAAGAAGGATTCCGATACGCCGGTGCGCGTCTCGGTCTATCTGGATTCGTCCGCCTCGCGCTTTCTGGCCGAGACGGTGCGTGACGCCTTTGTGCCGCAGACGACCTCGGGCATTGTGCGCGTCGAGCGTCTGGGGGAGGAGCGAATTGCTCCAAAGACCGATACCGATGTGGTGCTGGTGCTCTCGTGTGGTTCCGACCGCTTGGAGAGTGCCGTGCAGGAGCTCGTGATCGCCGGCGCGCCCGTGTGCGTGCTTGCCGAGTCTGCTGTGGAGGTGCCGTTTATCGAGGAGTCCACGCCCATGCTCGGCGTGGTAGCGGCAACCGATAAGACGTATCTGCTCGAGACGCTTGCCCGCTGGATTCTCGATCGCACCGACAAGGAAACGGCTTTTGCGGCGAACTTTGCCTTCATGCGCATCGCGGCGGCCAATCGTATCATCACCTCGTGCGCGCTCACCAATATGGCGACCGGTGCGCTGGTGTTTTTGCCGGGCGCCGATTATCCCGTTATGGCGCTGGCGCAGGTGGGCATGCTCTTTGAGCTCGCTGCCGTCTTTGGACGCGGCATTAAGCCTGAGCGCGGCTACGAGGTCGCGGGCGTGCTTGCCGGCGGTCTTGTGATCCGAGCGGTCACCCGCGCACTTGTCAAGCAGACGCCGCATATTGGGTTTGCCGTCAAGGCGCTCACTGCTGCCGCGGGCACCTATGGCATGGGCCGTGCGCTCGTTTCGCTCTACGAGCGCGATGTCGACTACAGCCGTGCCAATGAGGTAGTCACTGCCACGTTTTCCCGCGTTCGCGATCTTGTGACCACGGTCGCGGGCGCTACCCGTCCTATGGCGTCCTACCAGGACGCATCAGATCTCGCTGCTTAGGGGTTTTCCGTTGCGCGTTCCGTACCAAGATTGTTTTCATTTAATTGAGCCGTTGCTCGCCAAGGTCGAGAAGCCGAGCCGCTATATCGATCACGAGTGGGGCACGCTTTCCAAGGCCGATGCGACTACCGTTGCTGCCTGATCTACCCGGATGTGTACGAGGTTGGTTTGCCCAACCAGGGCATCGCCATCCTCTACAACATCCTTAACCAGGCCGAGGGCATCTCCTGCGAGCGCGGCTATGTGCCGTGGCCCGATATGGGTGACGCCATGCGCGAGGCGGGCATTCCGCTGCTGTCGCTCGAGGGTGCAGCGCCGGTCGCTTCGTTTGATATCGTCGGCCTGCATGTGCCGCACGAGATGGCGGTGACGAACTTCCTCGAGGCTCTCGACCTCGCTGGCATTCCGCTGTTAGCGGCCGACCGAGGTGAAGACGACCCCATCATCATCGCCGGCGGCCCCTCGGTGTACAACCCCGAGCCGTACGCGGCCTTCTTCGATGCCATCCTCATCGGTGAGGGCGAGGAATCGCTGCTCGAGACCTGCCAGCTGCATCGCCGCCTGCGTGACGAAGGAGTCCCGCGCGCGCAGATTGTTGAGCAGCTTGCATCCATTGCTGGCAACTACGTGCCGTCACTCTATGAGGTTCGTCATGACGAGCCCTGCTCGCCGCATGGCTACACCGTGCCACGTGAGGGCAAGGATGCGCCGACCGTGGTCTACAAGTGCGTCGTCGAGGATTTCGGCGCCACGAATCCGCTGTCGCAGTCGTGCGTGCCCTATGCGCAGCTGGTTCACGACCGCCTGTCTATCGAGATCCTGCGCGGCTGCGCCCGCGGCTGTCGTTTTTGCCAGGCCGGCATGACGTATCGCCCGGTGCGCGAGCGCTCGGCCGACCAGATCGTCTCGTCGGTGATTCAGGGCCTGGAAAAGACTGGCTATGACGAGGTGTCGCTGACCTCGCTCTCCACGACCGACCACTCCTGCATTCGCGACGTGCTCGGCAGGCTCAACCGTCGCCTGGAGGATACGGGTATTCGCGTGTCTATTCCGTCGCAGCGCCTGGATTCGTTTGGCGTGGATATGGCTGAGTCGGTCGCCGGCGAAAAGAAGGGCGGCCTGACGTTCGCGCCCGAGGCCGGCAGCCAGCGCATGCGCGACATCATTAACAAGAACGTGACCGAGGAGGACCTGGACCGTGCGGCCAAGGCGGCCTTCGAGGCCGGCTGGAACCGCATGAAGCTCTACTTTATGATGGGCCTTCCCGGCGAGCGCGACGAGGACATCGTGGCCATCGCCAATCTGGCCGATCACGTGCTGGAGCTCGGTCGTTCCGTGGTGCCCAAGGCTCGTCGCGGCTCGATCTCGGTGTCCATCTCGGTTTCGGTCTTTATCCCCAAGGCTGCCACGCCGTTCCAGTGGTGCCCGCAGCTCGACTACGACGACGTCAAGCGTCGCCAGAAGCTGCTCATCACGAGCGTTCGCAACCGTGCCGTCCGCGTTCATTACCACGATGCCGAGACCTCGCTCATCGAGGCTGCGCTGTCCCGCGCCGGTCGTGACATGACGCCCGTCATCATCGACGCTTGGCGCTCGGCTCTCGCTTTGACGCTGGTAGAGCATTTCTCGCTCGATAACTGGAAGGAAGCTGCTGCCAAAAACGGCATCGACCTCAATGAGCTCGTGCACCTGCCCTACGAGTTGGACTGGCGCCTGCCGTGGGAGCACGTGAGCCCCGGCTGCACGCGCGGCTTCCTCGAGCGCGAGTACCGTCGCTCACTCGAGGGCGTCACGACTCCCGACTGCACCCGCACGTCGTGCACCGGCTGCGGGATCTGCCCCACGCTCCACGCCAAGAATGTATTGATGGGTGATCGCGCATGAGTGAGCGCCTGACCGACAACCCCACGCTCTTTAGACTTCGTGTTCGCTATGGAAAGCGCGATCGCCTTAAGTACCTGGGGCATCTCGAAGTAATCCATACCATTGAGCGCATCGTGCGCCGTGCGGGGCTTCCCTATGCCGTCACGCAGGGCTTCTCTCCGCACATGCGCGTGGGCTTCTCTTCGGCGCTGCCTGTTGGTACGTCGTCGACCTGCGAGTGGTATGACCTGTTTATGACCGAGTTCGTGGCGCTCGACGAGGCGTTTGGGCGCCTGGCTGCGGCGTCTCCGGCCGATCTGGCGCCCATCGAGCGGCGTACATCGACGTGCGCACGCCGGCGTTGACGGCGCAGCTCACGCGCCTGTCGTATCGCATCGACCTGCACTTGGATCCCGAGGCGCCCGTAAGCGCCGACGAGGTGCGTCGTGCGATCGACACGCTGCGCGCGGGCCACGGCATCGACTACGCGCGCGGCAAAAAGAGCAAGCGCTTGGATTTGGATCACACGCTCGTGGGCTATGAGCTCACGGCGGGGGAGCGCCCAGACCATTTGGTGCTCATGCTCGACACCCATGCCGACAACGAGGGCTCCATGCGTCCGGAAATTTTGCTTTCTGCTGCTGATGTTTTGTTGCAGGGCTTGACCCCGGGCGTGGATGCACCTATTGTTTCCACCGGTATGCAAGACCTCGTGACCATCTGCTCCTACGATGTCGAGCGTCAGAATCAAGCATGCGAGGACGACGAGGGCCGACTCGTCAGCCCCATACCTGTGCGAACTTGTGGATTTGCTCCACATACTCGTTGACGGGGGTATTTTCGCCTGCTACTATATTCGGCTGTTGCACTAACTGATGCATGAAGGGCAAGTAAACATGTACGCAATCGTTAACACGGGCGGCAAGCAGTACAAGGTCGCCACCGACGATGTCATCACCGTCGAGAAGATCGAGGGCAATGAGGGCGACAAGGTCACCCTGCCGGTTATCTTCCTCAACGATGGTAAGAAGATCGTCACCGATCCCGACAAGCTGGCCAAGGCCAAGGTTACCGCTCAGATCGTTGAGCAGTTCAAGGGCGAGAAGCAGCTGGTCTTCAAGTTCCACAAGCGTAAGCGCTATCGTCGTCTGAAGGGTCACCGTCAGCAGCTCACCAAGCTGAAGATCGTGAAGGTTCAGGCTACCTCCCGCGCCAAGAAGGCTGTCAAGGCAGAGGCTGAGGCTGTTGCCGAGGCTCCCGTCGCCGAGTAGATTACACTCGTAACGAAAGAGTAGGTATACACAATGGCACACAAAAAAGGACTCGGTTCCTCCGTAATGGCCGTGACTCCGCGGTCAGCGCTTGGCACGAAGCGCTATGCCGGCCAGACGGTAACCACGGGCACGATTCTCTCCGTCAGCACGGCACGCACATCCACCGGGTGAGAACGTTGGCCGTGGTAAGGACGACACGCTGTTCGCGCTGG
>ENA-OQAA01000783-OQAA01000783.1-human-gut-metagenome-genome-assembly--contig:-NODE-783-length-19940-cov-1.688487_pt1 | contig 19940 bp, 28 predicted proteins | sample MGYA00242489_ERZ504515 | MGnify/ENA primary metagenome ERZ504515 (study PRJEB26092, sample SAMD00036237) | human gut metagenome | host: Homo sapiens | study: EMG produced TPA metagenomics assembly of... | reverse complement strand
TCCCCAATATCCGGATAGAGACTTATTCCCCCACCCTACAAGCCGGAATTCACCCAAGAAGACAATCAAGCCATGATAGCCGCCGTAAACCAGGCACAGCCGGATTTGCTCTGGGTGGGCATGACCGCTCCCAAACAAGAGAAATGGACTTATGCACACCTGAAAGAACTGGAGGTAAACGGTCCCATCGGTACTATTGGCGCTGTGTTCGACTTCTTTGCTGAAAACGTGCAACGTGCTCCCGTATGGTGGCAGGAACACGGGTTGGAATGGCTGTACCGGCTGGTAAAGGAACCCAGAAGAATGTGGAGAAGATATATCATCGGGAACTGCTTATTCTTATGGAATATCACAAAAGAGAAATTTACATCATAACATAAATAAAAACTGATTTTAAAACCCGAATCATGGATAAGAAAATTGCATTGATTTCAGGCATCACCGGTCAGGACGGTTCATTCCTGGCCGAGTTCCTAATTGAAAAAGGATATGAAGTACACGGCATTCTGCGCCGTTCGTCATCGTTCAACACCGGACGCATAGAGCATCTTTATCTGGATGAATGGGTGCGTGACATGAAGAAGAACCGTCTCGTAAACCTCCACTACGGGGACATGACGGACAGCAGCTCGCTTATCCGCATCATACAGCAGGTGCAGCCGGACGAAATCTATAATCTGGCGGCACAAAGCCATGTGAAAGTATCATTCGATGTGCCGGAGTATACTGCGGAAGCAGATGCCGTAGGCACCTGCGTATGCTGGAAGCAGTACGTATCCTGGGACTGGAGAAAAAAACGAAAATCTATCAGGCTTCGACTTCCGAACTGTTCGGTCTGGTGCAGGAGGTACCACAGAAGGAGACAACCCCGTTCTACCCACGCAGTCCATATGGTGTGGCCAAGCAATACGGCTTCTGGATTACGAAGAATTACCGGGAAAGCTACGGCATGTTCGCTGTAAACGGCATTCTCTTCAACCACGAAAGCGAACGGCGCGGAGAAACCTTCGTGACACGCAAAATTACACTGGCGGCAGCACGTATAGCCCAAGGATATCAGGACAAGTTATATCTGGGTAACTTGAATTCGCTGCGCGACTGGGGATATGCCAAAGATTACGTGGAGTGCATGTGGCTGATTCTGCAGCACGACACTCCGGAGGATTTTGTCATAGCTACCGGAGAATATCATACCGTACGTGATTTCACTACACTTGCCTTCAAGGAAACCGGTGTGGAACTACGTTGGGAAGGAGAAGGCGTGAATGAAAAGGGCATTGATACCAAAACCGGTAAAGTGCTGGTGGAAGTGGATCCCAAATACTTCCGTCCTGCCGAAGTGGAACAACTGCTGGGTGACCCGACCAAAGCAAGATACTGCTGGGTTGGAATCCACGCAAGACTTCTTTTGAAGAACTGGTGAAAATCATGGTGACACATGACATGGCATTTGTGAAGAAGCTCTATATGAGGGCACAAATGGATGGTAAAAACACTTCCCCAACATGCTGAAAACGAAAATGAGAAAATGGTGCCTGCTCCTACTGCTGCTTGGTTGCAGCATGGGAGTACAGGCCCAATATTCCATGGGCAACACCGGACTGCTGAACATCCCGACAGCAGATATGCAGGAGGCCGGTACTTTTATGGGAGGCGGCAATTATCTTCCGAACGGCATGACACCGTTTAACTTCAACACTGGAAATTATTTCGTTAACATCACATTCTTATCTTTTCTGGAGTTGAGTTATCGGTGTACGCTATTGAAAACCACCCGGTATGACGGTAAGAAAAGGATATTTCCAGCAAGACCGTTCTTTATCTGCACGTATACGTCCGATAAAGGAAGGAAAATATCATCCGGCAATAGTCATAGGTACCAATGACCCTTTCAAAGACACTGGAACCAACTACTTTGCAACCATATATGGCGTACTGACCAAAGGCTTCTCCATCGCAAAAGGAGACCGACTAGCACTGACTGCCGGATATTACCTGCCACTGAACAAACACAGTATACAAGACGGTCCTTTCGGAGGCATCAGCTACTCCCCTGCTTTCTGCCGGGAAATGACTGTCATGGCCGAATATGATTCGGAAGGTTTCAATGTGGGAGCCGCCGCCAGATTATGGAGGCATCTCTCCATCCATGTGTTTACCAGAGAATTCAACAGCATATCGGGAGGAATACGGTATGAATGCAGGTTGTTGCACTAAGAGAGAGATAAGGGATTGGAGAATAGGATGAAAAACAAGAGAAAAAACGGTTTGAAGTGGATACTGGCAGTATGGTTCTGTGGCATTTCTGCAATGGCAGATGCTCAAGTGACAGAGAGCCTGAAAGCCATCGGAATGGAAAATATACGATGTGCACAGACCCCAGGGGTAACCACTGTAAGTTTTGAGAACAACGTATATAGAAGTACCTACACCGGAGTGGGCAAAGCCATAGATGCCTGCTTGGGAAGCAAGACGAAGGGCGATTTGCAATTGGTGGTACTGGAAAACCGGATTCCCAGGCTTTGCATCAATCTGCCGGATACACTGACGGCAGCATACAGAAACGGAGAAATTAGCCTGACACAAGTATATCAGCAAATGGGGATTACAGTAGATACGGATCCTGCCATGAAGGCATTGAAAAATGCCGGTCAGGAAGAAGTGCCGTCTGCCTGGAAGGTGGATTTGGTGATATACCCCGATTTGTTTTTGGAGAACAATACGTTTGACGAACTGTATACATATGCCATCAACCTGAATCCGGCAGTAGAAATGGCTTTGTGGAAAGGTGGGAAAATGACCGCACAAGTGATACTGCCCGTAGCCACCAATCTGAGTGGAGAGATGAAACGGATAAGACCGGGAATCATAGCTCTATCGCAGGATGTACGCTTCAGACACAACATCTTCGGGAAAATGACGGTGGGTAACTTCACCAACAACAGATATGGTGCACAACTGGAAATAAAATACCGCACCAACAACGGACGCTGGGAACTGGGTGGAACGGCAGGCTCCACCGGTTTCTCCACCATCACCCGGGAAGACGGCTGGTATATAGGCAGAAAACAGCGTATCAATGCCTCACTGAATGCTTCGTACTACGAACCACGCCTCAACTTGCAGTTCGACTTGAAAGCAGGAAGATATATTTACGGTGATTATGGAGTGAGAGGAGACTGTACGCGGCACTTCGGAGAGTATGCCATCGGCTTGTATGCCTTTGTACAGACGGAGAGATAAACGGAGGATTTCATTTTGCCATCCCCCTGCCGGGAAAAAAATGGAGTAAAAAAGGATTCTTCAGAGTAAAACCGGCTGACTACTTTGCATGGGCATACGGCATGGTGGCAGATGGAGAGTACATAGAAAAACAACTGGGAAAAAGTTACAGTACACGCCCTAACGAAAACCGAAGCAGCAACTTCTACCAGCCGGACTATATACGCTATTTCCTTATAAAGGAACTGCAAAAAGAAAAATCGAAATAAGTATAATTTAAACAGATTAGTTTTATCAAATGACGAAAATTATGAAAAAGAAAAGTTTATTTTTAGGAGGTGCATTAATGTTTGCAATGACCTTCAGCACAACAGTCCTTACATCTTGCCACGATGACGACAAGAAGTATGAAGAAGTGGAAGACCCGCTGAGAAGTCAAACAGCCTACTACATTGCAGGTACCATTACCGATGCCAACGGTCCATTGGCAGGAGCCACCGTAAAAAGCGGCGAATACTCTGCCACAACCGATGCAAAAGGCGTATACTCACTGACTGTGAACAAAACCGGCATCTACACGCTCACTGTAACAGCTGAAGGACATGATGACTACGAGGCCACAGCAGAATTTACAGACGGAACAGCCAACCACAACCTGATGGTGGTAAATGTAAAAATGTCAACAACCATAGAATTCGGCGAGATGCAGGAGCTGACGGAAGCACCATTGAGGTTCCGAAAATAGAAAATCCGGAAAAGGAGAATGCCGCCACCATCAACATACCTACGGAGGTACGGAAGAAAACACCAAGATTGCAGCCGTCGTGTTTGAAGAGGCACGTGAGGCCAATCCGGCAACTTCCACACAACCGGAAGCATCAAAGGCTTCTGTAAATAACGTAGCCATCAAGACAGAGCGGCTGACGCTGTTGCCAAGGAAGATATCATCATTGCCATTCCCAATCCGTCGACTGATGCTAACCTGGGCTATTTTGATCCGGAAAACATGGAAGTGGAATCCAGCGAGGCGCCTGCAACCAGAGCCGCTGCTAAAACCGTAGGATTCAACAATAACAATTACATCATTACCATTCCGCAAGGCGAGAAGATAGCCGGCAAATATTCACCTAGAGTGAAATTCACCAAACAAGCTGCCGCCAGTGTAGCAGACGGCTACAACGAAGTGAATGGAAAAGCCGAGATAATCAAGATTGAGAACAGAGATTACGATGCGCTGGAAAACATCACCCTGACCCTTAAAATCAAGAACGGATGGGACTATACCGTTTCTCCGGCTGAAGCGCTGAAAGCTGCAGGAGCATCCGATGCACTGGCCACATACATCAACAACTACATTGAAACTGAAGAGGGAGGTACGAACGGTTCTTATGAAATTGAACAAAAGCTGACTACAAGTATCAGTGGCAACCATGTACTGCTATATGGCAGCAAACGCATGGTACGCGTGAAAACATATACCTTTAAAGTAGTGGTAGGCAACCAGAGCAAAGACGTAAAAGTAGAGTTGAAAAGCTACACGGGACATCAGGAAGAGTATTCAAACAATCCGGTCAGCCAGCACTCCGGCGGCACCACAGGCGGTCAAGGATAATTTTCTCCACAGTCTGAAACCAATAAAAGCTATTCATTTATGACCATAGCCGTTGATTTTGACGGTACCATTGTAGAACACGCTATCCCAGATAGGAGAAGAAATTCCCTTGCACCGCTACGCTGAAGATACTGATAAACGAGCGTCACCGCTGATTTATGGTCGGTACGTGAAGGGAAGCTCCTGGAGGAAGCTGTGGAATGGTGCAGGGAACGGGGTGTGGAATTCTATGCCGTCAACCGGGACTATCCGGAAGAAGACATCGCACACACCGGTTTTTCACGCAAAGTAAAAGCCGATCTCTTTATCGATGACCGCAACCTGGGCGGACTGCCTGACTGGGGAAGCATCTACCGCATGATACATGACGGCCTGACCTACGAAGAACTGTTCCGCGAAAACAGTGAACCGGTCCGGCAGAAAAAGAAGGGCTTTTGGGCATGTTTGAAAAATAATATCCGAATGAGATTTTTGACTTATGTCAATTCATAACCCGCAAAAACCTTCTAATTTTGCACTCGAAATAGAGAAAGATTAGTTTTTATAAGAGTAAAGAGATTAGTTTTTAGGGTGCACTTAAAAAATAGGCAATATCCACAACGGTTATTGCCTATTTTTATATATAGCCGGAAGCCAAGTACATCAATACAGACTTCCCTGACCGACTTCCGTAAAGAGCTTCGCCAACTTCTCCACCACCGGTTTCATATAACGTTCTCCTTTCTCGGCAGAAGCTTTTTTGGGGTTCCCTACCCCGCTGTCGACTGTAGCCTTATCCCAATGGCGGGGAGCCCAGCCAACCTTTTCATTCAAGGAAGGAATAGTAAACGGTTGGGATTCTCCGTCACCGGCCTCAGCCAGATTCACCAGCTCGATGGTAATGCATCATGACGGAAGTCTCAGACTCGCCGGCATGGTCGTCGACAACAGCCTCAAAGTAGTCTTTGGGAGGGACGATGCTGAACCAGTCGGCAGCGATAATCAGAAAATCGGGATACACAAACGCCAGGTCACGAATCATTCCCTTGAAGTTGTTGCCGCCATGACCGCTGAGAATAATCAGCTTGCGCATGCCTTGTGCATAGAGGGAGGCAACTATGTCTTCCAGAATGGCCTGCTGGGTGGAATAGCGGGTATGGATGCAGAACGGAAGTTCGCGCTGTCCCGGATTGTGTGCACCGAAAGGTACGGGAGGCATCACCATGCAGCGTACACCGGAATTCTGTAAAGCCAATGCAGCCGCGTCTACGGCAATGTCATGCGGCAGAATACAATCAGTGAGATAAGGCAGATGCAAATTATGGGGTTCCGTAGCTCCCCAAGGCAGGATGACAACGTCATACTTCACTCCTTTCACCTTTCCATAGCAGGAAACAGTAAGGTCAATTTCTCTTTTTTCCATGATAGTTTATTTTGGGGGTAAATCTTTACCGCAAAAATAAACATTATTCCGTCACATTGAACCTATTGCCGGCGATATTCTTTAGGTGACATACCGGTGTGATGCTTGAAATACTTGCCAAAGAACGACTGGTTGGCAAAGTGCAGCTCGTCTGCAATTTCCTGAATGCTCAGCTCGGAAGACTTCAACAAGGCTTTGGCTTCCAAAACGACGAGACTGTCAATCCATTCGCCCGCCGTCTTTCCGCTGATTTCCTTCACTACGGTGGAAAGGTGCTTGGCAGTGAGGAACATCTTATCAGCATAGTAGGACACACTGCGCTCTTCCTTATAGGACTCGGAAATAGCACGGATAAAGCGCTCGAACAAGTCTTCCTTCCTGCTTTTGGGAATGCGTTCCTGGATGACATGTCCTTGATAGATATTATATATCTCATAAAAAAGGGCCAACAGCAACCCCTGAGTGATTTCCTTACGGAAAGGATTGTCTTTCAGCTTCACCTTGCTCCAAAGAAAAGAGTGATACTCCTGAAACGATTGGGATTCCTCCGGAGTGATGTGAACGAAGGGCCGCTCCTTAATCATGAAAAACATAGGGAAAAGCTGTTGCATAGTAGGTATCACCATATCCATAAAATCCCTTGAGACGGCAATGAAAAGACCGGAAAAATCATCGGAACGCTCGCGTTGCAGAACAATCTGGTCGGGAAGAATAATACCCAACATACCTTCCCGCATTTCACATTGCTGCAGGTTGAGTTCCAGTTTGCACCACCCTTCAAGCAGACAGTCAGGCAAGCAGCATTCAAACGGGTGGGATAAGAGCTCAAAGGCATGTCCTTGATATCATTAAAAATAGCAAAATCATTGCCGATGAAATCAATCATCGGCAAATGATGTATCTGGGAAATGTCTACATTCCGTATTCTCTTAGTATCCATGGTTTTTGTGCTTTGGCGACAAATGTAGGACTATTTTGCGGAATTTAGCTCTAAAAATTCTTAAATGGAAACTTTTAGTTCATTATCTTGAAACCGATAAAAAAAGGTTCTCGGTTGCGTCGGTCCGTAGAAATAACCCGCATCGCGGAATTCCCCTTTATCCAGGTCTTTCTGGAAACTGTTGAAAATATTCTGTACACCCGTATTCAACTGAAGCTTGATATGGTCGTGAAGCACAAAAGTATAGTTCAACTTCACATTCAGGTCCAGGAATTGGGGAGTATGCTCCATGCGGTCTGAAGTGATATTACAGAAGGCACCCTCGGAGCATCTTCCGGTGCGTAGTGCGGAACAATCATCTTTCCCGTATAGGTACCGGAAAGAGAGAAATCAAAATTCTTTACCGGTGCGGAGGAGAAAGTGAAGTACCCGTAATAATCAGGTGTACGGGGCATGCGCTTGGTGGTAAGGTCTTCTCCGTCCACCTTCGTCCAGGCTTCCTCATGGGTATAGCGGCTGCGCTGTGCCGTAAATCCGAGCTGGAACTGCGCCTCCTTGCCATGGGCAATCTTTACATCCAGATTGGCACCATATACGCGTGCACCGTTTCCGTTGCGGCGCTCCTTGATGACATCCCCTACTTCGTTCTTGCCGATATCTTCGAGCACAAAGACGTGGCGCAGGTCTGTATAGAAACCTTCCACCAGGATGTTTGCCTGCCAGTGACCCAGATGGGCAGTCCAGTCCACCGAACCGCTGTAACTGTTGGAGCGTTCTTCACTCAGGTTATCAGCGAGTTTGATTTGGACTCCCTTGCCGCCTACTGCCGTCACGTGCAAGTCCTCATCGTATGCCTGCGGAGCACGGAAACCGGTAGAATAAGTCAAGCGTGCCTGAAAATCATCTGTCGGCTTGTAGAGCAGGTTGACGCGGGGGCTGAAAATAAGCTTGTCTATCAGGTTGTGCTTGTCCAGGCGGGCGCCGACCAGCATGGTCAGTACGTTCATCTTCCACTCGTTCTGCACGAAGGCGCTGGCAATGCGGACATCCTGCTCCATGTCACGATGATAGCCGGTCATGATGTCGTGCAGGGAGTTGTTCTGATATTCCAGTCCGCCGGTGAAGGTGGCGGGGGCAAAGAAGCAGTTGTCCATATTGCCCACGTACATGCCGCCGGCAACCCAGGTCAGGTCTTTCGTCTTGCCGTAGGCATTCATGTTCTTTTGGGCACCATAGTAGCTGTTGCGGTCGGTGTGCTGGATGGAGGTGTAAGCCGAAATCTTATGCTTGTACTCTTTCCAGAACAAATCATAGCTCACGCCTCCGCTATTGATGATATGCTTGGTCTGCTCGGTGATGTCCGTCTCGTGCGGCTGCAAATCGAATTTGTTGCCTCCGCGACGAAGTTCGTTAGTGGTATGGTATTCCAGATTGATGCGGCTGAAATGCGTAGGACGGTAATAGGCGCGGAAACCGAAGGTATTCATGTTCAGCTTGCCCAGCTCGGAAAAGCCATCGCCATCGCGGTCGTAGGGGTTACGGTTGCGGTAACTCTCATAAAAGGCGATGCCGTAAGAATTGTCTTTGGCTACCAGAGACACATTGCCACCCATATATTGCTCCCAGGACTTGCCGTCCATGTTGGAGAACATGCTCGATACCTGGAAGGAATTGTTGATGGGGTCTTTGGTTATAATATTGATAGTTCCTCCCACAGCATTGGCGCCAAACAGCAGAGCCTCCGCCACGCACCACTTCTACCCGTTCAATCATGTTCACGGGGATTTGCTCCAATCCGTACACACCGCTCAATGCACTGATGATGGGACGGCTGTTTATCAATATCTGCGAATACGGACCTTCCAAGCCATTGATGCGCACCTGGGGGAAACCACAGTTCTGGCAGTTATTCTCCACACGCAAGCCCGACTGGTAGTTCAGTGTCTTGGCAAGGTCGGTGGAGTTGACCATCTCGAACAATTTGGTACTCATCACATTTACAACTACCGGAGCTGCCTTGCGGCTTACCTCGTTGCGGTTGGCGGATACCACCACTTCATCGGTCATGAAACTCTCCTCTTCCATCGGGAAATGTATGACGGCAGTGAAGTCCTTGCTCACCGTCACTTCCTTCTCTTGGGTCTTGTAGCCCACTGCCGACACACGGAGCTTGTATTTTCCCGCCGGAAGCTTGCGGAACTCAAATTGTCCTTCTTCATTGGAAACCGTTCCCTGACCACTGCCGATAATCAAAACCGTGGCATACGGTATATTTTCCTCCGTACCTTTCACTATCACATGGCCGGAAATCATATTGCCTTCTTTTATAGGATTTACGGCAAAAGCTACGCTGGCACTTACCACTGCAAGTACCAACGCCAAAATGTATTGTTTCATCAAATTAGCGCTCTAAATAAAAAAAATAATTCAAGTCTGAAAAAAGATAATCATCCGAGATGCCGCACTTCGTTCACTGAAATGCCGGACTTCGAGACTAAAATGCCTGGTATCTACATACAAAAAATCCAGGCGTTTTTAAACCTAATGACTATGAAAAAAGAGCGGGAGGAGCGCGAAGGGAAAGGTACGTATCACTTCCCCCTTAACAGTAGGTGTTGCCGGTTTGGCTCTGAGCATGGCCAGCAAAGGACGCATCGGGTGCTGAACCTCATACACATCCACTCCGGAAGAGTAGAATGCCGACAAATGCCCGATGACCAGAAGGGAAGTCTGGGAGTGAGAGTGTGTGCCATGAAAAGGGTGCGAGTGCGTTATCATCACCCCATTCACATAATGGACGTGAGTGAACGCGGTGATGCTTGCCTGGTACATGATAAACAGTACCAGCAAGCTCAATGCGCCTATAATTTTTTTCTTCTGCTTCACGTCCAAAAACTTACATTATAGATTCTGAGCCGCAAAGATAGTGAATTATTCTTTAACTTTGCCAAACAAGAACTCATAATCACGCATGGAAGCCGGAGCCACCCATTCTTCGGGAATAAACTTCCACTGATTCAGCGCACGCGGTTCAATCACCTTCTTTCGCTCGATGTACTGCATCAGATAATAGCGTAAGTCCTTATCCGTAGAGTGGATGATGCGCTCCTTCAATTCATCCTGCGAGATGCCGGAACCCTTTGTCAGCAATTCGCCGCCACCGTTTCCGCGATAAGAATTCACCGCTACCTTATACATTTTATCCATATCGAACGGGGTACCGTCTGCCATGCTGAGAATGGTTACCTTCTCCCCATCCGGCTTGGTCACATCCACCGTGTAGATAATACCCGCCGCAGAATCGAAGTTGAAACTGAAATTTTTGAATGAGGCCTATCCGTAGCACCTTCGCGACGTTTCTCACGGAAGAGCAGGATATGGTCGTCCGGAGACTTCATCCGATTGGTCCACAAATCATACGACATCTCCAAGGCATCGCGTATCTCCTTTCCCGTCAAACGCATGGTGTAAAGCATATTTTCGTACTTATACAGATTGAACATATCGTTCACAAAAATGTCTCCTTTACGGATTTCCGTATCATAGGACAAAGGAGCCGCAAAAGAAATATCCGCTCCGCTGATTGCCAACTGCAACTCATGGATAAGGTCTATAAAAGCGGAAGAGCCGAAATAGGCAGGACGTGTGGAGATAGTCTCGGTAAAAGAACCTATTTTCTTGGAAACAAAATTTCTGCACGGCTTCATTTTCGGGGGCAAAAGCGTTGCATGAACTCTTCGCTGATGCCGTAGTCTTTCGTATCGGACAGTATGCCGTCTATCTTCTTGCCAACAACCTTGCCGTCACGCAATTTCAAGGTTATATCCACATTACTCACAACGGCACCGTTGCTGGCAGGGTCCATCACCAGTACCGAGTCACCGACTATGTTGCACACCCTCTTGCATTCGCGCGCATGGTCGTGCCCCATCAAGACAATATCGAATCCTGGCACGTTGCACGCCACTTCTACGGAAGCGTTTTCGCGATACTTGCCTCCCATCAGCTGGGCATCCTGGCCGGCATGGAACATACCGATAACCAAATCCGGCTTTTCCTGCTCACGGATAATCTTCATCCATTTGCGGGCAGTCTCCTCCATATCGTCGAAACGCAACCCTTTCCACAGATTCTCTGAAAGCCATACAGGAATGGCAGGAGTTATCATACCGAGAACCACAATTTTCACTCCGTCACGTTCCAGCACCTCATAGGGTTTGAAATGGGTTTCTCCGGTAGCAGTATCCACAATATTGGCACCCAATATCGGAAAACGGCAGTCACCTGCCCAACGGTCGAAAACAGCACGGCCGGTCTCTACGTCATGGTTACCCATATTACCGGCATTATACCCCATGAAATTCATCATCTCCGCTGCCAGATGAGGGGCAACGGTATCTATGTAATTATAATAATAGGCTGTGGGCTGTCCCTGCAGAATGTCACCATTGTCCAAGAGAATCAGATTTTTGCCATAAGCCTCACGTTCCTTTTGCACCAAAGCATGCACACGTGCCAGACTACCGGTTGCCTCCCGGCGGCGTATAAAGTCGTAGGGATAGTAGTTTCCGTGTATATCACTGGTCTGTACGACTTTCAGTTTCACTTCTCTTTCCTGCGCAGGCAGTATGCTTGTCAGGACAAAAATCCAGATAAAAAAACAACTAAATCTTTTCATATTTCCTTATTTCTTGTCGGTTCTTATAAGTTCATAGGATGGGTAAACATAAACCGCGCTCCATTCGTATAGGCAGGATCTATCCAAATCTCGCCGCCCCACTTCTCAACGGTCAGCTTACAGATGGACAAGCCCAAGCCGGTTCCCTGCACATATTCGTTCAGCTTCTCGAAACGTTCGAACACCCGTTTCTGTTTGTCCAATGGAATGCCGCAACCGGTGTCAGTCACCGAGAATACTGCAACATTCCTCGCCGTATCCAGCTCCAGCTTCAAGGTTATCGTACCTTCTTTTGTAAACTTGTCCGCATTGGAAAGCAGATTTATCACAACCTGCTGTAAACGCTGCACATCCGTCCGCATCTCCACTACCTCACGTTCACACTCAAATAAGAATTGATTGGTCGACCTGCGTGCCTGGGCCACGGAAGCTACTACCTGCTGGCATATCTGCACTACATTGCAGCTCTCCAAAGAAAGGATGACGCGGTCGGCCTCCAAACGGGACACATCCAATATGTCATTAATCAACCGAAGCAGCAAATCAGAGTTGGTCCTAATAATCTCGAAATAGCCACGGCTGTTCTTCTTCCGAGGCTCCTCCGGCAGACAGCACGTCCGAGAAGCCCACAATCGCATTCAATGGAGTACGGATTTCGTGGCTCATATTGGCAAGGAAAGCACTCTTCAGACGGCTGGATTCTTCGGCACGGTCTTTTGCTTCGCGCAAGGCACCCTCGGATACCTCCAGTTCATCCTTCAACTTCTTTGTATGATAATAAAAGTAAAGGGAAACGAACAAACCGCCCAACAGCACCAACAGAACAGCACCGACAGACCAGATATGATACTTGTACTGTTCGTAGAAAGAAGGGGTTACGTTCAGCATCTTTACCGGCTGCGGAAGGCCGGTGATATTCAGTTTCTTTTCCTTCACAAGCTTGCCGTCCAGTATGGTCTCATTCGGAATGATTTCCATATGGGTCTCACTATCCTGAGGGGTGGTCAGCAGGCGGTAGGACTGTCTTGCCATCTCCTTGCCCAAAGCACGGTAGGCAGGAACGACACCTGCCACAGCCCAATATCCCAAGCCTACGGAACTGAGCGAGAAAGTGGGCAAAGTGGGAGCTGCTTCCATCATGCGTAGGTTGCATTCCGCATGAAGTAACCATCGTTCATGTCCACACGCCATGTCCCCATCAATATAGCTGTATTTTCCGGTAACTCATGCAATCTGTCACAAATGGTATATATGGTATTGACGCGTCCGTCCAGCAAAATCAAGTTTAGTTCCGGAAACTTCTGCATCTCCTTCACTACATAGGCCTGCATGGCAACACCACCATAACTGTTGTCTGAGACAAAAGCGATATTCTTGGTGCCGGGATACATCTGCTTTATCATATTGATGTTGGCCTCCACATCATACTCATAAACGAAGCCAGCCTTGATAGGCGAACTGGGGAAATCCGTGAAGAAGTCGACGGATTCGGGCATCCAGGTCTTCAGGTCAACGGTATCACCCGGCAGCAATATGGCGTTCCGGCTGGACAGTGCACTCACTACCGGAGTATTGCCGCATATGGAGTCTTCCAGAGAAAGATAGGCAGCCCAGCTTCCTGCCCTATAAGTACAATCAGCGCCGGACTTTTATCACCTTGATATTTAGCCAACAGCTCAGCCATTCTCCTCTCCCAAAGAGGGGATTCGGAAAAACTCTTGCAGTTCATGTTCTCCAATGCGATGGTGTTTGTCCCGCCCAGGCGTTGGAACTCCTCCATAAAGTCTGAGATGTTGCCGGAAGTACGGCCGGCATCCGGATTATAGGAGCTGATAATCAGTATCGGATGTTCTCCTGTGATAGAGAACACCGGTAACAGACAGCAGAATAATGCTATGATACATGACGATATGGTACGAAACACATCAGTCATGAAGGTCATAGTCATTAATGCCATAAAGTATGGCGTAGGACTTTGCTAAATTTGCTTTTTCAAATTTAGCCATAAATGTGGTGTCACTCTCGGCATTGGTATCACGATGTTTTGCTTCGTTAAAGTCATAAATATCCTTCAGGCCTACGGGAACGCCCTCCTCATCAAAGAAGATTGTCGCACAGCCCAAGGCATAATCAAATTCATCATTCTCATAGAAAGAGATGGTTTGGGAATAATAGACCTTTCCTTTAATGATTACCTTCTGTGGGCCATGAAACAGCTTCTCGCTTGCCGCACGCGAGGCAACAGCCGCTTTCGCAATCCGCTCAAAGACTTCTGACGACACGGTCATAGTTTGACCTTTTTTTGTAAAATACCAAAGCAGGCATTGTTTTTCAAAATCGCTATTCACTTTTGCCATGAAATGCTTCAATACCTCCTCAAGGTTTTTGCCGAAATGTGTTTGAGCCTCATTTTCGGCTGCTTTCACTAACGTATTGATAAATGTAGTGAGCATTTTATCTAAAATCGATTGACCTTTAGCTTCTTCCATATTTATTGTTTATTAGTTCGTTATAGTTGACAAACTTCGCAATAATAAATGATTTTTCCAAGAATATGGGGTTTATTTTCGTACGACGATTGTTTTTCGTACTTTTGGCATCCATTATAAAAAGAGAGACCGATGATACAACATTTCCACCGCATGATATCTGCCGCCCTCGGCATATCAGAGAAACAAATAGTACAGACCCTCGGATTGCTGAACGATGGTGCCACCATCCCCTTCATCAGCCGCTACCGAAAGGAAGTGACGGGAGGACTGGACGAAGTGCAGATTGAATCCATAAAGACCCACTATGAAAAGCTGAACGAAATCGCCAAACGTAAAGAAACCATCCTGAACACCATACAGGAACAAGGTAAACTGACCACCGAACTTCAGAAACGTATCGAGGAGACTTGGGACAATACCCTACTGGAGGACATCTACCTCCCCTACAAGCCCAAACGGAAAACACGTGCCGAAGCAGCCCGTCAAAAAGGACTGGAACCCCTCGCCACCCTGCTGATGCTGCAACGTGAGCCTCATCCGGAGGAACGCGCCGCCAATTACGTGAAAGGAGACGTGAAGAACGTGGAAGATGCACTGAAAGGTGCCCGTGACATCATAGCCGAGCATGTTAGCGAAGACGAACGTGCCCGAAACAGCGTGCGCAACGCATTTGCCCGCCAAGGCACACTGACCGCCAAGGTGGTGAAAGGCAAAGAAGAGGAAGCGACCAAATACCGCGACTACTTCGATTGCTCCGAATCGTTGAAGCGATGCAGCTCCCACCGCCTGCTCGCCATCCGGCGTGCCGAAGCGGAAGGCCTGCTGAAAGTCAGCATCAGCCCAGACGATGAGGAGTGCGTGGAACGCTGGAACGCCAATTCGTGCGGAGCAACAACCCCTGCGGACAGCAAGTGGCGGAAGCCGTGCAGGATTCCTACAAACGCCTATTGAAGCCATCCATAGAGACGGAATTCGCCACGCAAAGTAAGGAACGTGCTGATGAGGAAGCCATCAAGGTATTTGCCGAAAACCTCCGTCAGTTGTTGCTGGCTTCACCACTGGGGCAAAAGCGTGTGATGGGTATAGACCCCGGATTTCGTACGGGTTGTAAAGTTGTGTGCCTCGATGCACAAGGAAATCTGCTCCACAATGAGAACATCTACCCCCACCCTCCGGTCAGCAAGCAGAAAGAGGCATTTGCCAAGCTGCAAATGATGATAGAGTCTTATAAGATAGATGCCGTAGCCATAGGTAACGGAACTGCCAGCCGCGAGACGGAGGAGTTCTTGAAACATCAGCGCTTCAACCGCGACATACAGATATTCATCGTCAGCGAGCAGGGAGCTCCATCTATTCGGCCTCTAAAATTGCACGGGACGAGTTTCCCGACTACGACGTCACCGTACGCGGTGCTGTGTCCATAGGCAGACGACTGATGGACCCGCTGGCAGAGTTGGTAAAGATTGACCCGAAATCTATTGGTGTGGGGCAATACCAGCATGATGTGGACCAAACCAAGCTGAAAAAATCACTGGACCAGACCGTAGAAAACTGTGTAAACTTGGTAGGTGTCAACCTGAACACCGCAAGCAGCCATCTACTGACCTACATCTCGGGATTGGGTCCGCAACTGGCACAGAACATTGTGAACTATCGCGCCGAAAACGGTGCCTTCACCTCGCGCAAGGAACTGATGAAAGTACCTCGTATGGGTGCCAAGGCGTTTGAGCAATGTGCCGGCTTCCTACGCATTCCGCAGGCAAAGAATCCGCTGGACAATACTGCCGTACACCCGGAAAGCTATTGCATCGTAGAACAAATGGCAAAGGACTTGGGTTGCAGCGTAGCCGAGCTGATAGCCAACCGGGAGCTGCGTCTGAAGATTAATCCGGAACGCTACCTCTCCCCCACCGTGGGCATGCCGACACTGAAAGACATCCTGCAAGAGCTGGACAAGCCCGGACGTGACCCACGCGGACCGATAAAAATATTTTGAATTTGATAAGAACGTGCGCACCATCAGCGACCTGCGCGAAGGCATGGAATTGCCGGCATCGTAGGAACATCACCAACTTCGGCGCATTGTCGATATAGGCATCAAGGAAACGGACTGGTACACCTCTCCCAACTCGCCGACAGATTCATATCAGACCCTAATGAAGTAGTGTCCATTCATCAACATATACGCGTAAAGGTACTCAGCATAGATATGGACCGGAAACGCATACAGCTGACAATGAAAGGAGTGGAACAGAATTAGTGATTAGGGATTAGTGATTAATGGTTAGTGGTTAATGGTTTCCGTATTAATCATTAATCCCTAATCACTAATCCCTTATAATAGTGTCTTAAGATAATTACTGTACCAAGCACTAAAAGTAGTGAACACAGAATAGAGCCTTCGAACCCGAAAGTTCCTCCATTTATCAGATTTTCTTCCGGAAAGTGAAGAATCAGCAGATTCTTATTGCTAAATTCATTTCCACTGACTTTATATCCCAAAACAGAACCTTGAATCCAGTTCCAGAACCAATGCAAGGCAATGGGGAAACAGAGGTTACGCGTGTATATATAGGAAGCTCCCAAGAAACAACCCGCCAGCATGATATTCAAAAACGGGACGAAGGCAAAGCTGGGATTGAAAAGATGCATCAACGAAAATAACACCGCAGAGATAAGCAATGCCACAAACTTATTGACGCCTCCATCCAGCATACGCCCTAAAATGAAACCGCGTCCAATAACTTCTTCCGTAACTGCCACTAAAAAATAAAGCAAAAAGACTCGACAACAACGAAATGGGAGAAAACAAGACCCCTGCCACTTCCACAGCCCCCAACAATAAAGACAAGCCAAAACCAACTACATACAAGAACACGACAAACAAAGCTCCGTTCAGCAGGCTTCTGCCCCATCCCTTCAAAGAACAAGCCCAAGCCCGAAAAGAAGCTTCCTGAAACCCAGCACCATACAAGCGGCAATAAGCCACTGGCCAACATCAAGACTTCATTCAACATCATTAAATAGACGCTCATCCCACCAGCTTGTGTCTTCAACTCAGGGAAAGCAATCGCAAAAGGTATGGCAAACAAAAACAGAAAAATCATAAAAAGTACAGTAAACAGTACTATATCAACGAATGCCAGCCAAATACGTTTTGTTTTACTCATAGCAACACACTCTTCCTTCACCGTTTCTTCCGTCTCCATTTGTATCTCATTTTGATTAATATCCGACAAAAATAATAATAAAAAGAAAAAACTTCATGTATTCCTGCCGGTTTCTTCTTATATTTGAAAAATCAATCTGGAATCGACAAACATGAAACTAAGAAAAATACTTTTAGCCGTTGCCGGACTGGCGTTAATGCTGAATGCCTCGGCACAAAAATCCAAAAGATACTACGTGGCCAAACCTGGTACCCTGGTGGAACTGATGACAGAAGCGGAAGCCAATGAAATCACCCAACTGACCCTGCAGGGCAAGCTGAATGCCGTAGATTTCAGGCATCTACGGATGAATTCAAAAACCTGCAACTGCTGGACATTTCCAATGCCTCCATCAGCATGTATGCAGGCAAGAACGGGACTTATCCAAACCGTTTTTATGTATATCCTGCCAATTGCATTCCGGCATATGCCTTCTGCAAGCAAATGGACGACAGTACATTTGTAGGTAAGGAGACGCTGACCAGGATTATCCTTTCCGACAAGACCAAGAACATCGAAGATGCTGCCTTTAAGGGATGCAAAAATCTCAAGATATGCCAGATACGGAAGAAAACGGCTCCCAATCTGTTGTCCGAAGCATTGGCCGATAGCGTTACAGCCATATTTGTTCCATTGGGATGCAGTGACTCCTATCGTACCAAAAAGAAATGGGAAACCTTTGCATTCATTGAAGGAGAACCACTGACAGTAAATGTGCAGATTGGTAAAATGGGCAGCCTTGCCAGCGAACTGTTAAGAGCCGGATTTCAGCCCAAAGACGTTAACTTTCTGACCGTTGAAGGAAAAATGGACGAAGCCGACTTCACATTGATACGCGACTATATGCCAATCTGGTTTCCATCGACATGACCAACAGTAATGCCACTGCAATTCCCGACTATACTTTCACCCAAAAGAAGTATCTGCTGAACGTACGGCTCCCGCAAGAGCTTAGAAGCATTGGACAGCGTGCATTCAGTGGCTGCGGCCGTTTGTGCGGCACGCTGGTGCTTCCTGCCAGTGTAACCGCCATTGAGTACGGAGCATTTATGGGATGCGACAACCTGCGCTATGTGCTTGCCACGGGGAATAAGATTACCACGCTAGGCGACAACCTTTTCGGCGAAAGCCAAGGCAAAATTATATATAAGGAGAAACAATAACTCAGACTATTCCCCGCCTTAATAAGAACAAAGAGACTCTTTTAATAGCAAAAGAAGGTGTGTCAGAATGATTTTTAGCTATCATTCTGACACACCTTCTTCTTTTTTCAATATCGCACAAGCCTTTATTAAACCAAAAAGATATGAAAGAAGAATCGTTCCATCATGGCAGAAATATTGTTCCACCGTGGTAAAAAATCGTTCCACCATGGTGGAACGATTTTTCCTCATGATGGAACGATTTAAAATATACTTATTTAGTCCTTAGCTTCCGTTATCACTTTGTTGCGTACATACGTGCACGCAACTCCTTGATGTGGTCTGAAGTGATGTATTCGTCATACTCCATCATCTTGTCGATAATACCGTTCGGAGTCAATTCGATGATACGGTTGGCAACCGTCTGAATGAACTCGTGGTCGTGGGATGAGAAAAGGATATTGCCCTTATAGGTCTTTAGATTATTGTTGAATGCCTGGATAGACTCCAAGTCGAGGTGATTGGTAGGTGTATCCAGAATCAAGCAATTGGCATTGCGCAGCTGCATACGTGCAATCATGCAACGCATCTTCTCACCTCCCGACAATACGCTTGCTTTCTTCAGCACCTCCTCACCGGAGAACAGCATACGTCCCAGAAAACTCTTCATGTAGACTTCATTGCCTTCGCCGAACTGGCTCAACCAGTCCACCAGATTCAGGTCTGTATTAAAGAATGCAGTATTGTCCAGCGGCAGGTAAGCGGTAGTGATAGTCACACCCCAGTTGAAGGTACCCGCATCCGGTTTCATATTCTCGTTGATAATCTCGAACAGGGCGGTCATGGCACGCGGGTCGTGCGAAAGGAATACAATCTTGTCTCCCTTCTCTACATTGAAGTTGACGTCGCGGAACAGCACCGTACCATCTTCCAGCGTTTTCGTCAAACCGGAAACTTCCAGAATCTGATTACCCGGTTCGCGTTCGGGCGTAAAGATGATGCCCGGATACTTACGTGATGACGGCTTGATTTCTTCTACATTCAGTTTCTCCAACATCTTCTTGCGGCTGGTAGTCTGCTTGCTCTTCGCCACATTGGCGCTGAAACGGCGGATAAACTCTTCCAGTTCTTTCTTCTTCTCCTCGGCCTTTGCCTTCTGGTTCTGCTGCTGACGGAGCGCCAGCTGGCTGGACTCGGTACCAGATGCTATAGTTACCGGTCAAAGCAGGGTTCAAATACGTTT
>ENA-OQAA01000782-OQAA01000782.1-human-gut-metagenome-genome-assembly--contig:-NODE-782-length-19970-cov-5.653581_pt1 | contig 19970 bp, 31 predicted proteins | sample MGYA00242489_ERZ504515 | MGnify/ENA primary metagenome ERZ504515 (study PRJEB26092, sample SAMD00036237) | human gut metagenome | host: Homo sapiens | study: EMG produced TPA metagenomics assembly of... | reverse complement strand
ATGGTTTTTTCTCATAAAATAACGTGCCTGAAGCGTCCAAAAATATATGCTTCATCCCATCGTTAGGTGCTCTGAAAGACCCGTTTTAATCTGATGGAAACGGCAGCGTTTAATTTGCCGAATAACAATACGCAGAACAGCAAGCTGCCTGAAATCCAGGTAACGTTCCAATCCCTCTTCTATTTCATCTTTACGACTCTCATATACTGCTTCCAAAATGCAGGCATCTGCGATCAACGAACTGGAATACAACTTTTCCTTTTTCTCTTGAAATATTTCTTTTTGTTTTAAAAATTCTTGTATAGGATGCGTAAATAGAAATTCATACTGTGCTTCCACAAAACTTTCTAAATCCTTTGTTTCTTTGTCATCAATCCACAGTAACTCTAACCGTTCCAGCAAAAGCTTCAAAATCTCTTCTGATACTTCCATCTTTCCCTGTTCAATTTTGGAAAGATAAGATACTGCACATATCCCATAACACAGACCTGACTGACTCCAGTTTCTTTTGATACGTTCCCGGCGAATCCGCATCCCTATCATTTTCCATACATTTTTTTGTTCGTGCTCTAACATGTTCCTATTCTCCGTTCATTTGCTAGCTCCATTATATCATCCTGTACAAAGAATGGATTCTTTTTTCAACATCTCTTTCTTTTCGTCTTTTACCTGAAAACTTTCATAAAATTTTCTCAATTTTCCCTTATTTTCTTTCTTTCATTCTTCCTGTATACTAAAAAACAGGAGGTGATATCACGATATGAAGAATCCCTTATGGACCAGAAATTTTTCTCTGTTGATTGCAGCTACAACTTTTGGATGTATGGGAGGAATTGTGGGCAATTTCGCATTGTCATTTCTTGTTTTTGATGAAACTGGAAGCACCTTTGCATCTGCTCTTGTAATCGCAATCCAATTGATCCCCAATTTTTTAATCCCACTGTTGGTTGCTCCCTGGATGGACCGCTTTCCCAGAAAACCATTTCTTGTATTTGGAGATTTCATCAATGGAATCTTTTATGCTCTTATGGGAATCTATTTGCTGTTTTTCGACTTTTCATACGTTGGTTATCTTGGATATTCTTTGCTTCTTGCTACACTGGGAAGTCTGGATGAACTGGCATATAACAGTATTTTTCCAAAGATCATACCAAGTGGAATGGAACAAAAAGGATATGCCATTTCTTCCATGTTATATCCCTACTGCGTGTGATCATGCTGCCTCTGGCTGCAGTACTTATGGATACGATCGGTATGCCGTGGCTTTTTATCGGACAAGGATTATTTTCCATATGTGCTGCACTCATTGAAAACACAATTCAGTTGACGGAAGAAACACGTGTGTGTGAAAAAACATTTTCTTTTCAGGTATGGAAAGAAGATCTTCAAGAAGTTCTCCGCTATTTTAAAAAAGAACGTGGATTACAGGCTATTTACTACTATATGGCAGCCACAAATGGGGTCGCTTCCGGATATGCTCCCATTCTGGTCGCATTTTTCCGTACCGCCCCCGGAATGTCCGCCGCACTTTATTCTTTATTTTCCATTGCTGAATTTTTAGGACGCACCATCGGCGGAGTGGTGCAGTACCGGATTGAAATTCCAAAAAAGAAAAAATTCTACGTTACTTTTGCAGTCTATACCTTTTACGAATGCATGGATCTTATTCTGCTTTGGCTTCCATATCCTCTTATGCTCGTAAACCGTGCCTTTGCCGGTTTTCTCGGAACAAACAGCGCCACCTTACGTGTTGCCGCCGTCCAGTCTTACATTCCGGAATCCATGCGCGCCAGAATCAATGCATTTGAAAATATGATTCTGATGGCTGTCAGCAGCATCCTTTCTGTAATTGTAGGAGCTACTGCTGAAATCTTGGATTATCGGCTCTGCATGTCTTTTTTTGCTGCATGCTCTCTTCTCATCTGTTTCTGCACAATTTTCAGATGCCGGGCTGATGTAAAAAAGGTCTATGAAACAGACAAAAACCTCTCAGGAGCCGACTGACTCCCAAGAGGTTCTTTGTTTCGTTTTATTTTAGTATGTAGTAAATCCACCATCACTTGCAACAATGGAACCTGTAATGTGTCTTGCCTCATCACTTGCAAAATACAAAATCGTTGCTGCCTGCTCTTCCGGTGTCGCATTTTTCTTCTGCAACGTCTCTGTCTTTCCAGACAACATAGAATTCTTCAGCCATTCCATCGGATCTTTTCCCTGTGCTGCAATCTCTGCCATTCTCGTCTTAATATCTGCTGAACTTCTCTCTGTAAGCGGAGTATCTGTTCCTGCAGGGCAAATCGCATTACACGTAATTCCTTTTGTAGCATAGTCCACTGCCACTGCTTTTGTCAGTCCACTGACTGCATGCTTACTTGCAACATAAGCTGCTGCGGAAGGGAATCCACGCATTCCCGCAACACTGGACACGTTCACGATGGCTCCACCTGATGGCTGCATCAGCTTTACTTCTTCTCTGCAGCAGAAGAAACAAGAATTCAAATTTGCATCAATTACCTGGAACCAGTCATCATCCTCCAGTTCTTCTACCGTCTTAGAAGCACCAACGATTCCCGCATTATTCACTGCAACATCAAGTTTTCCGTATTTTTCCTGGATTTCTGCAAAAAGTGCCTTTACTGCATCTTTGTTGCTGACGTCACATTTCATGAATTCTCCTTTTCCACCAGCTTCTTCCATTGCTGCTACAACAGCCGCTCCACGCTCTTCGTTGCGCCCCACCGCAACAACTGTTGCACCTTCTTTTGCTGCGCGAATTGCAACCGCTCTTCCAATTCCGGAAGTAGCTCCTGTTACCAGCATAATTTTCTCATCAAAACGTCCCATAATAAAACCTCCAAAATTCATTCAATAGTGCTACTATATCACAATCCGGCAACGCTTTCTATGAAATTTGTATAAAATTTTGTATTTTTGGGTTTTTTAGTTTGTCGTTTTGACGATTACCATAAATTCAGCAGATGCTGCATACTGAGCGTTACCACGGTAATGCCAAGCCAACATGCCATTCCCATTAAAATTGGCTTTCCGCCACCTTTGATCAATTTCACTACATCCGTATGAAATCCAATTGCTCCCATTGCCATAATGATGAAAAACTTGGAGAGCTCTTTTAATGGCTGAAAAACTTCTGTCGGTACTCCTGCTGCTGTTGCTGCTGTCGTAATCAGACTTGCTCCGATAAAAAACAGGATAAAAAATGGAAACACTTTCTTCAGAGACACTTTTTCTCCGCTTTCTGTTTCAGCCTTCCGCGCCCTGCGTAATGCAAGTATCAATGTGATGGGAATAATCGCCAATGTTCTGGTCAATTTAACCGTCACTGCCTTATCCAGTGTCTGGCTTCCCAGATGATACATGCTGTCCCACGTAGAAGCCGCTGCAGTTACAGAAGAGGTATCATTCACCGCAGTACCTGCAAAAATTCCAAATGCTTCCCCGGATGTTGTTGAAAATCCAAGCGCTGTTCCCAGTACCGGAAAAATCAATGCTGCCAGAATATTAAACAAAAAAATCACCGAAATTGCCTGTGCTACTTCTTCTTCATCCGCATCGATAACCGGAGCTGTTGCTGCGATCGCTGATCCCCCACAAATCGAAGATCCCACCCCAACCAGTGTAGAGATTTTTCCGGAATGTTCATTGTGCGATGCAAAATATAAGAAATCACCAATGATGTTGTAATGGTGCACACAATAATCGGCAAAGACTGTTTTCCCGTCTCCATCACAACCTCCAAATTGAGTCCGAATCCAAGAAGTACAACGGCATATTGCAATATTTTCTTCGAAGTATATTTTATGCCACATTCCAGTGAATCCCGTTTTTTAATCACCAATGCAAGTATCATTCCAATTAAAATCGCAAACACTGGTCCACCGACGACCGGAAACAATTTTCCCAAAACAGCTGAAGGCACTGCCAAAGCCAGACAAAAAAAGTAATCCCTTCCCGTTTTTCTTTATAAAGTCCATATTTGCCTCCTATCGTGCTGCATGAATTGCTGCAATCGTTCCATCTGCTACTGCTGTAGATACTTGTCGTACCTGTTTTACACGAATGTCACCAACTGCATATACACCGGGTATTTCCGTCTGCATATTTTCATCTGTCGTAAGAAACCCATTGTCCAACCTGATCTCATTATATAATTCTGTATTCGGAACCGTACCTACATACACAAAAATTCCACATCCCGGATCTTCAATTGTCTCAATTGCTCCTGTTTTCTCATCCAAGATTTCCAATGACTCTACTTTTTCCACTCCGTACACAGCATGAAGTCTGGCGTGAAGCCGTAATTCAATGTTTGGGGTATGTGCTACTTTTTCCTGAAATTGTGCAATGCATCCCAACGTTTCTTCAAAATGGATGATTGTTACTTTTTCTGCAACCCCCGCCAGATACAGTGCTTCTTTTACCGCTCCATCTGCACCTCCGATCACATATACATGTTTTCCACGATACTTCATTGCATCTTTTGCTGCATTCATTCCGATTCCTCGTCCTGCCAGTTCTATTTCTCCCGGAATCCCCAGTTTTCTTGGTGATGTACCATTCGCTAAAATTACCTTCTTCGCACAATAACATTCTTTCTCTGTATAAATCCTTTTTTCCACCCCGGTCAATTCTACTTTTTTCACCTCGGTCTTCAGGATTTCTACCCCTGCATTTTCCGCCTGTTTCCTCAGGCGCTTTGCAAAGCTTTCCCCGGTTTCCCCCTCTACAATTGCCGCATAATGTGTGACAGCGGACACTCTTCGAATCAGTCCTCCGACCTGATTTTTTTCTAAAATTAGTGCTTTTTGTCCTCTGCTCACTGCATAAATTCCTGCACTGATTCCTGCCGGTCCTGCTCCTATGATTATAACATCATACATTTTCATATCCTCCTGTTTTTCGCCTTCCTCATTTTACTTTTCCCTGTTTTCATATATACTATAAATCGCTCCTATTATTTTGTAAAATTATAAGTATTGATTATATAATAAATATTTGTTATGGTTTAAGTATAAACACATCTGAAAAAGGAGAAACAATTATGTTGGATTTTCGCATGGAAACATTTCTGACTGTATGCAACGATATGAACTTTACACATGCTGCCGAGCACCTGAATCTGACACAGCCCGCAGTTTCCCAGCATATTAAACATCTGGAAAAGACCTACGGTACCGAACTTTTTATAAGAGATAAGAAAAAGCTCAGACTAACTCCTGCCGGAGAAATCTTACGTTCTGCTCTGGAGACCATGAGAAATGATGAAAATACGTTAAAAAAACGGATGCAGGAAAGTATAGAAGAAAAAAAAGTTCTGACCTTTGGCGTAACAATGACCATTGGCGAATATGCGATCGTACCTGCTCTTTCCCGTTTTATCAAAACACATCCGGATATGGATTTTCACATCCGATATGGCAACACGCAGACCCTTCTCACCTATCTTCACGAAGGAACGATCGATTTTGCAATTGTGGAAGGATATTTTAGCGGTGATCATTACGAGACACGTGTCTACAAAACAGAAGAATACATTGCTGTTTCCTCCGCCCATCACACATTTTCAAAACCAGTACACAATCTCCGAGACCTGACATCTGAACGTCTCCTGATTCGAGAACACGGCTCTGGTACCCGGGCAATCCTGACCAAAACACTGGCATTGAAAAATATGTCTGTCAAAGACTTCCGACATCTTGTGGAAATCGAAAACATCCACACGATCGTCACTCTGTTAAAAGAAGATTGTGGAATTTCTTTTCTCTATAAATCTGCAGTGGAACAAGAATTAAATGAAGGAATGTTAGTACAGATCCCACTATCTGATTTCATGATTATGCACGACTTCACCTTTCTGTGGAATAAAAACAGTATCTTTTCGCAGGAATATGATGCTGTTTTTAAAGAATTGAGAGGGGCTGTTGCAAAATAGATGAGTAAACATCTATGGAGCAATAGCTCCCTTTTTATGCCTAAAAGTAAAAAACGGACTCCGAAGAGTCCGCAATCCATGGTATAATTAAGTATGACAAAATACATAAAATACCATAAAAATTATACCGAATTTGGCGAGCCTTATCAACTGGTTTTGCCATTAAATTTGGAAGGTCTAGTTCCTGATGATGATTCTGTGGAAGATCAACGGTTTTTCAACATTTCTGACACGTTTGCTTTTTCAACACATTCCACTACGTGGGATGCCTCCAGCGTCTCACTCAACACCCAGGAAATGATTTTTCTTGAATACAGATCCATCACACTGGTATAACCTTCTGAAATTGTACATCCCTTAACATTTAAGTAACTGGAAATACTTAATTTCACCAGATTCTCAAATGTTGGTGCTGTAAATACATTATAAATACAAGGCTTCACATTACTCCGCATTACACTTTAAAGCTACATATGTTCAATATAAAATTCATCCTGACAACTTCGCCCCTCATTTTTTAATAGTAATTTATGCTCATCATATGAACGCATTCCATTCACACGAAGTATTTCCCCTATATTCTGTCTGCTACTTGGAATGATTCTACTCTGTACCCAACGCATACTCCAATCTGAATTCATGGTTCGGATACCTTTTTTCAAAAGTAACGACATCATAAACGGAGCTTCCTTTGGCGTAACATTTTCCGGAATCTCAATTGTGTATTTCTTTGCTTTCTCATCATAATTTAATATTCCGACAATTTTATTTCTATTATTTCTCCTGATTGCGTACCTGTTCAAAAAAACACCACCTTTTCCAAATCATCTCCCATATTTTATTCCTATGACCCTCCGATAAAACATGCTTTATACCACTAAAAATATAATCCTGATCTTCTTTTTTTAATTTCCAAATCTGTAAATCGTATCCTTTTGGTATCAATGACAGATTATACTCTAAAGATTTTGATCCAATATAATTATTAACCGGAAAATCTCTCATCACGTCCGTTTCTTCCGGAAGTTTTTCATTACCATATGTTGAAAACAATAACGATACTCCCTGATCAAACAAAGGAGCTATTCTCACACTATCGTCTTCATCATTTCTTAACACTTCCAGATTGCTTCCATGACGGTCTCTATTGGCAATCAAATAATCAATGCAAAACATCTGTACATATATAATTCCCAATTGTTTCTTATTGCAAATTCTAACGGAGATTCATTTCCTTCTTTTTGCAAATCATAATACAAATCATATGCCAACTTTTCTTCATTATCCTTACGAAAGTTTTCCGAAACAGAAAGCCATGTTTCCTGTTCTTTTCCATCTATGATAATCTGCGCATGTATCAATTTATATTTCACATGGGGAATTCTCAAAATATCCATTACTCGACTTACAATCAATTCATTTACACATTCATGCCCAAATACACCGCGATAACTATCATAATTCGATAGTTTATAATATAATCTTTTTCCATTCACTTCTTCATATGCTTTCAGAAAACATCCCGGGGTTCCCGGTGACATTCATCAATGCTGACACAAATTCACATCAAAAACTCCCCAAGACCGAAGTCCTGAGGAGTCGAAAAATCTTTTTTGAAATTGTACGTTCCGAAACGTATAATTAACGTTTTGAGAACTGTGGTGCTCTACGAGCTGCTTTGAGACCGTATTTCTTACGTTCTTTCATACGTGGGTCACGTGTCAGGTATCCAGCGCTCTTTAATACTGGTCTGTACTCAGCATCAGCTTCAAGAAGTGCTCTGGAGATTCCGTGACGGATTGCTCCAGCCTGTCCTGTGTATCCACCACCATGTACGTTTACGATTACATCAAATTTGTCTGTTGTTCCTGTAGCAACGAGTGGCTGACGAACAACAACTTTTAATGTTTCCAGTCCAAGATACTCATCGATATCTCTTTTATTGATTGTAATCTTTCCTGTTCCCGGTACAAGATATACTCTTGCAACAGATTTTTTTCTTCTTCCTGTTCCGTAATATTTTGCGTTAGCCAATGTAATGTCCTCCTTTCAACCTTTCCTTAAAATGTCAATACTTCTGGTTTCTGAGCCTGATTGTTGTGCTCTGGTCCAGCGTATACATGAAGTTTCTTGATCATTGCTCTTCCCAAAGGTCCTTTTGGAAGCATTCCTTTTACAGCAAGCTCAACAACTTTTTCCGGTTTCTTTGCAAGCATCTCAGCCAGTGTTGTCTCTCTCATTCCACCTACATAATCAGAGTGATTGTAGTAGATTTTCTGCTGTAATTTCTTTCCTGTTACTTTCACTTTGTCAGCGTTTACAACGATTACATAATCTCCTGTATCAACATGTGGTGTGTACTCCGGTTTATTTTTTCCTCTTAACACTTTAGCGATCTCTGAAGACAGACGTCCTAATGTACATCCTTCAGCGTCAACCACATACCATTTTCTTTCGATCTTGTCTGGGTTAGCCATATAAGTTTTCATGGGTGTTCCTCCTACTTACTAATTATCATAGATTATTTACTTTAACTCTTCTATATGAAATCAGCATACTCCGGGGCTTTGGTGTAAGCTGTTTCTCCTTATGTCATACTGCTTTATTATATTCTTTTTGTCCTTGATTGTCAATGTTTTTTTCTCCAAAAACAACAGTAAAAATCCCTCTGCAACTGTACACAGTAACATACTCCGGACATAAAAATAAGACAGCCTTTATGACTGTCTTACAAGCTACGGATAGAGGACTCGAACCTCTACTAACAGAGTCAGAGTCTGCTGTGCTGCCATTACACCAATCCGCATCATTTCTCTTTCTGTCAGACTCAACATTTACATTATATCGCAATTTTTTCAAAAAGTCAAGCACTTTTTTTTATTTTTTAAGCAAAGTTCTTACCGTTCATCTCAGGTATTGATAGTAACCGGAGATAAACCGTAACGAACGTTTTGTCTCTTTTTCTATTATGCCTTCCACACTCCGTCAAAAACAACCTCTGCCGGTCCTGTCATATAGATTTTATTCTGTTCACGATCCCATTCGATCAGCAGATCTCCTCCGAGCAGCTTAACCGTCACTTTGTTTTCTGTATATCCTCCGAGAATACATGCCACTGCCACTGCACAGGCTCCGGTTCCACAGGCAAGTGTCTCCCCGGATCCCCGCTCCCAGACACGCATACTTGCCGTGTGTCTGTCTAAGACTTTCACGAATTCTGTATTCACTCTGTTCGGAAATCGTTCATGATGCTCGAATTTCGGTCCGATCTTCTCAATCTCCAGATGTTCGATATCATCCATAAATATGACTGCATGAGGATTTCCTATAGAAACACAAGTCATCTGGTATTCTGTTTCGTCCACAAGGATCGGAACAGCAACCGCTTCCGCCTCATCTGCGATGACCGGAATCTGCGCCGGTGTCAGGATCGGACTTCCCATGTCCACTCTTACCAGAACCACTTTTCCATCCTCTACAGTCAGATCCAGATATTTAATCCCGCCCAGTGTCTCCACAGAAATATGTGTCTTATCGGTAAGACCATAATCATAAACATATTTTGCCACACAACGAATTCCGTTTCCACACATCTCTCCCCTGGAACCGTCTGCATTATACATCTCCATCTCAAAATCTGCTTTCTCGGACGGATTGATCAGAATCAGTCCATCCGAACCGACTCCAAAATTCCGGTTGCTCACTTTTACAGCCATTTCAGAAGGATTTTCAATCCGTTCTTCAAAACCATTCACATAGACATAATCATTGCCCAATCCCTGCATTTTTGTAAATTTCATCCTGCTCTCTCCTTTCTTTTTCGAAAAAGGGTATCTCCCATCCACTGGAAAATACCCTTATGTTATCGATGTATACATACTTTAAACAAGAAATTTCTTGATCAATTCTTTCAATTCTTCTGCATCCCCATTAAACACCTGCAGTTCCATCTCTTCCTCTATATTCATACTGCAGATTCCCAGAAGAGACTTCGCATCAATCGTAATTCTCCCCTGTTTCAGATCAACATCTCCATCAAACTGATTCACTGCTTTTGCAAATTCCTGTATTTCATCGATGTTTCTAAACTTCACACACAATTCTTCTGCTACTGCTTCCGGCATTGTATATTCCTCCCATATCTTCATGTACTGCGCTTCATTGTACACTATTTATCGGGAAAAAGAAAGCAGTTTTTTATTTTTGCAGAAATTCCAGAACCTCTTCCTTCTCCGGCATGGAACGGATCGCTCCTTTTCTGGTTGTGATCAGCGCTGCTGCTGCATTGGCAAATGTGAGCATTTCTCCCAGCTGTTCTTCCGTCAGATTTTCAAAATCATGCTCCAGAATATAATTTAAAGAGCTTCCGCAGAATGTATCTCCGGCTCCTGTCGTTTCGATCGCCTTCACTGATTTTCCGGCTCTTTCTACACGCATTCCCTTGTAGTACGCACGGCTTCCGTCTTTCCCCATTGTCAGAAGAATCAACGGAATCTGATATTTCTCCTGAAGATACCGGATTCCCTCATCGTAATCTTCTTTTCCTGATACAAACTGAATCTCATTATCAGAAATTTTCAGAATATCACAGTACTGGAATCCGTACTCCATCTGTTCTTTCGCCAGATCCAGAGAACTCCACAGCGGCGGGCGCAGATTCGGATCAAAGGATACTAAAAGTCCATTGTCCTTCGCTGCCTTAAGCGCTTTTTTTGTTGCCTTTCTGACTTCTTCATGTGTCATGGACAGAGTTCCGAAATGGAACAGTCTTGCCTGACGGATAAAGTCTTCCTCAACTTCCTCCTCACGAAGCATCATATCTGCCCCCGGATTTCTATAGAAAGAAAATTCTCGGTCTCCATCCGGGAAAGTATGTACAAATGCAAGCGTCGTGTTCACTTCATCATCCGTCAGAAGATTCGATGCATCAATCCCTGCACTGCTGATCGTATCCCGCAGCAGTCTTCCAAACTGATCATCTCCTACTTTTCCCAGAAATGCAGTCTTTTTACCAAGCTTGTTCAGCATTGCCAGCACATTACACGGTGCTCCGCCCGGGCAGGCTTCGAACAGGTTATTTCCCTGTTCACTCTGTCCGTTCATTGTAAAATCAATCAAAAGTTCTCCCATTGCGATTACGTCAAAATTTTTTTCCATCTTGTCTCTCCCTCACTCTTTTTAGTTAAAGTAAACCAGCTCTTCGATCGGCTCTGCTTCTTCAATATGCTCTGCCTCCAGAATCGGTCCGGTACCTTTATACACTGATACATGTCCATACTGCACTTTTGCGCGCACTTTCACCCATTCTCCTGCCTGCAGCTTCGGTGCGTAGGCGCTCTTGCAGATATATCCTAAAAATGTAGTGTCATCCGCACAACAGGTCATCGCCATCCGTCCCGGAAGAAATACCTTGGACGGAAATCCTTTCGGCTTTAATACTTTTGCGGTAAATTCAATCACTTTTCCCTTGTATCTGTCCGGATTTTCCATGACGTCCACATACCAGATTCCATAATCCTCTCTTGGAATCTCAATCACAGGCGCGTTCAGATCATACGGCACATCATCCCCGAAAATATTCTCGATTTCACCCTTTTCATCCTCAAAAATCACTTCTGCCTGCGGGCTGACTACTTTCACACTTCTGCGGTATCCTGCCAGAGGTTCAATATCTGTACAACGATTAAACAGCACCAGTTCCGCCCCGCGTACCATTTCGACAAACAACGGCTTCAGGTTGTTCAGATACATCTGGAATGTACTGGCATCCACTGTTGTCAGCTTCTGTTCGATCTCCCATCCTTCAGGAAGATTTAACGCTTCAAAGTCACTGACTTTCCACATCCCGTTGTATTCAATCACCACACGCTCCGGCGAATATTTTTCGTTCAGCTCATTTAAAAATGCTTCTGTCAACTCTTCCTGGTCTTTTATTTTGATGATCTTCACACCATGCTTTGCCATTTCCAACGGATCAAACTCTTCCTCACCTTCCTCGCAGAGAATCAGAAGCGTTGTTCCATCAATCTGAAAATAATCCTGCGTCAGCGTGAACTTTAAAAACTGGGATTTTCCACTGTCTAAAAATCCAGTCATCAGATAAACCATTACATCCGATTCATTCATTGTTCTCTCTCCTGTCTGTAGTTTCTATTTTTTCAGTCCAAATAATTCTTCCAGCTTGTCTTCTTCCAGCCTGGAACCGATCACACAGATTCTTCCCGTATATTCCGCTGCCCCGCTTCTGACTTCATGCTCCTGCGGAACCATATCAAAATAAATCCACTCTCCGTCTGCACCTGCCACCATTCCTTTTGCACGAAGAACAGTTCCATATGTCCCATCCTCTTCCAGCGTCTTTAAGATCCTGCTGATATCTTCTCTGCTGTAGGTTTTGATCGTCTCTCGTCCCCAGCTTGTAAACACTTCATCTGCATGATGATGGTGATGATGTTCATGGTCATGATCGTGTCCGCAGCCACAACCGCACTCCCCATCATGATGATGTTCATGCTCGTGATGGTGCTCATGGTGATGGCCATGTCCGCAGCCACACTCCTCTCCATGATGATGGTGATGCTCATGATGATCGTGTTCTTCATGGCAATGGTGATGGTGTTCGTGTTCATGCACATGTCCGCATTCCGGGCAGATTTCCTCTTCCAGGAGCAGCTCTTCTTCCAGAGATTTGCTGTGCTCCATTGTCTCCAGAAGCTTCTCTCCTGACAACTGCTCGATTGGAGTTGTGATGATCGGAGCCTTTTCATTTAACTCACGAAGCAGCTCAACACTTTCTTCCACTTTCTCCGGTTTCGCCTTATCTGTACGGCTTAAGATGATCGCACCTGCATATTCAATTTGATTGCTGAAAAATTCTCCGAAATTCTTCTTATATAATCTGCATTTTGTCACGTCTACAACTGTTGTAAAACTGTTCAGCTCTGCTTCGATCTCATCCTGCACATCCTGCACTGCTTTGATCACGTCGGAAAGTTTTCCAACACCGGATGGCTCGATCAGAATCCGATCCGATGATACGTATCTACCACTTCTTTTAAGGATTTTCCAAAGTCTCCGACTAACGAACAACAGATACATCCTGAATTCATCTCCCTGATTTCAATTCCCGCTTCCTTAAGAAATCCTCCGTCAATCCCGATCTCTCCGAATTCGTTCTCGATAAGCACAACCTGCTCTCCCGAAAATGCTTCTTTGAGCATCTTTTTAATAAATGTTGTTTTTCCGGCTCCTAAAAATCCGGAAATAATATCAATCTTTGTCATGTTCATTCTCTCCTTTTTATTTTAAATCCAGCTCAATCGGACAATGGTCTGACCCCATAACATCTGTCAGGATCTTCGCATCCGCAAGCCGGTCCTTCAAACATTCTGAAACGCAAAAATAATCGATCCTCCACCCTGCATTCTTTGCTCTGGCACTGAACCGGTAAGACCACCAGGAATAAATTCCTTCCTGATCCGGATAGAAATACCGGAATGTATCAATAAATCCCGCATTTAACATCTCGGTGAATTTTCCTCTTTCTTCATCCGTAAATCCAGCGTTTTTCCGGTTCGTCTTCGGATTTTTCAAGTCAATTTCTTTGTGTGCCACGTTCAGATCACCACAGAAAATCACAGGCTTCTCCTCTTCCAGTTTCTTCAAATACGCCAGAAAATCAGATTCCCACTTCATGCGGTAATCCAGTCTGGCAAGCTCGTTCTGAGAATTCGGCGTGTACACAGTCACAAAATAAAATTCTTCAAATTCCAGTGTAATCACACGACCTTCCTGATCGTGCTCCTCGATTCCGATTCCATAAGTCACATTTAATGGTTTCTTTTTTGTAAATACAGCCGTTCCGGAATACCCTTTTTTCACGGCATAATTCCAGTACTGCTCATATCCTTCCAGATCCAGCTCGATCTGACCTGCCTGCAACTTTGTTTCCTGCAGACAGAAAATATCTGCATCTGCTTCCCGAAAGAATTCCAGAAATCCTTTCTGTACGCAGGCACGGATTCCATTTACATTCCATGATATCAGCTTCATAAATCCTCCTGTTTTCTTTAGAAAAACCCAAAAAGGGACCGTCTACTTTCGTACCCGCCCCCAATCTAATAATACACTTCTTTTAATGTCAGCCCTCTTGCAGGTGCAAGAAATCCGGCATCTGCCCTGTCTCTGCCTGCCAGTGCAGCCTTTACCGATTCCGGCGTCCTTCTTCCGTCTCCTACTTCCAACAGAGTTCCCGTCAGGATCCTCACCATATGATACATAAAACCGCTGCCCCGGTATTCGATCCTCAACTTGTCCCCCTGTACCTCCACGATTATAGCATAAATTGTGCGAATTGTGGACTTTTCCTCCTTTTTGTCCGTAAATGCGGCAAAATCATACCGTCCAATCAGATCATCCGCTGCTCTTTGCATCGCCTCTATATTCAGCTCTTTCGGATAATGATAGGTATACTTTCGCATAAACACATCTGGTTTTTCCCGCATATCGATCCAGTATTCATAACATTTTCCAACTGCACTGAGTCTCGCGTGAAACCCGTTCTTTACCAGTTCCATTTCGATCACCCGGATATCCAAAGGAAGCAGCCGGTTCATATTTTGTAAAAACTCAGACTCCTGTACTTTTCCGCGCAGGATCACACTGGCCGTCTGCCCCTTCGCATGGACACCTCCATCGGTACGGCCGGATCCCTGTACCTCCAGCGGATATCCGGCAGTCTCAGATGCTGCCTGTTCTAAAAGCCCCTGGACCGTCTTGTCTGTATTGCTCTGTCTCTGCCAGCCTGATACCGGCTTCCATCATAAGCGATCGTCAATTTATAGGTTCGCATACGGCTACTCCAGGATCTTCTTCAGTTCGGACATAAATGTATTGACATCCTTAAACTCTCTGTATACAGATGCAAAACGGACATATGCGACCGGATCCAGATCTTTGAGACGGTCCATCACGATCTCCCGATCAATTTACTTGGGATCTCTTTGTCCTCTCTTTTAAATATCTGGAGCTCGATATCATCGATCGTCTGCTGGATCTGCTGTGCTGAGACAGGACGCTTATAGCATGCCCGCAAAACTCCGGCTTCAATCTTAGATCTGTCATACTGCTCTCTGTTATTGTCTTTTTTGATCACGATCAGGGGAATCGTCTCTACTTTTTCATAGGTTGTAAAGCGTTTCCCGCATTCATCGCAGGATCTTCTTCTTCGGATGGCGTTGTTGTCTTCCGCCGGTCTGGAATCGATCACCCGCGTATCCGGATGACCACAATACGGACATTTCATACTCGTTTCCGCCTTTCTTTTTCCTTTGCATTTGGTTTCTTTTCCCCATTATAACCAACATCTAGTACTTTTGCAAAAACTTTTCTTCACAGATTTCCACCAAAATGATATCCGGCCCGATTTTTTTAATACAACCGAACGGAATCACATATTCTCCGTCACTGCCAAGTATCCCGCAGATCTTCCCGGGAACCGGAATAATGATCGCCAGAACCTTTCCATCGCAGACATCAATATCCACATCCACCACACAGCCAAGTCTTCTGCAGTTACATATATTGATCACTTCTTTCTCCCTCAGTTCACAGAGCCTCACACCTCACACCCGCTTCCCGAAATCCGTTCTGCCGCTATAAAAAGCGCCTGCATACAGCAGCCTTCTTACTGTTACTATATGCAGGCACCTTCTCTTTGTGAAATGCTCTGTCTGAAACAACTTCTATTTTGCCATTACCTTTTCGCTTTCAAATGCTTTTGCGATTACCGTGATCAGTATCACTCCCAGGATCAATGTCTCTGCCAGTGTCACCGCATACTGCATCACACTCACATCCCCTGTAAGAATACCCTGCAGCGCCAGCGCTGTATTAAACACCGGTACTGCATAATACCAGTTTTCAATATTATGCGTCGTAAACATTGTCGCAATCCCCAAAACCAGAATCAGCATATAAACCGGCATAATATAGCTGCTTGCCTCTTTTGTATCTTTTGCAAAGACAGAAATCAGAACAATGATTCCGGAATACAGGAATGCGATCGCGATCAGCAAAAATGCCATCATCAGCACCTGCCCGACTTCCAGACTCAGTCCCATCCCCTCACTTCCATAAGCCCCCATCATCTGTGGCAGAAAGCTACCATAACCGCAACATATACAACCGAACTGATTCCTGAAATGATCATCAGCGCAAATACTTTTCCGAGTACGATCGAGCTTCTTTTGATCGGCGCTACCAGCATACTTGCCATGGTACCGCGCTCTTTTTCTCCTGCCACCATATCGGTTCCCAGTCCCATTGCTCCCGCAAAAAGTAAGATTGTCACAAAATACGGAAGCATCATGCCAAGTGCTTTGCCGCCGGCTTTCTGTTCATCCTGGATTACCATGTCCGGATTGTCTGAATTCACCGTAAATACTGTCAAAGACTGCATATCTCCGACACGCTCTGACAACAGTGCCTGCCGGTAAACCTCCAGACATCCGCCTGCCACACCTTCATAGGCAGCCTGCGAATACTCTTCGGACGGATTGTAATAAACTTTGATCTGAGGAATCTCATCCCCTGTCTTATAAACTTCTATCTGCTCCAGAAAATCCTGCGGAAAAGCAATCCACAAATCGGCTGATCCATCTCTGATTTCCTCTGTCACTTTCTGTTCGTCATCCACCGTGCGCAGATCCATCTTCTCATTATACGCCTTCAAGTACTGCTCCACACCCTCCGGGGCATTCTGCAGATAAACAATGGGCGCATGAGATTTGACATCATTCTCCAAATTTTCCGAAAAACTGGTCATTACATTCATTACGACCACCATGATGATCGCCGGCAGAAGAAATACAGAAAATAACATCTTTCTGTCTGTCAGCACTCTGGATAATTCTTTTTTACAGATCAATCGAATCTCACGCATCTTCCCCGCCTCCTTTTACCTGACTGTATAATTCAAAAAACGCATCCTCCAGATCTTCTGTCTGTGTCTCTCTTAAGATATCCTCCAGATGCCCCTCCATCACTTTTCTTCCGTCAATGATGACTCCGATCCGGTCACACAGCTTTTCTGCCTCTGACATGATATGTGTAGAAATAATGACCAGCTTTCCCTCCTCTTTCAGGCGCTTCAGATAGTCTGTCACACTCCTTGCCGTCACGACATCCAAACCGTTTGTCGGTTCATCAAAAATAACAATATCCGGATCATGTACCAGGCTGACTGCAATTGCAGCCTTCTGCCCATTCCGGTTGACAGCTCTTTCATCTTTTTGTGCGCAAAATCCTTGATCCCAAAATAAGTAAACAGTTCCTCTTTTCGTTCTTTGAGCTTCTCCGGCTTCACTCCATGGATCTTTCCGAAAAAGTCGAACATATAATCCGGGGAGAATTGTGGATCCAGCTTGATATCTCCGGTCAGAAATCCGATCTTTTCCCGCACCTTCTCCGGCTCTTTGCGCACCTCATGTCCATCTACATAAATCTCGCCTTTTGTCGGCCTGATGATCGTGGAAATACAGCGCAGCGTAGTCGTCTTCCCTGCTCCATTAGGTCCCAGAAGGCCATAAATCTCGCCTTTTCTCGCAGTCAGCGTAAGATCATTGACTGCCGTCTTGATCGGATTTGTGGTTCTGGACTCTTTCATCTGCTTTTTATTCAACTTATACGTCTTGGTCAGATTCTTAATCTCAATCATACTTTTCCTCCCGGCTGTGCCTGGTGTGCTGTACACCTGTCGTATTATTGTATTATTTTCTTAATACAGCCATTATATTTCTTTTCCCTGCATCCGTCAATAGATTTTTTATAATCTGCCCTTTCCTTACAAGATAAAATCTATTACAATAAATACAAAAAGAGAGATAGGAGATTTCATCTGTATGAGAGAAAGCATTTTATTATTCCATATATCAGACAAAGAAGTAAAAAAGAAAGTGGAACGTGCACTGCTTCCGCTTCGTGTGCGTATCCGTCATATCGCACTTAAAGATTACAGCCAGCCTCTCGGGATGCTTGCCGGTCTGCCGGACATGACACCTTCTGAAGAAACTTATGACGGAGAAGAACTCTCCGATACAATGATCGTATTCTGCGGACTTTCCAGCCAGAAGCTGGATCAGGCACTTCTTGCTTTGAAAAAAAGCGGTGCGGGACCGTTTCCGTACAAAGCGATCCTCACACCGACCAATCAGCACTGGCTCGCAAAAGACTGTCTTGCAGAATTAAAACGCGAGCATGAATATATGACCGCCCGGGGAAATGCATGATCTCCCCGGGCTTTTTCTAAGACGCGAACTGGCTTTCATACAGATTTTTATAAAATCCGCCTTTTTCTAACAACTCCTCATGGCTGCCCTGTTCAATAATATTTCCATTCTTCATCACGAGGATCACATCTGCCTCCCGAATGGTAGAAAGCCGATGTGCCACAATAAAGCTGGTGCGTCCTTTCATCATACTCTGGAACGCTTCCTGAATCTTCATTTCTGTACGGGTATCGATCGAAGAGGTTGCCTCGTCCAGAATCAACATATCCGGAATTCTGAGCATAACTCTGGCAATACACAAAAGCTGCTTCTGCCCCTGTGACAGGTTACTGCCCTCTTCCTGGATCAGCGTATCATATCCCTGCTCCATTCTCCGGATAAACCCATGCGCATGAGCCGCCTTTGCCGCCGCAATGATTTCTTCCCTTGTGGCATCTTCTTTTCCATACGCAATATTTTCTGCAATCGTTCCGGCTTTCAGCCAGGTCTCCTGCAGAACCATTCCAAAGTTGGCCCGCAGACTGTCTCTTGTAATATCCTGGATTCCGGTATTGCCGACACGGATCTCTCCACTTTGAATGTCATAAAAACGCATCAGAAGATTGATCAGCGTCGTCTTTCCACATCCCGTCGGTCCTACAATCGCAATTTTCTGGCCCGGCTTTACCTTCAGGTTCAGATCCTGCAAAAGCTTAATCTCCGGATTATAAGAAAAACTGACATGTTCCAGTGTCATACTGCCGTCTGGATTTTTCAGTTCGATCGCCGATGCCGCATCCGGCTCTTCCTGTTGTTCCTCAATAAAGTCAAATACCGCCGTGCGCATGCCAGTGCATTCTGAAGCTCTGTGACCACACTTGAGATTTCGTTAAACGGCTTTGTATACTGGTTTGCATAACTTAAAAAGCAAGACAGCTGCCCCACCGTGATCCCGCCTCCGATTGCGGTAAACGCACCTGCAATGCTGACCCCTGTATACACCAGTCCGTTGACAAACCGGGTACTCGGATTCGTAATGGACGAAAAGAAAATCGCCTGAAGGCTGACTTTCTGGAGCTTTTTGTTGATCGTATCAAACCTCTCCACTGCCCGGTCACCGTATCCAAATGCCTGCACAACCTTCTGATTTCCCACCATTTCATCGACAAGGGATGTCATCTGTGCTCTTGTCTCTGACTGTGCTTTAAAAAACACGTAGGTCCTCTTCGCAATAAAGCTTGCCACAAACAAAGATACCGGCGTGATCAGGATCACAACCAACGCAATCTTCACATTGATCAACAGCATAAATACCAGGGTTCCCAGAATCGTCACCACACCGGTAAAGAACTGCGTAAATCCCATGAGGAGCCCGTCCGAAAACTGCTCCACATCGGTGATGATCCGACTGATGGTCTCTCCATATGCATGGCTGTCTACATATTTCAGAGGAAGCTTCTGCAGCTTTGCAAATGCCTTTGTACGGACATCCTTAACTACCCGATACGTAATGTGGTTGTTGCACAGATTCATCAGCCACTGCGCAGCGCTTGTTATAACAATAATCCCTGCCAGCCTGAACAGAATCCTGCCGATCGCGTCAAAATCCACACTTCCTTTTCCAATAATCAGATCCACAGCATTACCGATCAGAATCGGAGCATACAATGTCAGCAACGCGGAAATACCCGCAAATACGAATGATAGCATCAAAAAATGCAGATAGGCCGAATCAGCCAGAGTATCTTTTTCCA
>ENA-OQAA01000781-OQAA01000781.1-human-gut-metagenome-genome-assembly--contig:-NODE-781-length-19993-cov-1.950720_pt1 | contig 19993 bp, 23 predicted proteins | sample MGYA00242489_ERZ504515 | MGnify/ENA primary metagenome ERZ504515 (study PRJEB26092, sample SAMD00036237) | human gut metagenome | host: Homo sapiens | study: EMG produced TPA metagenomics assembly of... | reverse complement strand
GAAGAAGGCTCCGAAAGGCAAGATGCTGGGGCAGGCGACGTGGGTTATACCGTTCCTGCCGAATTTGTTTATCCGAAGTATTTTCACAAAAAAGGTGCTTTGTCGCTGCACGCCAGGTGATGAGGTGAACCCTGACAGGCATCATCGGCTGCCAGTTCTACATTGTGACCGGAAAAGTGTATAATGACTCTACCTTGCTGGGGATGGAACAGCAGATGAATCAGATGCGCTTGAACAATGCTTTCAACGCGTTGGCGCAGAAACACATGAAGGAAATCTACAAGATGCGCAAGAATAATGACCAGGACGGTCTGATGGATTTGCAAGATTCCTTGATTGCGCAGGCAGAGGCTCAGGTTGCCAAGAACCGGAGTTCAAGTTTACCCCCGAGCAGGTGAAGGCTTATACTACCGTGGGCGGTACTCCACATTTGGACGGTGCATATACCGTGTTCGGTGAAGTGCTGGAAGGTATGGATATTGTTGATAAAATACAGAAGGTCAAGACTGACCGTAACGACCGTCCCGAAGAGGATGTGGTTATTAAAAAAGTGACAGTGATAGATTGATGATAGATTCTGTCATTCCATTTTATGAAAATAAACAAAAAGATATTTGACAACGGTCTGCGGTTGGTGCACAATGAGGACACCAGCACGCAGATGGTTGCCTTTGAATATTGTTTATGACGTGGGTGCCCGTGACGAACATCCCGAGCATACGGGCTTTGCCCATCTGTTCGAGCATCTGATGTTCGGAGGTTCGGTGCATATTCCTGATTATGACGCTCCTTTGCAATTGGCAGGCGGGGAGAATAATGCATGGACCAATAATGATATAACCAATTACTACCTGACGGTTCCAAAATCGAATGTGGAAATCGGCTTCTGGCTGGAGTCCGACCGCATGCTGGAACTGGCATTCAGTGAGCAAAGTCTTGAAGTGCAGCGTGCGGTAGTGATGGAGGAATTTAAACAACGTTGCTTGAACCAGCCGTATGGTGATGTGGGACATCTGCTTCGTCCTTTGGCTTATCAAACGCATCCTTATCGCTGGCCTACTATCGGGAAAGACCTCTCTCACATTGCCAATGCCACGCTGGACGAGGTAAAGGAATTCTTTTTTCGTTTTTATGCACCTAATAATGCAGTGCTGGCCGTTACCGGAAATATTTCGTGGGAAGAAACGGTTAGGCTGACAGAAAAATGGTTTGCTCCCATTCCCCGTAGGAATGTGCCCGTAAGGCAATTACCGCAAGAAGTTGTGCAGACGGCGGAACGCCGGCAGACGGTGGAACGGAATGTTCCTCTGGATGCTTTGTTCATGGCTTATCACATGTGCAGCGTGAGGATGCCGATTATTATGCCTTCGATATTCTGTCGGATATTCTGAGCAATGGACGTTCCAGTCGCTTGACCCGCAGGCTGGTGCAGGAGCAAAAGCTCTTTTCCAGTCTCGATGCCTATATCTCTGGTACACGGGATGCCGGACTGCTGCATATCAGTGGAAAACCATCTGCAGGCGTATCTTTGGAGCAAGCGAGGCTGCTGTCCGGAAAGAGTTGGAAGAGTTGAAATCCGGGTTTGTTGGAGAACAAGAATTGGAGAAAGTAAAGAACAAGTTTGAGTCTACACAGATATTCGGCAACATCAATTATCTGAATGTTGCACGAATCTTGCCTGGTTTGAACTGACCGGACAGGCAGAAGACATAGACCGTGAAGTGGACAATTACCGCTCTGTGACGGCAGAACAGCTTCATAGGGTCGCCCAACAGACCTTCCGCGATGAAAACGGGATTGTGCTTTATTACCAAAAAGAAAACCTTTAGTATGAAAAAATTATTTGATACGTATAAGCAGCACTATAAAGCATTGCTTCTCCTGGGGCTACCCATTGTGGTGGGGCAGTTGGGAGTCATTGTGCTTGGTTTTGCCGATACGCTGATGATTGGGCATCACAGCACGGAGGAACTGGGTGCCGCTTCTTTCGTAAACAATCTGTTTACTCTTTGCATTATTTTCAGTACGGGCTTCAGCTACGGGGCTGACACCGGTTGGTAGGGGGCTTCTACGGTAACCGCCGCTTTGCCGAGGCAGGGCAGGCGTTGCGGTGTAGCCTGGTTGCCAATGTGCTGGTGACTTTGTTGCTGACTCTTGTCATGGCTGTTCTCTATTTCAATGTGGAGCGGCTGGGACAGCCCGGAGAATTGCTGCCTCTAATCAAGCCTTACTATCTGGTGTTGCTTGCTTCACTGGTCTTTGTCATGCTGTTCAACGGTTTCAAACAGTTTACGGACGGCATCACCGATACCAAGACGGCCATGTGGATTCTGCTCGGAGGGAATGCGCTTAACATCGTAGGAAACTATATACTTATCAATGGAAAGCTGGGCTTTCCGGAGATGGGACTGCTTGGTGCGGGTATCAGCACCTTGTTCTCCCGCATTGTGATGGTGGTGGTCTTTGCGGCGATTGTGCTTCGCGGCCGCCGGTTTATCCGTTACAGGCTCGGCTTCATGCGGCTGGGGTGGTCGATGCCGATGTTCAGGAAGCTCAATGCACTGGGCTGGCCCGTGGGTATGCAGATGGGTATGGAGACCGCTTCCTTCAGTCTGAGCGTCGTCATGGTGGGCTGGCTGGGGACACTTGCCCTAGCATCGCATCAGATAATGCTTACTATCTCTCAGTTCACCTTCATGATGTATTATGGCATGGGCGCTGCGGTTGCCGTGCGTGTCAGCAACTTCAAGGGGCAGGGAGACGGCAGAATGTGCGCCGCTCGGCGTATGCCGGCCTTCACATCATCCTGTGTATGGAGGTGGTGTTGCTGGGTATCGTCTTTGCGCTTCGCGGTCAGGTAGGGGGATGGTTTACGGACAATGCGGAAGTGTCCGGCATGGTTGCCGCTCTCTTCTTCCCGTTCTTGATTTACCAGTTCGGCGATGGGTTGCAGATTAACTTTGCCAATGCCCTGCGCGGCATCTCGGATGTGAAACCGATGATGATTATTGCATTTATATCCTATTTTATTATATCTTTGCCCGTAGGGTACCTTTGCGGTTTCGTTTTCGGTTGGGGGCTGACGGGAGTCTGGATGGCTTTCCCGTTCGGACTGACCAGTGCGGGAGTGATGCTGTGGTTGAGGTTCCGTAAACAGACCAGGGAAAGGATTTGATAGTATGAATAATGTCTCCAAAGTAAAGATTGCCGTAGGCTACACTTTGTTGCTGGCGGTATTGTTTTTTCCTTGTTTTTCGTACACCGGGAAATGGAGAACCTTATTCTTACTGATGACCGCGATGTACAATGGACAGACAGCGTGCTTGCTTGATACGCGAGAAGGATACCAATACGATAAAAATGCTGCGCACGCTGAGTGAGGCGAATGACAGCATGGTATCCACCAGTGACATTGAGCAGATAATTGCCCAGCAGGACTCGGTAGTGACCCAGCAGCGTGTGCAGCACCGTATCATTACACATCGGGATACCGTCGTGACACGTCTTCGGAAGAAGGGGTTCTTCCGTCGTTGGGTGAAGTGTTTGTCCCCCCAAAGAAAGATACGGCTATCCAGGTAAAGACCTCCCTTGAATTTGCAACGGATACGGTGATTGAACCTATAATCCGGCCGATTCTTTGCATGAGAAACTGCGTGCCGTGGCCCAGCAGAAAAAAGCTGTAAACACTGTTATACAGCGACGTAAACGCTATCTGCAACGCTTGGACCATATGCTGACCGCTCGTATTGACAGCTTGCTGAAAGATTACGAGACGGAAACTCTGCTGCGTGCACGGACGGAAGCCGAGTATCAACAAGCGGTCCGACGCCGTTCGGCCAAGATTATCAGTGGCATTGCCGTAGGTGCGGTGTTGCTTTCCGCTTTTTTTCTTATTATCATCGGCCGCGACATAACCCGAAGCAACCGTTACCGTCGTGAGTTGGAAGAGGCCCGTCGTCGTGCCGAGGATTTACTCGCTGTCCGTGAAAAACTGATGCTTGCCATTACCCATGATTTCAAAGCCCCGCTCGGTTCTATTATGGGCTATGCCGACTTGCTTTCCCGTCTGACGGTGGATGAGCGTCAGCGGTTCTATCTGGACAATATGAAAACCTCATCGGAACATCTGCTGAAGCTGGTCGTTGATTTGCTCGACTTCCATCGTCTTGATTTGAACAAGGCCGAAATCAACCGGGTCACCTTTCATCCTTCCCGCCTGCTTGAAGAGATACACGTCAGTTTTGAACCACTTACGGCTGCCAAAGGACTGGCGCTTCATTGCGACATTGCCCCGGAGCTGGGCGGTACCTATATTTGCGACCCCTTGCGTCTGCGCCAGATTATCAACAATTTGCTGTCCAATGCCGTGAAGTTTACGGATCAAGCAATGTTACCATGACTGCCCGTTACGAGGACCGTCGACTGGTAGTTGCCATTGCTGATACCGGTAAAGGTATGGAACCTGCCGACCGGGAACGTATCTTCCAGGAGTTTACCCGCTTACCGGGTGCTCAGGGTAAAGAGGGGTTTGGACTCGGACTTTCCATTGTCCGTATGCTGGTACAGTTGCTTGAAGGCACGATTGATGTAGACAGTGTGCCAGGCAAGGGAAGCACTTTCACCATATATATTCCTATCTATCCCGTAAGGAGTGAAGGACGGAGAATGAAGGATGAAGAATCGGGATGTGCTGCCACGCCGAATGGCAATTCTTCATTCCCCGTTCCTCATTCTTCACTGAAGAATGTCCTCCTTATCGATGATGACCGTATTCAGCTTACCCTTACTGCCGCCATGCTTCAGCAGAGTGGTATAAATTCTGTCTCTTGTTTACAACTGGATGAACTGCTGGATGCTTGCGCACTGCAACCTTTGATGTTCTGCTTACTGATGTGCAGATGCCTGCTATTAATGGTTTTGATTTACTGAAACTGCTTCGTGCTTCGAACATACCGCAGGCACAGTCTGTTCCGGTGATTGCTGTCACTGCCCGCAGTGACATGCAGCGTGAGGAATTTACGGTGCATGGATTTGCCGGATGCCTGCATAAGCCGTTTACCGTCAGTGAATTGCTACATGAATTGAATATGGAGGACAAAGGGATGGAGGTTACGGAAGTTTCGGAAACTTCGGCTTGCCCGGGGTATAAATTCTCTTCGCTCACTGCTTTTTCGGTCGATGACCCCGAGGCGGCAAAGTCCATTCTGGAAAGTTTTGTGGCTGAAACCCGCTCAATGCGGAGCGTTTGCAGAAGGCTGTGGAGAATGAGGATGTGGACGAGATGGCTGCTGTCTCCCACAAAATGATTCCCCTCTTTACTTTAATTGGAGCAGCGGAACTGGTTGCATTGCTGAAACTGTTGGAAACTTCTCATGGAGTGCCTTTTACCGGAGAGTTGAAAGAACACGCCCTTGCCGCCCTCGTTTTGATAGAGGATGTCATTACTCAGGCAACAGCTTTTCCGTAATGGGGGAACAGAGAAGAATACGTGATTTTTCTCTGTCGGGAACCAAATGTCGAAAGAAATTGTTTACTTTGTAAGACTTTTAAATACGATGAAAGATTGACGTTCCGATGAGAAGAAAATGGTTGAGAACAGCACTGTGGGTGTTGCTTACTCCTATTATACTGTTTATAATATTGATGATATTGCTTTATGTGCCTCCCGTACAGAATTTGATACGGAAGCAGGCTACGGCAATTGCATCAGATGCTACGGGTATGGACATATCCGTGGAGCGGATTGACCTTCGCTTTCCTTTGAATTTGTTGGTCCGCGGTGTATTGGTGGTACAGCCTGCCGACAGTGCTGTTGATGTGCAGCATCCCGATACCTTGCTGAATCTTGGAAGTTTGAACGTACGGGTACAGGCATGGCCTTTACTCAAAGGGAAAGTGGAGGTGGATGACATTACCTTGAAACAAGTTGCTGTCAACTCCTCCAATTTAATGGAAGGTATGTGTATCAAAGGAGTACTGGGGCATTTCTTTTTCGAAAGCCATGGCATAGACCTTACAAAAGAAGATGCCATCCTCAATAATATAGAATTGAGCGATACCCATGTGCAGGTGATGCTTGCAGATACCACTGAGACTCCCAAAGACACTACTGACACTGCGTTAAACTGGAAAGTCACACTCCATACTCTGAAGTTGAAGAACGTCTCGGTCGATTTACAGATGCCATTGGACTCCATGGGGCTGAAAGCCCATATAGGAGATGCTGAGATTGCGGACGCTGCTGCCGACCTGAAACACCAGTTCTATGGCTGGAGAAAATTCCTGCTGACTGGAACTTCTGTCAATTATGATACCGGTGGCCCGGGGAGTGCGATAGGCTTCGACCCCTCGCACATTGCTCTTCGCGACATTCGCCTGGGCATTGATTCTGTGATGTACTACGGCAGAGATATGAATGCCGTTATCCGGGAATTTTCCATGTATGAGCGTTCCGGTTTGAGTGTAACTTCCTGACCGGGCGGTTGTTTGCCGATTCTACCGTTATCCGTATCCCTTCTTTGAAGTTGCTGACACCTCATAGTGAGATGAACCTTACGGCACAGACTTACTGGGAACTGATAAATATACCTACCACCGGCCGTCTGACAGCCCGTTTCAATGCCCGTATCGGCAAACAGGATGTACTGCTTTTTGCCGGTGGCTTGCCGGAAGCTTTCAAGGAACCTATCCGTTCCGTCCGTTGGTGATTCATGCCGGTACGGAAGGAAACCTGAAGCAGATGCAGATTTCCCGTTTTACGGCTGAGCTGCCCGGAGCCTTTTCGTTGAGTGGGGGAGGAGAATTCTGGAGCTTGACCGACAGTGTGAAACGTAATGGAAGCATGGACTTCGAAATGCATACGCAGAACTTGAACTTCCTGACCGGACTAGCTGACATTGCTCCCGATGGCTCCATCATTGTGCCGGACAGTATGCACCTTGCGGCACGTCTCGGTATGGAGGGGGCGCAGTGCACTGCCGCCCTGAAACTGAAGGAGAAGGAAGGCGCCTTGAATTTGGACGCCGCCTATAATCTTGCTACGGAAGCCTACCATGCCGACCTTGCCATCAACAACTTGCAGGTGCATCACTTCCTGCCCAAGGACTCTATCTATACTCTTACGGCAAAGATGTCCGCTAAGGGGCAAGGGGTGGATGTGGCATCACGAAAAACTGTGGCCGCTTTGAATGCCTCCTTGGAAAAACTACAGTATGGCCATTGGGACATTTCCGGTGTAGATGTGCATGCCGGACTCAAGTCATCCGTTGCTACCGTCCGTCTTGCCAGCGATAATGTCCTTCTCAAGATGCAGGGAAATGCGGATATGCGTCTTGACCGCAACTATCTGGATGGCGCTTTGGATTTAAATGTGGAAGAGGTGAATCTGCATAAGCTGGGTTTGGTGCCCCGACCATTGCAACACCCGTTTGCCTTTACAATGGGAGCGGAGGCACGTCATGATTCTCTCAAGTTGAGGCTTGATGCCGGTGACTTGAATCTGCGTTTCCGCGCTCACAGCACGTTGAAGAAGTTGATGGAACAGTCGGATAAATTTGTCTCTATCCTGACAAAGCAGATTGATGAACGGCGTTTGGACCATGCCGCTTTGCGCCAAGTCCTTCCTTCAGCGGGCATGCATCTGGAAGCCGGTAACCAGAATCCCGTCAGCTATTTCCTGGCTGCAAAGGGTATTTCCTATAATGATTTCAAACTGAGCTTCGGATTTACTCCGCAAGTCGGCATCAATGGACGTACAGCTGTTCACGGATTGCGCATGGACTCCTTGCAGCTCGATACGATATTTTTTACAGTGAAGCAGGATACTGCCCGCATGAAGTTGCAAGGTGGTGTCATAAACGGTCCCAAGAACCCGCAGTTTGTGTTCCGTAGCACACTGACGGGTGAAGTCCGTAATGAAGATGCGGAACTGACTGTGGATTATGTGAATGGAAAAGGGCAGACCGGTGTTCTATTCGGTATTAATGCCCGTCCGTTGACCGAAGGACACGGTCGCGGTAATGGTGTGCTGCTGAACCTTATTCCTGCCGAGCCGATTATCGCTTTCCGTAAATTCCACTTTGCGGACAATAGTAACTGGATTTATCTGCATAAGAATATGCGCGTCTATGCCAATATTGATATGGACAGCACGATGGTCTGTGTTTCCGTATGCAATCCGACAAGAATGATACCCTTTCCTTGCAGAATATAAACGTAGAACTGAGCCGATTGCGCCTGGATGAACTTACGGAGGTACTTCCTTATATGCCCCGGCTTACGGGATTGTTCTCTGCCGAAGCAAATTATATACAGACTGCCACTTCCCTGCAGGTGTCTGCCGAAGCCAATGTAGAGAAACTGACCTACGAACGCCAACCGGTTGGAGACATCGGCCTGGGGGCTACCTGGTTGCCGGGCGACAAGAATACGCACTATCTGAATACCTATTTTACATATGATAATGAAGAAGTGATGACCGCCGACGGTATCTTGACGCAGAAGAACGGAAAGGATACCCTGGAAGTGTCCACCCGTTTCGAGCATTTTCCATTGAAGATGGCCAATGCATTCATCCCTGACCAAACGGTGGCCTTTACCGGAGATATTGATGGAGGGCTTTATATTTATGGTTCGCTGGACAAGCCTCAAATGCATGGTGATATTGTTTTGGACAGTGTGTCTGTCTATGCACGCCAGGCGGGAGCACGTTACTGGTTCGACAACCGTCCGGTACAGATAAAGGACAATCAGTTGATATTTGATAAGTTTGCCATTTATACCACCAGCAAGAATCCGTTTACGATTGACGGTAAGGTTGATTTCCGGAATATGGAGCGTCCTACTGCCAACCTCAATCTGCTGGCAGAGAACTATACGTTGCTGGATGCACCGCGTACCCGCGAAAGTCTGGTGTATGGAAAGGTGTTCGTCGACTTGCATGCCACGGTGAAGGGGCCGCTTGACGGGCTCACGATGCGTGGAAACATGAATTTGCTGGGCAATACCAACGTAACCTACGTGTTGACCGATTCCCCTTTAACGGTGGAAGACCGTCTCAGTGGCTGGTTACCTTTACCTCGTTCACCGATACGACGTCGGTAAAAGCAGATGAGGTTCCTGCCATGTCTTTGGGAGGATTGGAAATGTATATGTCCGTCCATATTGACGATGCTGTCCGTCTTCGTGCTGACTTGAGTCCCGACCGCAGCAAATACATCGAACTGGAAGGTGGCGGTGATTTGAATATGCAGTATACTCCCCAAGGGGATATGAGCCTTACCGGACGCTATACCCTTTCGGGTGGCGTCATGAAATATTCGCTGCCTATCATCCCGTTGAAGGAGTTCCAGTTCAATCCCGGCAGTTATGTGGATTGGCGGGGGAATATTATGAATCCTACGCTGAGTCTGAAGGCTACGGAACGTATGCGTGCTTCTGTGGCCGATGGTGACGGGGACGGTTCGCGCATGGTGAACTTCGATGTTTCCATTTCCATCAAGAACAGGCTTGACGCTCCCGATTTGATATTCGATATTTCGGCGCCCGAAGATGCCGCAGTAGAGAATGAGCTGCAGGCAATGGGTGCAGAAGAGCGTAGCAAGCAGGCCATTGCCATGCTTGCCACGGGTATTTACCTGAACAGTGGTGCCAAAGGAGGAGGTTTGTCAATGGGAGCCGCCTTGAACTCAGTGCTTCAGAGCCAGATAAACTCCTTGGCGGGAGGTATAAAAGGGGCCAATATCAGTGTAGGTGTGGGAAGACCGTACCTCTGCTGAAACGGGTGACACGCAGAAAAACTTCAGTTTTCGTTATTCCCAGCGTTTCTTCAACGACCGCGTACAGAATAGTCATCGGTGGAAAAGTGTCCACCGGGGCCAATGCCACGAACGATGCGGAATCATTCATTGACAATATATCGCTGGAATACCGTCTTGATGCGTCGGGTACTCGATATGTCCGTGTATTCCATAATAAAAACTACGAAAGCATACTCGACGGTGAGATAACCGAAACGGGTGTCGGCCTTGTGCTGCGCCGGAAGATGGACCGATTGAGTGAACTCTTCATCTTCAGGAAGAAAAAGATAAAACCGGAGGCTGAAAATAGCGATATGAAAAAGTAGGAATGTGATATGAAACGACTGATATTATATATTGCAGGATTGATATTTCTGGCAGGTTGCTCCACCACGAAGCACTTGCCGAGGGGGAGATACTCTATACCGGCCAAAAGCCGATGATTGTATTGAACCGCAGTGAAACGTCTGTTGGTGAGATTGCTATGGAAGAGGTGGAAGCCGCCCTTGCTACGGCACCGAACAATTCGTTGCTGGGAAGCTCTACTATCCGCTATCCCTTTCCTTTCGGACTGTGGATTTACAATGGTTTCCAGAAGTATGAGAAGGGATTCGGAAAGTGGATATTCAATAAATTTGCCGCCACTCCGGTGCTTATGTCTACGGTGAATCCCGATATACGCCAGAAGGCGGCGGTTAACTTGTTGCGCGATTATGGCTATTTCAACGGAAGCGTCAGCTACAAGACATTTATCGACCCGAAGGACTCGCTGAAGGCAAAGTTGCAATATACGGTGAACATGCGTAACCCCTACTTTATAGATACGGTATATTATCGTGGTTTCAGCGAGCGTACCACTCGCATTATGGAGCTGGGACGCGACGTTCCCTTATCAGTTCGGGAGAACAATTCAATGTGGCTGATTTGGATGGGGAGCGTACCCGTATCAGTACCCTGCTGCGTAATGTGGGCTGTTATTATTTCCGTCCCGACTACCTGACCTATCAGGCCGATACCATGATGGTTCCCAATGGGCATGTCCAGATGCGCTTGATTCCCGTTCCCGGTATGCCAAAGGTAGCCGAGAAGCAGTTCCGTGTGGGGCGTAAATCCGTCTATCTTCTTGGAAAGCAGGGGCAGGAACCCAATGACAGCATGGATTACAAAGGCTTGACCATACATTACTACAACAAACCTCCGGTACGTCCCAACATGCTTTACCGTTGGTTGAACTATCAAGGTTATCGGCGGAAACGTCAGATACAGGACAGCGCAGGTATTGCCCGCCAGCGTTCTATGCAGAGTTTGTATAGTTTGTACCGTCAGACCCGTATTCAGGAGCGTCTGGCAAGCGTCGGTATTTTCCGTTATGCGGAGATGCAGTATATACCGCGTGATACGGCGTTTGTGTCTGATACATTGGATGTGAGGGTCATTGCCGCGCTCGATAAACCCTACGATGCGGAGTTGGATTTTAATGTCACCATGAAGAGCAATAACCAGACGGGACCGGGTGCCGCTTTTACGGTGACGAAGAACAATGTCTTCGGTGGCGGTGAAAGCTGGAATGTGAAGTTGAACGGTTCGTACGAATGGCAGACGGGCAAGGCAAGTTCTTCCTTGATGAACAGTTATGAACTGGGTATCTCCACTTCGCTTATCTTTCCGCGCGTGGTGTTTCCTAGGATGGGCGACCGTGAGTATGACTTCCCGGCTACAACGACTTTCCGTTTATATGCCGACCAGATGAACCGTGCCAAGTATTATAAGCTGTTGGCTTTTGGCGGTAATGTCACTTATGACTTCCAGCCCAAATCGACTTCCAGGCACAGTATAACTCCTTTCCGGTTGACATTCAATGTACTGCGCAATCCTACTGCCGCTTTCGATACGTTGCGTGCCGAGAATCCGGCACTCTACGTTAGTTTGCGCGACCAGTTCATTCCTGCCATGGAGTACACCTATACTTATGACAACGCTTCCGTGCGCGGCAAGCGTAACCCCATCTGGTGGCAGACCACCGTTGCGTCGGCCGGTAACCTGACTTCTGCCGTCTACCGTATTTTCGGCAAGCCGTTCAGTGAGGAAGGAAAGAAGCTTTTCGGGGTACCTTTTGCACAGTTCTTGAAGCTGAACTCGGAATTCAGGTACCATTACCGGATAGACAAGAACCAGATGATAGCCTCGCGTATTGCCGGAGGGGTGATATGGTCGTATGGCAACGCTACGACCGCACCTTATACGGAACAGTTCTATATCGGCGGTGCCAACAGTGTGCGCGCCTTTTCTGCACGCAGTATAGGTCCGGGCGGCTATCCTCCCGAGACGGATAGGAAATATACCTATATCAACCACGTGGTGATATTCGCATAGAAGCCAATATCGAGTATCGCTTCCGTATGATTGCCGACTTGCATGGAGCGGTGTTTCTGGATGCCGGCAATGTATGGCTGATGCGTAAAGATGAAACCGCCCGAATGGTGAATTTACGTTGAAGAATTTCCCGAAACAGATTGCTTTGGGCACGGGATTTGGCTTGCGTTACGATTTGGACTTTCTTGTTTTTCGTCTGGACTTGGGTATCGGGCTGCATGATCCGTATGATACCGGGAAGTCGGGGTATTATAATATTCCCAAGTTCAAGGACAGCATGGCGTTGCATTTTGCCATCGGTTATCCGTTCTAAATGTACCTTTTTGAACGGATAGTGGTAAAGAATGAACTAAAACTCCCTTCTGTCAGCCATAAATTTTTGTACATTTGCAGCCGTTATCAACTGTGATATACTAACCTTTTTAAATAATAACTAAATATGAAACCAACTTTATTCTTATTGGCAGCCGGCATGGGCAGCGTTATGGTGGCTTGAAACAATTGGACGGACTAGGCCCGAATGGCGAAACTATCATGGATTATTCTATTTACGATGCCATCAATGCCGGTTTTGGAAAGCTCGTTTTCGTAATTCGTAAAGATTTTGAGCAGGATTTCCGCGACAAGATTATTTCCAAATACGAAGGCATATCCCCTGCGAACTGGTATTCCAGTCCATCGATGACCTTCCCGAAGGCTTCACCTGCCCCGAAGGCCGTACCAAACCTTGGGGAACCAACCATGCTGTAATGATGGGTGCCGATGTAATAAAGGAACCGTTTGCTGTTATCAACTGCGACGATTTCTACGGTCGTGATTCCTTCCAGGTAATGGGCAAATTTCTTGCAGCCCTTCCCGAAGGTTCCAAAAATGTATATTCCATGGTAGGCTTCCGCATCGGTAATACATTGAGCGAAAGCGGTACCGTATCCCGTGGTTTGTGCGGAACGGATGCAAACAACTTGTTGACTTCTGTAGTAGAGCGTACCAAGATTCAGCGTATGGACGGCGAGGTGAAGTACATCGATGATAACGGTGAATGGACTGCCACTCCCGAGACGACTCCGGTCAGCATGAACTTCTGGGGCTTTACTCCCGATTACTTTGCTTACAGTGCAGAGTTTTTCAAGAGCTTCCTGAGCGACCCGAAGAATATGGAGAATCTGAAAAGCGAATTCTTCATCCCGCTGATGGTGGATAAGCTGATTAACAATGGCACTGCTACCTGCGAAGTGCTCGATACAACCAGCAAGTGGTTCGGTGTGACTTATCCCGAAGACCGTCAGAGTGTAGTCGACAAGATTCAGGCTTTGGTGGATGCGGGTGAGTATCCTGCGAAGCTGTTCTAAAGTAAGACGGAAGGATAACTTGATTCGCATTAATTTATTTGGGTAAAAGAACAAAAGGACAAATATGGGGAAGGCGTTTGCCAGAGCTATATTTGTTCTTCTGTTTTCTGTTCACGAGGTGTCTGGTGCAAGCATACTGAAATGTTGGAACAGAACCCTGCATTGGGCTCACCGATATTGGAACCTTTGAAATCAGATTACTCCAAGTATGTCCGGAACAGCGTAGGGAATTGGTTAAATGATGCAAGTAAGACGCAATCCGGATTTGTAAGGAAGCTTTGCAGGCGTTGGGAAAGTGAAACGAAAGAGACCAAGTATATCGTTAAGAAAGCGCTGAGACTGTCGGTAAATGAGTGTCTGTTCCGAGGTATGGGGTGAGTTTTGGGCTTACTGAATCGATGTGCGGGAAAAAGGGCATTATATCCTCAAACATAAATCGTTATAACCAAGTGATGAAACAATTAATTGCATGTTGCGGGTTGGATTGCGAAAATTGCGCCGCCCGTATAGCCACTGTCAATAATGACGATGAGCTGAGAGAGAAAACTGCCAAAGAGTGGAGTGTGCTGAACAATACGCCGGAAATTACGCCGGAAACCATCCATTGTATGGGGTGCCGTGCAGACGGGGTGAAGTTTGCCTATTGCAGCGATTATTGTGCTATCCGCAAATGTGTGTACGAAAAAGGTTTCAATACTTGTGGCGACTGTAAGGAACTGGATACTTGCCAGGTGGTAGGTGCGGTTCTTCAGCATGCGCCCGGTGCAAGGGAAAATCTTTATTAACCGTAAAATCTTTGATTAAATAAAATATTGCGTATCTTTGCAGTATGACAAAGACATTTAAATCGGATTTGGTTTTGTAAACAATCTGTGTTCCCTGCACAGATTGTCCCCCCTTCGTTTACTCTCGGATAACTTCTTTCGAGAGTGTTTTTTTATTGTTATAATTCAAGTTTAATCCGCATATTATGCTGAAGGTATTGTGATACTTTCCGTATATGCAAAATATAGTAAGAAAATGAGTAACGAAAATAAAACTATCCACGATTTCGAACTTAATTTAATCTGTGACTTTTTCTCCAATATGGAACGACAAGGCCCTGGCAGTCCTGAAGCGACGTTGAAGGCATTGAGCTTTGTAGACGGTCTTACCGATGAATCCTTTATTGCCGATATCGGCTGTGGAACGGGTGGCCAGACAATGGTAGTAGCTGGCCATGTGCCGGGGCGGATTACAGGAATTGACCTTTTTCCCGGCTTTATTGATATCTTCAACCGTAATGCAAGGCAGTTAGGCTTGCAGGACAGAGTAAAAGGAATTGTCGGTTCAATGGATGCCCTTCCTTTCGGTGAGGAGGAGCTGGATATGATTTGGTGTGAAGGTGCTATCTATAACATTGGCTTTGAACGTGGCTTGAAGGAGTGGCGTAAGTATCTGAAACCGGGAGGGTATATTGCCGTCTCCGAGAGTTCATGGTTTACGGACGAACGCCCTGCGGAAATCAATGACTTCTGGATGGACGCTTACTCTGAAATGGATACACTTCCCAATCAGGTGACCAAGTTGTACAAGGCGGGTTATCTCCCCGTTGCTACATTCATTCTGCCGGAGAATTGCTGGACAGAGCATTACTTTGCTTCAAAGGTTGCGGCCCAGGAGATTTTCCGTAAGAAATATGCCGGTAATAAAATTGCCGAAGAGTTCAGCTCACTCCAAATGATTGAGGATGAACTATACGGCAAATATAAGGAATTCTACGGTTATGTGTTTTTTATTGCTAAGAAGGTAGATTGATGGCAGACTTCTCTTATTGAGGAATGCGGGTATTCTCATGGCAGAATATTCCGCATTTTGTGTTTTGAGTGGATTTTATTGTTTTGAGGATGTGCGGAACTTCTGAGGAGGTATTCCCGTATGACGTTTAAAGAATTTGTTGAAGAAGGCCGCATTATTAAAACCTAGACTCACGGCTATATCCTTTATCGGAGTGTTGGCGGTACAAAGTTGTGCTTTGGCATCCATGATGATAGTATTGTTGATGATTTCCATGGCTGTATGTCCTGATTCCTTTTTGACAAGGCGGCAAAGAGCTGCCGGTCTCATATTCATTTTCAATGCATAATAGGACACTTGATGCTCCCGGACATAGTCTGTGTGTACCAATCGGATAAAAATGCGGTATTGGTTGAAATGCCTGCTGCCCGGAGTCTCTTTTATTCTAGGGCGTTCCGGACAGAGTTCGGATATACCTTGTAACAGATAGGTCAGTAGAGTTTGCAATGAAACTAGACTTGAGGGGCTTTCTGTTCTTTGGTAGAGGTGTGACAAATAGGTCATGAACTCGGCATAAAGCTGGAAGTCCGTTTTCGATAGAGGAAAAATATAGTGTTTGCCTATAATGTGAAACTTATCCATCATGACCTTGCCGGCCCTGAACTCTGGATAAGTTGTTGGGAAAATATGACGACATATATTTCAGCATCGTCTGACGTGTGTAGCAATTGTACGAAGGTCTCGGGAGGAATAACTAGGAGGGTGTTAGCTTCAACCCTGAATTGAGTATGGTTTATGATGGTTTTCAGAACTCCTTTGGTGCATAGAGCGAAGATACTGGCCTTGGTGTGGTATGGCTTTTCCACTAGCGGATTCAGTTCATTGGTTGTGATATGATTGCAGGCAATGAATCGGCATTTATATTGAATTCGGATATATTCATGTTGGAGATTTTAAGACACAAAAATGGGGGATAATAATGTATAAATGACAGAGATAACAGTTAAAATCAATATTACGCTCAATTTGTCTCTGTTAAATAAGGTAAAGTTGTGAATAATAGAATATATACATGCTAAAACGGAATATTGATTTATAAGGGTTTGTTTGTGGCATAAGCATTTTAGCCCGAACTTTGCTCCTTGTATGATAAAACAATTCTGATGAATCCGAATGTTCCTCAAGAAGTACGTATAATAAATGCCATCTCCGAGCAGTTGTTCAACTCATGGCCCGTCAGCATTATTATGATTGATTTGGAAGATTGTATCTGGCGTCTGAATCAGCAGGTGATGAATGAACTCCATTTGAATGAGTATGTGATAGGGCGGCGTATCACTGACTTATTGGAAGTGGTATGTGATAAAAAGAATGTGTTAGAAGACCTTTTGCTGCAACTTCGGGAGAGGGATGTGCGGATTATTCCCTTAGATATCAATTGCTTTATACGTGAATTGAAGAGTGGTATCAGTTTTCTGATACAAGGTGCTATGGTGGGAATTCATGAAGATGGACAATTGGTGAGGATTGTACTCTATTTCAGGAATGTGTTGGAAGAACGGACACAGAAGCATTTGCTGAATATTGCGCTGAGCCGCACCCAGATATTTCAATGGTCTTTCGACATGGAACATAATCTGATGATTATAGAACCGCGTTATTTTGAATATTTGGGGATTCCTACGCGTGACTATACGCTGACGCCTGAGGAATTCGCATTTCTGATTCATCCGGACGACCGGAAGGGAGTGTTTGATGCTTTGGCTTTACAGTTGCATGGTAATTTGTACGAACGCCCAGTGGAATACCGTCTACGGAGGGGAGACGGCAAGTGGGAGTGGTTTGAGGCGCAATCTACCTATGTGGGGCAATTGACGGATTTGCCGTTCCGTATCATCGGTATTTGCATGAGTACGCAGAAATACAAGGATACGGAGAATAAATTGAACGAGGCTTTGCAGAAAGCGCAACGTAGCGATGAGTTGAAGAGCGTATTTCTTGCTAATATGAGCCACGAGATACGTACGCCACTAAATGCCATTGTGGGCTTCTCTACACTGCTGGCTTGTGGGGATGCCGACTTGTCGCGGCAGGAGATTATGGAATTTACGTCTTTGATTGAAAAGAACAGCCAGTTGTTAATGGTGTTGATTTCAGATATTCTGGATTTGTCCAAGATAGAATCGAACACGATGGAATTCCATTTTGAGAAGGTTTCTTTAAATGGCATATTGGAAAGCATTTACAGTGCGCAGAAGATGAATCTTCGGAAAGGAGTGGAGTTACTGCTAGACCTTCCGGACCGGGCGGCAGTTATCTATACAGATCCTACGCGTTTGGGGCAAGTTGTCAACAATCTTATCAATAATGCGGTGAAGTTCACTGCTGAAGGACGCATAACCATAGGGTATAGGCTGAAGGACTTTGCTACATTGGAAGTCTTTGTGGAAGATACGGGAACTGGCATGTCGGAAGAAGTTCTGGCGCACATTTTTGAACGTTTCTATAAGGGAGATGCTTTTGTGCAGGGCACGGGATTGGGATTGGCCATTTGCAGGACTATCGTTGAAAGGTTTCATGGAAAAATAGAAGTGGCTTCAACTCTTGGCAAGGGGAGCCGCTTTGCAATTGTCCTTCCGCAGGAAATGCGGGAGTAGTGTTCTCTTTCTTGGATATTTGATGTAATTATGTGAGCGTATGATATTGTATAACGTTGAAAATCGCTACCTTTGCAGTCTTGAACGCTAAATTCATTGACACTATGATATCTGTAGAAGGACTGAAGGTAGAATTTAATGCCACTCCTCTGTTCGAAGACGTCTCTTATGTTATCAATAAGAAAGACCGTATAGCTCTTGTCGGCAAGAATGGTGCCGGTAAGTCCACCATGCTCAAGATATTGGCTGGCATTCAGCAGCCCACTGCCGGCATTGTTGCCGTTCCTCGCGAATGTACTATCGGGTATTTGCCCCAAGTGATGATACTCAGTGACAAGCGCACCGTAATGCAGGAGGCTGAACTTGCTTCGAGCATATTTTTGAGATGCAGGCGGGCATCGAACGCATGAATCGGCAACTTGCCGAACGTACCGATTACGACAGCGAGGATTACCAGAAACTGATTGACCGCTTCACTCACGAAAACGAACGTTTTCTGATGATGGGCGGCACCAACTACCGTGCCGAAATAGAGCGCACGCTCCAAGGGCTGGGCTTCAGCCGCGAGGACTTTGACCGCTCTACAAGCGAGTTTTCCGGTGGTTGGCGTATGCGTATAGAGCTTGCCAAGCTGTTGCTTCGCCGTCCGGATGTGTTGCTGCTCGACGAGCCTACCAACCACCTTGACATCGAGAGTATCCAGTGGTTGGAGAACTTCCTTTCCACCCGTGCCAATGCGGTGGTGCTTGTCAGCCACGACCGCGCCTTTTTGAATAATGTCACTACGCGTACCATCGAAATAACTTGTGGACGCATTTACGACTATAAAGTGAAATACGATGAGTTCGTGGTGCTTCGCAAGGAGCGCCGGGAGCAGCAACTACGTGCTTACGAGAATCAGCAGAAGCAGATACAAGATACGGAAGATTTCATCGAACGTTTCCGGTACAAAGCTACCAAGGCTGTGCAAGTGCAGAGCCGCATCAAGCAGCTCGAAAAGATAGAGCGCATCGAAGTGGATGAGGAAGACAACTCCTCTTTGCGCCTGAAGTTTGTTTGCAGTAGCCGTAGCGGTAATTATCCCGTTATCTGCGAGGATATGGAGAAATCCTACGGTGGGCACGTTGTTTTCCACGATGTGAATTTGACTATCAACCGAGGAGAGAAGGTTGCTTTTGTCGGTAAGAACGGCGAAGGTAAGTCTACGCTTGTAAAGTGTATTATGGGTGAGATTACGGATTATACCGGTAAGCTTACACTGGGACATAATGTGCAGATTGGATATTTTGCCCAGAACCAGGCACAGCTTTTGGATGAGAGCCTGACTGTATTCGATACGATTGACCGCGTGGCCGTAGGGGATATCCGCCTCAAAATCCGTGATATTCTAGGTGCTTTCATGTTCGGCGGTGAGGCTTCGGATAAAAAGGTGAAGGTGCTCAGCGGTGGAGAGCGTACCCGGCTTGCCATGATAAAACTGCTGTTGGAGCCGGTGAATTTCCTGATTCTCGACGAACCTACGAATCATCTTGACATGCGTTCCAAAGATGTGTTGAAGGAGGCTATCCGCGATTTTGACGGAACGGTGATAATAGTCAGCCATGACCGTGATTTTCTGGACGGACTTGCGACTAAAGTGTACGAGTGGTGGCGGACTGGTGAAGGAACATCTGGGAGGAATTTATGATTTCCTGCAAAAGAAGCAGATAGAGAGCCTGAATGAGTTACAGAAATCCCCTTCACTTTCCGCTTCGCCCACTGCCGGTAAGGCGGCATCGGGAAATGCTGGTGCAGAACCGGTTCAACCCTCGGCAGCCAAACTCTCTTATGAGGAGCAGAAGGAGCTTAATAAGAAGCTCAAGAAACTGGAACGTCGCGTTGCCGATTGTGAAGCGGAGATAGAGCAGACGGAGGCTGCCATTGCCATTCTTGAGGCCAGGATGGCCACACCGGAAGGTGCTTCGGACATGTCGCTTTATGAGCAGCACCAAAACTGAAGAGCAGCTTGACCGCGTGATGGAAGAGTCGGGAGCGGTCACTG
>ENA-OQAA01000780-OQAA01000780.1-human-gut-metagenome-genome-assembly--contig:-NODE-780-length-20014-cov-2.156937_pt1 | contig 20014 bp, 23 predicted proteins | sample MGYA00242489_ERZ504515 | MGnify/ENA primary metagenome ERZ504515 (study PRJEB26092, sample SAMD00036237) | human gut metagenome | host: Homo sapiens | study: EMG produced TPA metagenomics assembly of... | reverse complement strand
AGATATCAAAGAAAAAGTGCGGGATCAAAGTCCAAAGATCCGCAATCCTGCCTCCCGGCTTCCGAAAGAACTGGTGCGTTCTGCGATGCTGGAGACAAAAGAAAAGACCAGCATCATGGCAGATAAGCTCGGAAGAGAAACGGGAGAGGAATCCCCGGTAGAATATGCCGGAAACCGCATCCAGCGTGTGGAACAGCGGGCTGGAAGGAAAGTGTTCGGCGGTCTATCGTGGCGGTAAGAAGCTGGCGGTGAAAACCTATGAGAAGGTAAAGGCGCAGAAACAAAAGCAGAGAGAAGCCGCGACAACCCCGTTGGGAGAGGAAAATGCAAGAGGTAACACATCTGCCCAGGCAGGGCAGACAATGGCAAAGAAAGGGCGAACAGAAGCCACAAGAAGCATTAAGGTCAAGCCGGAAGTCGAGAAAACAATCAAGGAAGCTGGAAATCGGACGATAAAAACAGCGCCCCGTGTGGTGAAAGCCTCTCCGGTTTCTTCCCAGAAGGTGAAAACCCAGGCAGTCTTACAGAAGAAACAAGCACTCAAATCCATGAAAGCAGTCAGGGAAGCGAAACGGGCTGCCATGCACTCTGTTCAGACTGCCAAGCAAAGTGCAAAGACTGCAAAGGCAACCGGAAGAGGATTGAAAGCCATGGCAGAAGCCGCCGCTCATGCAGTGAAAGCCGCATTTGCAGCACTGATGGCAGGCGGTGGTGCGGTTCTTGTTGTTCTGATTTTGATTGTAGGGATCATTGGTGGTGCGGCCTTTTTGGGAAATTCCCAGAGCAGTGAGGCTTTGAGTGCGGAAGTGTTGGCGCATACACCCGCCATTCAAAAGTATGCCAGTGAATTTGGTATCCCGGAATATGTTCCGGCAATCCAAGCCATTATGATGCAGGAGAGCGGGGGCAGGGGAACAGATCCCATGCAGGCCAGTGAGTGTCCTTATAACACCCAGTATCCCAATACTCCCGGTGCGATTCAGGATGCTGACTATTCCATCAAGGTGGGGATACAGTATTATGCAGATTGCGTTCGGGAAGCCGGATGCCAAAGTCCCCAGGATATGGACAAACTGAAACTCAGTTGGCAGGGGTATAATTATGGGAATGGATATATCTCGTGGGCGTTGGAAAAATTTGGCGGTTACAGTGAAGCCAATGCACTGCAGTTTTCCCAGGAACAGGCAGCCGCCCATGGCTGGTCGGGGTATGGTGATCCGGAGTATGTGCCTCATGTGATGCGGTATTATTCCGGCGGCGGTTGGTTTGCCGGACTCTTTGGAAATGGACAGCTTGTCACCATTGCGAAAAGCCAGCTTGGAAATGAAGGCGGAGAGAAGTTCTGGTCATGGTGGGGATTTACAGAGAGACAAGAATGGTGTGCCTGCTTTGTCAGCTGGTGTGCGGATCAAGCAGGACTCATTCAAAAGGAAGCAGTACCGAAGTTTTCTGTTTGTACGGATGGTGTAGCTTGGTTTCAGGCAAGGGGGAAATGGCGGAGTGGAGGAAGTGTTCCGACATCAGGGACTATCATCTTTTTTGATTGGGATCATGACGGAGCCAGTGACCATGTAGGAATCGTGGAAAGCTGCGATGGAACTACGGTACATACGATTGAGGGAAACAGCGGAGATGCGGTAAAGCAGAACAGCTATACGGTGAATTCCCAGTCCATTTTGGGATATGGACTGGTTGCTTACTGAAAAGTGAGAAAAATCAAAGAACGGATTGCATTGTAGGAGCAGAGGAACAATGCTATAATAGGAAAGCAGGCAGGGCATACGTCCTGCCTGCTGATAAATATGAAAAGTACAATCATGAGATTGATAACATAGAGTTATTGGGGAGTGGAATATTTGAAACGAGAAGAGATTTTTGAATATGTAAAAAAGCAATATGGAACAATTCCGGAATATCTTTGGAAGAGTTCTCCGGAGAACGCAATCCTCCGGCATAAAAAAGGAAAATGGTATGCAGCTATTCTGCGAGTTGAAAAATCAAAACTGGGTTTGAAAGAGGAAGGAAGCGTAGATATCATCAATGTGAAATGTGAACCGGATATGGTTGGACTTCTGACACAGACCTACGGTTTTCTGCCAGGGTATCACATGAATAAGAAGTATTGGATCACCATGTTGTTAGATGGAAGTGTAAGTGAAGCGAAAATTTTAGATTTTCTGGATATGAGTTATGATCTGATTGATGGGAAAAAGGATTGAGTTTAGAGGTTCTGTAACGAATTTGACATAGGAGGGATTCTATTATGGATAAGAGAGAACAGATCATCCGGTTATGGTTTTCTATGTGGCTGGAAAAGAAAGATTTGGGAATGGACGACATTTTTGCAGAGAACGTGAGTTATACGGAAAGCTGGGGACCATGTTATAGCAATCGTGAAACCGTAAAGCATTGGTTTCAGGAATGGAATATGCGAGGGAGTGTAATCGCCTGGGATATCAAACAGTTTTTTCATAAAGGGAATCAGACTGTTGTTGAATGGTATTTTAAAAATGTGATGGAGAATGGAGACATTGAAGAATTTGATGGAATTTCATTGATTGAATGGTCAGCAGAGGATCAAATTCAATCCTTGAAGGAATTCGGCTGTAATCTTCATAACTACGATCCGTATCAAAGAGTGATATGCCCAATTCAGAGAAGAAAAAATTCATTGGTTTTAAATGTCAGGCAAGAGGGATAAAGTGATTTTAGCAAGTGATGAGAAGATGTGTGGTGACATGCATCTTCTTTTTGCGTTCCAAAAGATTTTTAAGATTATCAAAAGAAAATCATAAATTTTTCAATCTGTAACATTTCTAGGACATTTCTGTTGTAAAATAAGAATTGGAATGATAGCAAAATTGTTGCAAAGGATGAAAAGGAATGAAACAGATTTTAATCGTAGAAGATGATGAGCTTTTGAATAAAATGTTAGTTTACAACTTACAGTCAGAATCCTATGGGATTGTTTCTGTGGAAACGGTAAAAGAAGCTATGGAAGTACTAAAAAGCCAGCAGTTTGATCTGGTACTATTGGATATTAACCTTCCGGATGGAAATGGATATGCGATTGCAAAAACAATCCGAGAAAAATATAGTGATACCATTGTAATCTTTCTGACTGCTAATGATAGGGAAAGTGATGAGATCCGAGGATATGAACTTGGAGCAGTAGATTATATTACAAAACCTTTTTTCAATCCATTCCTTACAGAGAAAAGTAGAAAATGTACTGCGTATGATGCGGCATCATGTATCTATGCAGGACGTCTTTGATGATGGCAGGTTGTTTTTAAATTTTGCAGAGCAGACGGCTATGCTAAACGGGAAACCATTAACCTTATCTACCTTGGAATTCCGGATGCTGAACCTGTTCTGCCAGAACCGCAATCGTGTATTAACAAGAAAACAGTTGCTAGAAAAAATATGGGACTGTACAGAGAATTATGTGGACGAGCATACGCTAACTACAACATTAAGCCGTATTCGGGGAAAGATTGAAACAAACGGAACAGTATATATCAAAACCGTATATGGCATGGGATATAAATGGACCGGAGGTGAACCAGCATGATAGGAAAGAAAATCTCTGTAAAAAAGATGTTTTTTTGGCTGACTTCTGGAATGGCACTTTCAATGACAGCAATCATATTGGTCTCATTCTTTCTGACAAAAAATATCGTAGTGTTATGGGTTGGTCTGGCATTAATAGTCTGTGCAACACTGTGGATGCTTTTTATGGTACAACTGTTGGGGATGAGATTGTCAAATTTTACTTCTGAATTGTGCCAGATCCTTGACGACATGATGAACCGTAGTCAAGAGCCTGAAAATGTATCAGACAGGGAGACGATTTTTGCCCGTATCCATCATCGTCTGGTGCGTCTGTATAATATCCTGCAGGAAAGTAACCGGAAGGTAGAAGCAGAAAGGCAGGAATTACAGTCCTTGGTGTCAGATATTTCCCATCAGGTCAGGACTCCGGTAAGCAACATGAAGATGATTGTGGATACACTTTTGACAAAACCTCTGGAAGAACAGGAGAGGAATGAGTTTCTTAAAAGTGTAAGAGGGCAGATCAATAAACTGGATTTTTTAATACAGGCATTAGTCAAAACCTCCCGTTTGGAAACCGGGGTGATTCAATTAGAGAAAGAAGAGCATTTCTTATATGATACTTTGGCTCAGGCTATGAGTGGAATCTTATATTCTGCAGAACAAAAAAAAGATCCATGTATCGGTGGAATGTCCGGAAGATCTGTGCGTATCCCATGACAGTAAATGGACTGAAGAAGCGATTTTTAATCTATTGGACAATGCAGTAAAATATACTCCGACAGGTGGACATGTAAATGTGTCGGTAGCGCAATGGGAAATGTATGTGGAAATAAAAGTATCCGATACAGGAAAAGGAATTTCAGAAAGCAATCAGGCATCTATTTTCAAGAGATTTTACCGGGAAGAGGAGATTCATAATCAGCCGGGTGTTGGAATCGGTCTTTATCTGACCAGGGAAATTGTGACACAGCAGGGAGGTTATGTTACTGTAGAATCGCAGGTGGGAAAGGGATCTGCATTTTCTATTTTTCTGCCAAGATAAAGGAAAGAAATATATGGAGGATAATATGACAGCTGTAAAATTGATTTCACTTACAAAAGAATATCAAAATGGAGAAAATTATATAAGAGCAGTTGATGATGTATCATTTTCCATAAATGAAGGAGAGTTTATTGCAGTTATTGGTGCTTCTGGAAGCGGAAAGTCAACCTTGATAAATTTAATCAGCGGATTGGAAAAGCCCACCCATGGATGTGTTTATGTGCATGATGTAAATTTGACACAATTATCTTTGGAAGAACAGATTTCTTTTCGCAGATGGCACATTGGAGTTATTTTTCAAAAATATAATCTGCTTCCTGCCATGAATGTGTTTGAGAATATTGTGTTTCCAGCAAAATTACTAGAGAGGAAAGTAGATGAAAAAGAGGTTTTCCGTTTGGCAAAAAACTTGGGTATCGAAGACAAACTCTTTCAGATGCCGGATGAATTATCTGGAGGGCAGCAACAAAGAGCTGCCATTGCCAGAGCAGTCTATACCCATCCTACCATTCTTTTAGGCGATGAATTAACAGGAAATCTGGATTCTGGAACAAGTATATCTGTTATGAAGTTGCTAAAAGAAATCTGCCGCCAGTATAAGCAGACCTTGCTGGTTGTTACTCATGATGAAAAAGTTGCTGCCATGGCAGATCGTATTATCTACATGAAAGATGGAAAGGTCGTGACAAATGAAAACGTATAATTATCATCTGACTGCTGAAAAAGTACTTTTTAGAATCGTACAAGAAAGAAAACAGCAGCAAAAGCCGCCTATTATGTGTGGCAGTTATGCTTGCTGTCAGCATAATTTTCTGTATTTTAAGTTTTTCTTATGGAAAACTGCAAATAGATCTTCAAAAAAATATTCGTTCAGATGGAATGGCGGCATCTGTCTATATAGAGAATGGTACAGAAGAAATGGCCCAGCAACTAAATTCTCTGTCTTACATATCCAAAATCGGAAAACAGAAATTCGCCGGGAAACTGTTACAGCAAAATCTTAAATATTGTGATTGTGCGGTGGCTGATGAAACTGGATTTCAGAAAATACTCGGTCCTTCCTATACGCAGATCACTGGCGGTTATCCAAAAGAGGAACAGGATATTATGCTTTCCACGAAGACCCTGGAATATTTGGGAATTAAAGAGCCTCAAGTTGGAATGAAGCTGCAGTTGGATTTTTATTGGAACGATATTTTTCATACAGATGGAACCGGTCAGCAGGATTTCCGGTTATCCGGATATTTTACAGAATACCAAAATCCAGAGGCGGTTTCTTCCGTTGCATTTATATCAGAAAAGAAGCTGGTTAAAAATAAAATCACATGGAATCCCTGCAGGATATTGCTATCTACAAAAGAGAAGGCTGTCAGCGGAATTCAGATGGAAAGGAAATTAAGTGAGGAGATACAACTGAGTGAAGGACAGAGAATTGTTAGTGTTGATTCAGCAGCATATCGTGCAATTGAGGAAACCATGGGCAGTTATGGATTTGCACTAGTATTATGCTTTTTCCTGTTGCTATGTATGTTTTTATTTGTATCTAATGTTTTGAATCTTTCCATGGAAAAGGACTTGCAGCAATATGGGCTTTTGGAAACGATTGGAGTGTATCCCAAACAGATTGTGAAAATAATGGTCCGGCAAATGACAGAAATGGTTCTAAAAGGCAGCTTGGTGGGAGGACTTATAGGGAGTTTCTTAGTGTTGAATATTTTACCTTATATCCTCAAAACAAGGTATCTGGAACGGGCAGGGGAATGGGAAGGGATACGTTTATTTCATCCATCTTTTCTTTTGGTCGGAATGTTGCCCGCAGTCATTACAGTAGGAATTGCTGTTTTCATCGTGAAGCGAAAGCTTCAATCGTTAAGTCCCTTGGAATGTATGAACTACGGATCAATTTCTTTGAAGAAAAAAGAGATTTCAATCCCATCCAGAAACATCGAAGTTGGGGACATTATCCGGAAACCTATTTGGCCAGAAGATATCTGTTCCGTAATAAAAGAGCCTTTCTGATCACTATGATTTCCTTGACTGTAGGATGTGGATTTGCCCTTGGTGCATCTGTTATGGTGCGGGGTGTAGATATAGAAAACCGTTTTTTGAAAGAACCGGATTTTAAGATTTCCATTACTCAAGAAGCATGCAGTACATTGATGGAAACTTCTCCAGATACAAAAAATATGGTTTTCTTTCCAAAAGAATTGTTGCAAGAAATAAGAGAATGTGTGGGAGAGTCTCTGCAAAACGAAGTGCAGATACAGGGATTCTATCCCATAATAGGTAAAAATGGAAGTAAGAGCATCCGATTGTTACAAGGTGCAGAAGAACACAGTACAGTGATACAAAAAATGAATTCCAAAGATAAAGAAAAACTACAGTCATTTGTTAAAAAGCAGCAGTTAACGGTGGATTGGGAGACCTTTGAGCATGGAAACGGAGCATTGCTGCTTCATGAACATCAAATAGCAGAGTCAAATGCAGTACAAGCTGTAAAGCAGGTAGGAACGGAAATAGAGGTTTATGATCTTGTTCCAGTCGGAACAGAGATGACAAATCTGGTTCCAGAAAAATTAGTAAACTGCGGATATGTAGATATCATGGATGAAGAGTTCCCGGATCTAGATTTATGTTGGAATGGGAAAGTACGAATATCCTGCTTGTTACAGAAGAAACTTATCAAGCACTTTCCCAAAATTTGACACCCCAAACCTTCTCTCTTCAATTTCATGTAGATAGTGAACAGGAAAATGCTCTCAAAGCTCGTTTCAAAGAAATGATCCGAAAACAAAACATGAAATTTCAGTCAGAGGGCGGGTATCCTGAAAATCTAAATCTGTTTCAGATAACATGTAAATCGGATTTGTTAAGGAGAGAACAGAATTACATTCAGACAAGCCGATTATTCTTACTGGTGATCAGTGGCTGTCTGATCTTTATTGGAATCATGAACTTTTTGAACGTAAGAGTCACAGAAATTCTAATCAGAAAAAAGAATGTATTCTTCTGGAAAATGTGGGAATGACGAAAAAGCAGTTATATCGTATGTTTTTGTCAGAAGGCATTGTTACCTGGATGGCGCTGAGTGTTCTGCTATTAACCGTTGGTACAATATTGCTCTGTGGGATTGGATGGTATATGAAAACAAAGATTTCTTATTTTGTTTTTTCTTATCCAATCAAAGAAATGGTTGCTCTACTGATGATTTTACTTACAGGCAGTATTCTGGTACCAGAATCTTATATAAAAAGTTTTATGGAAAAACGAATATTAAATAATGGAGGGATTTGAATGATGTATCAAACCGTATTAATAGAAGACATTACTACTGAAAATGTAACTGAAAAAATAAATACAAAACTCTTGGAAATGGAAAAACAAAGCTACAAACTTGTAACCATGTCATTTCTGGGAACTGAAAAAGCTGTCTTGGTTTTCAAAAAAGGATTAAAAGGCAGTTTGCTTTGATATTTTGAACAGAATTATAGTCATAGATAACATCAAGAATAGCAGAATATCATATTTGGTATCGTTTGTAATTTTTTGAAATGTCCGAGATTTGTAACAATTCAGGTTAAAATTCCTTGAATTTTGTTCCTTTTCTCGGACATTTCTGAGACATTTGTATTTTATAATAGAGCTATCATAAAGAAAGGCAGAAAGGAGTTTATAAAATATGAGCATTTTACAGACAATCGATTTAAAAAAATATTATGGTACGGAACCGAATATTACAAAGGCACTGGATGGTGTGAATTTTTCGGTGGAAGAAGGTGAATTTGTAGCGGTAGTAGGCACTTCAGGTTCCGGAAAATCCACGATGCTTCATATGATGGGAGGTCTGGACACGCCTACCAGCGGAAGAGTCATTGTACGGGGAGAAGAACTGGCAAAGAAAAACGATGAAGAGCTGACGATTTTCAGGAGAAGAAATATTGGTTTCATTTTCCAAAATTATAATTTGGTTCCAATCTTGAATGTTTATGAAAATATTGTCCTTCCGGTAGAGTTGGATGGAGATACGGTAGATCAAGGGTTTATGGATGAGGTGGTTCATATGTTGGCTCTGGAAGATAAACTAAAGAATATGCCAAATAATCTTTCTGGAGGACAGCAGCAAAGGGTTGCGATAGCAAGAGCGCTAGTTGCTAAACCGGCAATTGTGCTAGCCGATGAACCTACAGGTAACCTCGACTCTAAAACCAGTGCAGATGTTATGGGATTGATCAAGCGGACCAGTTATGAGTTTCACCAGACGGTTGTAATGATTACACATAACAATGAGATTGCCCGACTTGCAGATCGGATTGTCCGCATTGAGGACGGAAAGATTGTAAGTTAGGGAGGCGATTATATGACATGGCCTTTTGAAAATAACACTAGTGCCATTGTAAAAAAAATTGCAGATCGAAGTATGAAAGCAGATAAAAGACGTAATGCGTTTATTATCATAACGATTACTTTTGCAGTTAGTTTAATGATGGTATTAGCATTGTATAATCTCGGAACAGATCGTGAAAATAGACTTTATCTGCAAGGACGCTATCAGAGCAGCTTTATTAACAGTACTAGTACCGTCTTTGAAAAACTGAAACATAACAATCAGATTGAAGCAGTCGGCAAAGAGGCTGCAATGGGAACAAGCCGTATCAATGACTACACTTTGGATGTGTATTACAGAGATCAAAATGCACTTGAACTAAAAGGCGTTACTGACTTGCTGGGAAAAATGCCGGAGGCAGAAAATGAAATCATTGTGGAACAGTCCTATTTGGAGCATTTAGGGTTGCCGGTTCAACTGGATCAGACCGTTACACTGGATATGCCTTTTGGAGAAAATCAGACATATCATGTTTGCGGCATTATTCAAAGCAGAAATGCGTCCCGTATTTATCAAGTCATTGTATCGGATGACTTATATAGCCGGTATGGAAAAGCAAACAGTTATGATCTTTTGGTTCGCTTGAAAAATACCGAAAATATGGACAGCGAAACTTTGAAGCTGTTGATAAACGAAATTGCGGAACAAAGCGGTGTACCTGAACAGTATGTTATGTATAGCTCTACTTATTTTGGATTGGCAGAAGAAAAATCCACGCAGGAGCTATTAGTGATTATCGGAGCAAGCAGTTTAATTGTACTGGCCTGTTCTTTGGTTATTTACAGCCTGTTCTACATTTCTGTTATCGGGAAAACACATGAGTATGGCAGACTGCGTGTGCTGGGGGCTACATCAGTTCAGATTAAGCGTATCGTGCGAAAAGAAAATTTTTTGTTATCCTGTGCTGCAATTCCTATCGGCGTTGTATTGGGAAGTGTTTTGGGCTATTGTTTCGTCCCGGACGGCTGGCATTGGATGACTACACTGGAATGTGCTGTTGTGATTGCCATTGTTACAGAAATTGCCTTGAAAATTGCTGTCCATACCCCTGTAAAGAAAGCCTCTATGGTATCGCCTATTGAGGCGCTGCGAATTAATACGACTGATACACCGGCGACAGAAAAAACGCGGATCGAACATCGAAAAATCACGCCATCTTCGCTTGCCCGAATGAGCTTTGCCCGGAACAAGAAAAAAGCTATACTAACCGTATTGTCTTTGGGATTTGCCGGAGTTTTACTGATGTGTGCCGCCACCTACCTTAATTCAACTGATGTAGAAAGCATGGCAAAACAGCAATTTGCAAATGGCGACATTGTACTTTCCCTCGATCCCGCCAACACAAATGCGGAAAATCGCCCCGCCGGATCAATGCACTTCAAACGAAAAATCCATTGGATGAAGTTTGGAAGAAACGATTTCAGATATGAATGGCGTAAAGAATATTGAATTTATACAGGGCTGTGTTTCAAATATGGAATTTCCCACTCCTTTCAAGGATGGTAACAGCCATTTCTTTACCCAAATTGGAATCCCCGAAAATCAGTACGAGGCCTTTTCACAAGGACTGATTGAGGAACCGCAGACCGCCAGAAACTTATCAATGGAAAAGGAGTTATCGTTGATAATTCAACCAAGCTGTTAAGCGACTATTATAATTACACCCCTCAAATTGGCGATATAGTCAAAGTGGAAACAGCGGATGGACAATGGGAAGAATTTACTGTAATGGGGATCGGGAAAGCTCCTAATCTAGGTGGGGATTCAGCTTCTTTCTATTTTCCGCAGGAACTCTTACCTATGATGAAAGAAAATGTTTCCAACTTCAATATGACCTGCATTGTAGATGTAGAAAGAGATCAGCTTACAGAAGTTGAGAATGAGATTTTCAAGTTGGCAGAAAGTCGTGGAGGGATAGAAGTTTTCAGTATCAGTGATATTATTACTTATCTGCAAGAGGAAATGAATAATATAAAGATGCCGTTATATGGATTGGTATTTTTTATTGCTGTTTTCGGGCTGATCAGCCTTATCAATACGTTGATGACAAACATTATATCAAGGCAACAGGAATTTGGTGTTTTACAGTCTGTGGGATTGAGCAGTAAGCAATTCTCCAAAATGTTGCAAACAGAATGTTTCTATTATGTTTCTGGTACGGCTATTCTAACTTTAACGATTGGAACTTTAGCAGGCTTTGTACTCTGCAAAGTTTTCAATCAGGTTGGGACATTCGGGACATTGACTTATCATTTTCCAGTTTTAGAAATAAGCATATATTTTGTAGCGCTTTTCTTAATACTGGCAGCTTATTCCCTTTTCTCTGTCCGATATTGCAAAAGACATTCTGTGATCGAGCGTATAAAGACAATAGAGTAAATTTTTCTTTATCAAAAAAATATGTTTTCTGTAAATATCGGGACATTGTAACAGTTTACCCTGATTTTCAATAGAATTTTTGAGGTGCTATAACATTTCGTAGACATTTGAGTTTTACAATGCTCTTATTAACTAAGGAGGTGGCAGGCCATGACTTGGCCTTTTGAAAATAATACAAATGGAATTGTCAAGAATCTGGCGAAGAGAAATTTAAAAAGCGAAAAACGAAGAAATATCATGGTAATCATATCAGTAGTTTTAGCCGCTTTTTTAATCAGTCTTTCTGGTTTGGTTGGAGTCTCACTGATGCAAACAGAAAAGAAGAAAGTGATAGATACTTACGAGGCAACTTATGTACAGGTTGATGAAGCACATATAGAAGAGTTAAAACAGGTACCGGATTTTGCACGTGTGGGAGAATACTATATGTACGGGAAGGAATCTTCTACACAGGGATTTAATGGCTTCTTTGCTTATGCTGATAAAGAAACCCTGTATATGGCACGTTCCCAGATGAAATTGGCAGATGGAGATTTACCGATAGAGAAAAATGAAATTGTAGTAAGTAAAGAATGGCTTTCTAAATTCTCCCCAGACTGCCATATAGGTGATTCTGTTACCTTGGATACGGAAAGTTTTTCAGGGGAGTATACTATTTCAGGCATTTTAGATACAACAGGGCAAGAAAAACAAAATATGTACTCTTTTCTTATCTCAAAAGAAATGCTGGAGCAGTGTAAGAAGTATGAACCTGACGGATTCTTTGCCTATGTACATCTGAAAAATGTAGATCAGTTAGACGGAGAACTTATTAAATCTTATGTTCAGAAGATCAAAGAGGAGTTACAGATACCTGGAGTCGGATTTCAGGATGCTTATTTCCGTTATATTGACGGAGACATTTCCATGGAGAATGTTTTGCTGCTTATGGCTTTTGCCGGTATTGTTTTGGTAGGCGGATGTGTTGTAATCCAAAGTATTTTCCGCATCTCCATTATTGATAAAATAAAAAGTTATGGACAGCTTCGGACTATTGGTGCTACCAAAAAGCAAATTATGCGTATTGTAAAAAAAGAAGGACATTCTCTGGGGTGGAAGGGGTTGTCTATCGGGATTTTGCTTGGTTTAGGAGTAACACTCTTGTTGTTTCCTAGAGGTTTTTCTCTTTTAGGCTATCTTTTAGTGATTGGATGTACAGTATTGATCTGCTGGACAATGATTTGTCTGTCTATCCGAAAGCCAGTGAAATTAGCCGCAAATATTTCACCGGTTGAAGCAGTTCGTTTTACTTCGCCTCAGAAGAAGATAAAGAACCGAACAAAGAGAAAAAAGATTAGTCCTTGTTCTCTCGGAATGCTGAACTTTCGTAGGGATTGGAAAAAAACAGTCAGTATTGTGTTTTCTCTAAGTTTGGGCGGGATTCTGCTTTTAGCTGTTAGTTCTTTGCTGATTCTGCAATCGCCGGAAAAACTGGCAAGACAGCACTTTAAAAATGGGATTATAAGATTTATATGGATTCGGATAAGGAACATATTGATCTTCTCAAACAGGGAAATCCATTGAATGAAGAATTGAAACAGGAAATCCAGGATATTGATGGAGTGGAAGAGATTCTGGTCACAAGGAAATCAGCAGGTTTTGAAGCCACTTTCCATGGAATTACTGCTCATGGTACTTGCGACATGATCACTAGAGAAAATAGGGAACTTCTGGTACAAACTGTTTTAGAAGGGAGTATGCCTGGCGACAATGGTATTTTATTGAAAGACAATTATCGTGATTTTGATGGAAAAGAAAAAAGTGGGGGAAACCATAGAACTTTCATTGGGAGAGAAAACGATTCCTGTAACCATATCAGGTTTTTTGATGGAAAAAAAAACTATCTTTGCCAGTGGACATGGTCCAATCGGAGTGGATGGACCAATGATGTTTTTGCCGGAAAAACTGTTTCAGGAGTTAATACCAGATGTAACTAATTTTGATTACTCTTGGGATATTGTCTGTGATCCGGATAAATCGGAAAAAGTGGGAAAGGCTTTGGAGAATCTTGTTGTTTCACATACCGATATTGGTTTAGATACCTTTGAGGATAAGGTAGATAGTTATGGGTATATGAATGTAGCATATGGCATAATGCAGGTGATTTCATGGTTCATCTTTTTGTTTGGTGTGATTAACCTTATCAATACAACACTTTCCAATCAATATTCGCGGAGACAAGAAAATAGCGTGCTGCGTTCGGTTGGGTTAGCTCCAAAACAATTGACACAAATGGCTGTATGGGAAGGAATGGGTATGTAGTTAGCAGTATTTTGCTTATGCTTGCCATTGGGCTACCAATTACTCTTCTGGTATGGAGAAAATTTAGTATCAGTGCTTACGCTGGACAAATCCTTCCTTACGAATTTCCATGGTTGCAGATGGGAGTATATGTAGTAGTACTTGTGACAGTAGAGTTCATTTTGTCTGTTTGGACAATCCGCAGGCAGAAAAAACAATCCCTGATTGAACAAATGCGGGCAATGGAATAAGAGAAAAAATGCTTTTGCTGAAAAAGTGTGGAACATTTTGGCAAAAGCATTTTTTTTATGGAAAACATTTTTTCCTGAAAGAAAATAGGATATAATCAATCTATGTTTTGAAATGATATTATCAGAAAAACTGTATTTAGGACATTTCTGCAACATTTGAGGTTTAAAATAGCGATAAGTTTAGAAGATGGGAAAGGAAGAATCTGGATTGAGGAAAATTTTAATTGTAGAAGATGATAAAGTACTAAATAAAACACTGGCTTATAATCTTACTGCGGATGGTTATGAAGTAACTTCTGCATACAGTTTTCTGGATGCAGTAGAACGATTGAAAGAGAGTGAATTTGATAATCGCTCTGTTGGATATTAATCTGCCGGATGGGAACGGTCTGCATTTATGTGATGAAATCAGAGGAAGAGGGCAGCATACCTATATTATGTTTATCACAGCAAATGATAAAGAAGGCGATATGCTGAAAGGCTATGAAGCCGGATGCACAGATTATATTACAAAACCATTTTCGGTGATGGTTCTCTGCAAAAAGGTAGCAGCTGTTTTTGCAAATATGGAATTGCGGACACCAAAGCATGATGTATTTGAGGATGAAGTTTTGAAAATTGACTTTTCCGAGCAGAGTGCGGTTTTGGAAGGAAAAGTGATAGATTTTACACCAAAAGAATACCGTACCTTATTTTTATTTGTAAAAAATCCGCACATTATATTAACAAAGCGGCAACTGATTGAGAAACTGTGGGATATTGATGGGGATTTTGTAGATGAGCATACGCTACTACCATCATCAGCCGGATTCGCAAAAAGATTGAAACAGATGAGCGAAAATATATTAAAACTGCTTATGGAATGGGGTATCAATGGATAGGCGGTGAATCACGATGAAATTACAGAATTTATCCACTAGAGCTTTTCTGCGGCTGATCGTTGGAGGTGCTTCGATGACATCGATTCTTTTGTTGTTCATCCTTTATGCCTTCACAAAAGATATAAGGATGATACTTGGTGGTTTCAGCGTGATGATCCTTCTGTTTCTATGGGGTGCAGTCTTTTTGCATTATTTCCAGAAGAAACTATCGGTATTTACAGATGGACTATGCCGAACATTAGATGAAATGATGGACAGTACCGTTCGTCCGCAAATAAATTATGAAGCAGAAACACTGTTAGCACGCATCAGCCATCGTCTGGAAAGATTGTATCATGTAATGCAGGAAACCCGGCATAAAGTAGAAGAAGAAAAAGCAGAATTACAGTCTTTGGTATCTGATATTTCACATCAGACCAAAACACCGATAGCAAATCTGAAAATGCTCAATGACACAATGTTGACCAGAAGAATTACGGATGAGACACGTAAGGAATTTTTACATGCTACTGCCAGTCAGTTAGATAAACTGGACTTTTTGATTCAGGGAATGGTGAAAACATCACGATTGGAAACGGGAGTGATCACCTTGGAAAAGAAAGAATCAGATATTGTGGATACACTTGTAGATGCGATAAATGGGGTTCTTGCTCCTATGGAAAGAAAGCATCTTCATTTATCTGTAAATTGTCCTGAAAATTTAACAGTTTCACATGACAGTCGCTGGACCTCAGAAGCATTGTTTAATCTTTTAGACAATGCAGTAAAATATACTCCGGAAGGCGGTGACATTCACGTAGCAGTACAGGACTGGGAGATGTATTTGGAAATTGCCGTAACGGATACGGGAAGAGGCATTCCGGAAAGTGTTCAGGCAACAATTTTCAAACGATTTTATCGGGAAGAAGCTGTACATGATGTGGATGGGATTGGAATAGGGTTATATCTGGCACGTGAGATTATCACTATGCAAGGTGGCTATATTACAGTTGAATCAGAGGTGGGAAAAGGCTCAACTTCTCTATATTTCTTCCTCAAAGATAATGAAGCGGCGGTCTGTTTACTCAGACTGCCTTTTTTTGAAAAATATTTTAGAAAAAAAGAATTTTAGGACATTTCTGCAACATTTGACCTTTACCATATACTCATCAAACAAAGAAAGGAAGTAGTGATTATGACAATTTTACAGACAAAGGATTTAAAAAAATATTATGGCACAGAACCTAATATAACTCGTGCTTTAGATGGTGTAAATTTTTCTGTTGAGCAGGGAGAATTTGTAGCAGTGGTAGGAACTTCGGGTTCTGGAAAATCCACGTTGCTTCACATGATGGGAGGATTGGATACTCCAACATCAGGAAGTGTAGTTGTAGCAGGGAAGGAACTGGCTAAAATGAATGATGAACAACTTACTATTTTTCGCAGGAGGAATATCGGTTTTATCTTCCAAAATTACAATCTGGTTCCGATTTTAAATGTCTATGAAAACATTGTTCTTCCAGTAGAGCTAGATGGAGATACCGTAGATCAGAAATTTATGGATGAAGTTGTTACTATGCTGGGATTAGAAGATAAGCTGAAAAGTATGCCAAATAATCTTTCAGGTGGTCAGCAGCAGAGAGTGGCGATTGCAAGAGCTTGGTTGCTAAACCTGCAATTGTGTTGGCCGATGAACCTACAGGTAACCTTGACTCTAAAACTAGTGCGGATGTTTTAGGACTGCTTCAGAGAACCAGTAGAGAGTTCGATCAGACATTGGTAATGATTACACATAACAATGCTATTGCACAGCTTGCTGATCGCATTGTGAGGATTGAAGATGGAAAATAGTAGGATAGGGGTTGATTTATATGACGTTACCTTTTGAAAATGATACAACAGAAATAATTCGTAAAATCGTTTCTGCACAATTAAAACATGATAAATTAAAAAAATATCTCTCTATTTTTGCAATTTCTCTTGCAACATTTTTAATGACAGCAGTATTATTGCTCGTTTCAGGGATCATAGAAGTGAATACAAATGGTGGAAACAGTATTACAGGTTCTTATCATGCCCTTGTTTCTGGTCTTACAAAACAACAATATGAAAAATTGTCTACGGATGAACGAATAGAAAAATTAGGATTTAATGCATTAGTAAAAAGTGCTTCTTACGATGGCTTACAATTAAATATTTCTTGTTCCAATGAAGATAGTTTAGTGTTAAATGGATTATCTGTTTCTGAAGGAAACATGCCACAGAAGAAAAATGAAATTTTAGTTGAAAAAGATTATCTGTCAAAACAGGGGATTGATGCGAAAATTGGCGATAAAATTGTTTTGCCGGGAGAAAACAATCAAGAAGGACAAGAGTTTGTTATTTCCGGTTATATAAAAACTTCTGCGAAGGGAACAGATCGTTCTTTGTATGCAGCTATTGTTTCTATGGAATATTTTCTTGACATAGATGGTTGGAATACCTTATCGCCAATGGCAATGTTTCGTTTAAAATCCCAATATGCCTCTGAAAGTGAACAGATTCAAAATGAGATTACAAAAATCTGTAAAGAAGCGGGTATTTTGCAGTCACCATCTATCAATCATGCTTATTTGGAATTAAGCCAGCCATCTGTTTTATTGGTGATAGCAGGAATTGCCGGATTAGCCATTGTTATTATGGCAGGAATTTTGGTTATTTACTGCATATTTTATATCTCTATTATCAATTCTATTCGTGAATATGGTCAGCTTCGTACCATAGACATGACAGAAAAACAGATTAAAAGATTAGTGTACAAAGAAGGAACTTCTTTATCCTTGATAGCAATACCGATAGGTCTTATAGTGGGAACATTTTTATCGTATTTTTTGGTTCCGCAGGGATTCCAATTTAAAAATTTACTTTGGGCGTATCCTATTGTTATATTGTTTTCTTATATGACAGTACGGTTATCTATTAGAAAACCAGCAGTTATTGCAGCAAGCGTATCTCCGATAGAGGCGTATCGATATGAGACGGGCTCAAATTATGGGGATAAGCATAAAGGGAAAAAGATAACTCCTATTTTATTGGCGAAAGAGCAGATTATACGAGATAAGAAAAAAAATGTTCTAACGATTACATCTCTGGTTTTAACAGGAGTATTGTTGTTTGGAGCCTCTTCGATACTTTCCTCTATTAACGCAAGGGATATGGCATTGTCTGGATTTTCATTAGGACAATTTTATATTCGAATACAGGATCAGGAATTAAGAGAAAATGCTTTAGAAACTGTTGAGAGCAATAGTCCATTTACAGAAGAATCATATAGCGCTCTCAGTCAAGTGAGTGGTGTAAAACAAATAACAACAATTACCAATCTTCCGGTGTCTAATGACTTAAATGCAAAAGAATCAAATGGGGCAATCGTTGGATTTGACGAAACCGATATGGATTTAATCAGAGAATGTAATTTAGGTAAATCTATTCCAGAATATCAAGAAATAACATCTCAAAATCAGATTATTATTGGACGTCCAAGTGATTTTGAAGAATATTTTGGAATACAGCCGGAAGTTGGAAATTCTATAAAATTGAAAGTGTTTGACGGCACAAAGACAAAAGAGATGGAGTTCTCAATTGCCGCCGTATTGGATGAAAGTAAAATCGGAAATAATGGAGATAAAATTGATATGACTGTTACTTCCAAATGATTCTATGAAAAAAATCACCTCATCTAATATGACATATCAGTGGGTAATTTGTGTGGATGAAAAGATGGAGCAACAAGCAGAAAAAGAAATTAGACAGATTCTTGTGGCAAATCCACGATTAGCTGTTACTACATTATCTGGAGCTATTGCCCAAAATGAGAATTTCTTACAAGGAATGATTTTGGCACTTGCTGTAATTATTGGATTTATCAGTTGCTTTGCAATTATGAATTTACTAAACACCATTTTTACCGGTGTGATTGTTAGGCAAAAAGAATTTGCTCTCATGCGTTCCGTAGGAATGACACAAAAACAGCTTACAACCATGGTATGTTGTGAAGGGTTGCTTATTGTTTCTATCGGATTGATTTTGTCTTTGATTGTTGGTGGTTTTATCGGTTATCTTCTTTGCGCTTTATTAAAAAATGGATTGATGACGTACTTAAATTATCAGTTCCCATTTAGTGTGACGTTGTTTTATTGTGCGCTAGTTGTGATTTGTTCTTTGTTGGTATCAGAAATTGCGTTAAGGCATCAAAAAAATATGTCTCTTATTGAACTTTTAAGGAGGTGACACATATGACGCTACCTTTTGAAAATGATACAAAAACCATAATAAAGCGTATTTCGGGCAGGAATATATCAGCAAATCGAAAAAGAAATATCTTTATTATTACGATTGCACTTGCGAGTACATTATTATCTGCAATTACCCTTTATGGATTTGGAATTACACAGAAAACAAAAAATCTAAATAAAAAAACAGCACAGATTGTATATCATGCAATTTCAGAAAAAGAGGGTTCGGAATTATACAAAGAAAAAGAGATCGCGTGGATTGGAGAATTTTTCAATGCATTTTCTGAAGAAATAAACCATTCAACCGTAAATTTTACTTACGCAAATGCAGATATGCTAAAATCTCAAAGTATGCCTTATTCGGGAAAGTTACCAACTGCGGAAGATGAAATTGTAGTACAGGAATCTTTTTTGGACAGCTTGGGGTATTCAACTGAATTAGGACAGACAATTAAAATACCATTTTCTGACGGGATGAATCATGATTTCAGGTTGACAGGAATCTTAAATGTTAAAACCGGAGATATTGGACGATATACAGCTATTATATCGAAAGAATTAGTGAAACAACAGTATGGAAATAATACAGTTATAGATTATTACCTTGGATTAAAAGACGCTCAAAACATGAGCGAAGAAGATGCTACGGAATATGCAGACACTCTTGCAAAACAATTACACATCCCCGATGATAATGTGATTGTTCGATCCACTTATTTTAATGTGAAGAGCGAAAATTCTGGAAGTGAAATGCTATTTTATTTCGTGATTGGATTTGTAACCTTTATTGGCTCCGGCATTGTGATCTATTCCATTTTTTATATTTCCGTTGCAAGCAATATACGTAACTATGGGCAGCTTCGCACGATTGGAACAACGAAACGGCAGATTAAAAAATGGTTTACCGAGAAGGGAAGTTACTTGCTGCTGCTGGTATTTCTATTGGTTTGATTATAGGTAATGTAATCGGATATTTTCTGATTCCG
>ENA-OQAA01000779-OQAA01000779.1-human-gut-metagenome-genome-assembly--contig:-NODE-779-length-20019-cov-2.161673_pt1 | contig 20019 bp, 22 predicted proteins | sample MGYA00242489_ERZ504515 | MGnify/ENA primary metagenome ERZ504515 (study PRJEB26092, sample SAMD00036237) | human gut metagenome | host: Homo sapiens | study: EMG produced TPA metagenomics assembly of... | reverse complement strand
TCCGGAGGTATCGTCTTTCATAAAGAATCCTGCAATTTAACGGATTTAGTGAAAACCCTTTATAAACAACATCTTTCCGATGTCCCCGAAGGTATCGAATTCAAGGAGAAATGCCCCGATACGCCGATCTGCTTATATTCGGATAAGGAGCGACTTTACCAAGCGCTCGAGAACATACTGAAAAATGCTATAAAATTTACTTCCGCAGGCTTTATAGAGATCGGTTACGAGTATTCCACCAATGCACAAGACGTCCGACTTTATGTGCAGGATACAGGCATCGGGATCTCTCCCGAGGACCAAGAAGCGATATTCGAGCGTTTCAAGAAGCTGGATGATTTCGTGCAAGGAACAGGTCTTGGATTATCGATCTGCCAAGCTATCGTAAAACAATTAAACGGGCGTATCTTGCTCCAGTCCGAAAAGAATAAGGGTTGTCGCATCTCCTTGGTTTTTCAATTATAAACCAGCCTCAGAAGCCAAGAAAAATAGACATTTGTCTCTTTGATATCCAATTACTTTTTATACATTTGTACCTATTATATTGAAGCTATACACATGACGAACACTTCTTATCGTTATCTTTTTTTATTGTTGCTTCCATTGTTTTTATTGGTCGCAAATTCTTGCGAACGCTCAACCACGGAAAAGCGTATCTTGATAGTCCAATCTTATGAGCCGGACTTTCAAGCCTATAAAGATATAGAAGAGGCTTTTAAAAAAGGATTCCAAAAAGAAGGCATTCATGCCAGTATCTTCACGTTCTATCTTAATTGCGAAGCTTATCAATCGCCAGAAGAGAAACAAAGAATATATACGGAACTCAATACGTTATCTTTATGGAAGCCTGATATCATAATCGTAAACGATGATCAAGCGACCTATTCCTTATTGGCTTGCGAACATCCTTTATTAGATAGCGTACCTATCGTTTTTACCGGAGTCAACTACCCAAACATACCCTTAATTCAAAAGTATCCTAACGTATCCGGATTTTGGGATAAGCCGGACTATCGGAAAAACGTCGAACTTATTGAGCGAATCATGGGAAAATGCGTGATTGTACGTGTCTCTGATAGTACAGCTCTTGACAAAAAGATCCTGAAAGATATGGATGAGCAAATAAAAGGGCTATGCTCCAAGGCTAGACCCGATTACCTTAAATATCCCCAGTATTCATCCCCATCCGATAAAAAGAGATCCTCTTCTTTAGTGCGGTTCCCAAAAGTACCGTTCGATTCCCTCTATATACAAACCATTCAACCCCGCACCAGTTCCAACTTGATCTGGGGGTTAGGTACAAGTACTTACAACAAGGCCTACCTTGCTACCAAAAGAGATTATACCTCGATAGCCTTAGGTAGGTTCTGCTCATTTCCCAGCTTCTCGGCGATCAACGAATCCGTAGGATATGACGGAGGCTTCATCGGGGGATATATGACCCCGGTAGAGAGCCAAACCCAAGAAGCCTTACGACGAGCTGCCAGCATACTCAAGGGCACACCGGCCAATAGCTTCCCACAAATAACGGAAAGCGCCAAAAACTATCTGTTCGATTACCCGACTTTAAATAAATGGGGTATCGATTGGAAAGAACTGCCTCAAAACAGCATCTTCTTGAATATGCCCTTTGTGGTTCGTTATCAAACATATATTATTCTATGCGGGATTCTTCTAACCCTATTTATCCTATGGACGCTTTTCTATCAAAGAGTACAATACCGTCGCGAAGCCTCTCACAAGAAACAGGCTCAAGAAAGTTTACGGAAAGAGAAAGAATTCCTCTCGTTAGCTTTAGAGAGCGGTGATATTTTCGCATTCCGATACAGCAACGGCGTATTCGAGTTCGACCATGATTTCTATAAGTCGTTGGATATGCCGATAAAACCGATCACCTCCACGCAATTCCAAGAGTCTATCCACCCTGAAGACCGGGAAGATTTCATCCAACATAAGCACCTGCTTGATACAGGATTCCCTTCCCGTAAGATCACCCGCCGCCGATATAATTTCAACGGCAAAGGGCATATATGGTGGGAATTCAGATATGCGCAAGCGAAGAATGGACAAGACTCTACCCGCAATAATGTCGGAGTAAACGGGCTCTGCTTAAATATCCAACAAAGTAAGGAAGTAGAGGAAGATCTTATCAAAGCCCGTATAAGGCCGAGGAAGCGGACCAAATGAAATCAGCGTTCCTCGCCAATATGAGCCATGAGATACGTACCCCGCTTAACGCCATCGTTGGATTTTCGGAACTGCTAACAAGCGATATGGAAATAAGCCCGAACGAGAGGGATGAGTTCATGCAAGTTATCAGTAAGAACAGCGACCTCTTATTGAAATTGATCAATGACATTCTCGATCTATCCCGCATCGAGTCCGGTAAGATGTCGTTTACCCTCACGAATTGTGACTTAAACGAATTACTATCCCATATCTACCGTACCCATCAATTGTTGATGCCCCAAGGCGTAGCGCTTAAAATACAACTGCCGGTCCTCCCGGCCATTATCCAAGCGGACCTACATCGATTAACCCAAGTGATTACCAACCTCATAAACAACGCCGCAAAATTCACGACGCAAGGATACATCTTGATTAAATACGATTATACGCAAGATAAACGTTGGATCCAGATCTCCGTTACCGATACGGGCAAAGGCATTCCCGCAGATAAGCAAGCCCAAGTATTCGAACGGTTCAACAAACTGGACGAGTTTGCGCAAGGGACAGGCCTCGGACTGGCGATCTGCCAAATTATCATCGAACACTTCGGAGGATATATCACCCTAGAATCCAAAGAAGGGGAAGGTAGCACATTCATCGTGACCCTCCCCTACACTCCCGGATTATCGGTATAAGATTATTTTTCTTGAAACGCAAGAACGGCAATACAATAAATAAAGGTATGCAACAGATCAATTACCCAGTATAAAGAAATGTTGGTAACCGATCTGCTCCTGTATCCATCCCGATGCCATTCCCGGTAGCATCATACCTAACGCCATGAAACCGGTACTGATCGCATAATGCGAAGTCTTATATTCCCCTTCGGCGAAAAGCATCAGATACATCGTATAAGCCGTAAAGCCAAATCCGTAGCCGAATTGCTCGACAGCGACACAAGCGTTTACGACAACAATACTCTCCGGCATCGTATAAGCCATATACAAATAAACCAGATTCGGCAAGGAGATAGCCAATGCCATAGGCCATAACCAAGTCTTCAAGCCACCCCGGGATATAGCCAGACCTCCTAAAACCCCTCCGAGCAATAAGGAGATCACTCCCACCGTACCATAAGCGAACCCGACCTCACCGGTACTGAGCGCCAGCCCGCCAACCTCCCGCCCATCCAGCAGGAAAGGAGAAGCCAACTTTACCAATTGGGATTCCCCCAAACGATACGTCAGCATAAAAAGCAAAGCCGGGATAATCCCTTTCTTGCTGAAAAAGCTCACGAAGTATTGCCGAACTCCACCAAGATGGTATGAGGGGTGATATTCGTACGTTGCGCGTCACTCGCCGGACGGGGTAAGATATACTTATGCCACAAAGCCAAGGCGATAAAGGTACCGGCCAATACGAAAAACACCAGACTCCAAGCAAAAGAAATCCGTCCGGTACTCTCCTCCAAAAGCCCCGCCAGCATGACCAGCAGACCTTGTCCCGTTAGCATCGCCACCCTGTAGAACGTATTTCGGATACCGATAAAGAACGCTTGTTGCTCCTCCGTCAAGCCCAGCATATAGAACCCATCCGCAGCGATATCGTGCGTAGCGGAACTAAACGCCATCAACCAAAAGAAAGCCAAGGTAAACCGCAGAAAGAAATCCCCGGGAAGGACGAACGCCACACCTGCCATTCCCCCGCCAATCAATAGCTGCATGCTATAAATCCACCAACGCTTCGTTTAATCAAGTCTACGAACGGGCTCCAGATGGGCTTGATCACCCAAGGAAAATAAAGCCAACTGGTAAATAAGGCGATATCCGTATTTGAGACGCCCAGACGTTTATACATGATCACAGAAAGCGTCATGACTACCACATAGGGCAAGCCTTCGGCAAAATAAAGAGACGGGATCCAAGCCCAAGGATTACGTTTTTCCATAATAAGAAGGAATTAAACGATTAGAAGTCAATACCAAATCCATCCGCATCCTTCCACGCCGGGAACTTAGCCCGGAACTCATCCAGCTCGCTCTTCTTCAAAGTACATGTCCGGGTGATTTCCTCTCGTTTTCCGGCATCAGCCAATTTCTTTCCTTTTGCGTTATAAATCATGGAATCCCCTCTGAAAAGAAAACCTTTCCCATCTACCCCACACGGTTCACGCCACAGACATAAGCCATGTTCTCGATGGCACGTGCATGCAGCAATGCCTTCCACGCCTTCTTCCGGGCCTCGGGCCAATTGGCTACATAAATCAAAAGATCATATTCGTTATTCACGTTGCGGCTCCAAACCGGGAAACGTAGGTCATAACAAACCTGCAAACAAATATTCCAGCCTTTATAAGGCACGATCAGACGTTTGTCGCCCGCCGAGAAATGCTTGTCCTCTTCCGCCATACGGAACAAATGACGCTTATCGTAATAATACTCCTCTCCTTCCGGAGTGATGAAAAAAGCCCGGTTGTAGAACTTTCCGTTATCTTTTGCGATAAAACTCCCGGCCACGGCCAGTTTATATTTCTTAGCCCATTCCTTTATAGTCGGTACGGTCTGGCCCTCCATCGTATCGGCTTGTTTCTCCACGTCCATGGAAAATCCCGTGGTAAACGTCTCCGGCAATACCGCTAAATCGGTTCTTCCACTAACACGGCGCAACAGTTCGCCGTAATAACCCAAGTTCTCTTCACGGTCTTCCCAAATGATATGGGATTGTATCATGCTGATACGTAAGTCTTCAGTCATAGAATAAAGATATTAAGGTAATAAAAAGACATATTGTGACAAGGAAACAGTTTCATGGTGAAGAAACAGTAGTTTCTTCATAGCAAAACTTTTGTTTCTCCTAGGGAAAACTTTTGTTTTCCTATAGCAAAACTCTTATTTCTTCACCATGAAAACTCCTATACCTGTACGAAATTCTCAGGATGGCAGGCGGTAACTCCCCGATACATCTCACGTATCGTATGGATATCTTTATCCACATCACCTGTCGGATAAAAAACACCTTTCGTACCCACCTCTTTCTTTCCATAATCAAAATAAGCCACCACGATCGGCACGTTCGCTTTCAAAGCGATAAAATAGAATCCTTTTTTCCATTCCTTTGGCCCGCTTCCGGGTACCTTCCGGTGTGACGCCAATTGAAACCGCTCACTGGTCTTGAAACGTTCCACCATCTGATCGGTCACCGACGTACGTTTACCACGATCCACCGGAACACCTCCCAGCCAGTTAAACAGCAAATTAAAAGGGAAAAAGAACCACTCTTTCTTAATAAGGAAACCAGCGTTACACCCGATCGAGGTATAAAAAAGTTTCCCTACAATAAAATCCCAGTTACTGGTATGCGGAGCCACACATACGATACATTTCGGCAAATCCACGCCATCCACCGGGCCCAGCTTCCACCCCGCCATACGGAGTATCGCCTTACTAATTGCCTTCTTCATGCCTATTTGTCCTTGCTCAACTCTCCTATCTCGTCGGCGATAGCGTTAACCTCGTTTTGCAAGTCCTCTCTTAATTTGCGATAATAATTCCGTACGAGAGCCTTGTTATCCTTGCCGTCGGGGTGTCCGGCACGAACGATATAACTATCTTGCATATCTAGGATACGAGCCATCAAAGCATCTGCTTTCTCTTGATTTACTCCGGGTATATACAATTTGCAAACCAGCGCTTCCGTGAACAATTCACCAGCCACGTAGCTGATCTCTTTCTTTAAAATTCTTCTTTTAGCCATAATTATTTCATATTTAATTATCCACAAATATAGAACATATGTTATTAAATACCGAGGAAAGGCCAAGAAAAAACATAAAATGAATTATCTTTGCAGCGGTGAAATCATTGATTATAAACAAATCAAATATGAACGAAATGATAAAGACGCCAGAGTTTCTCTTTGAAAGCAGCTGGGAAGTCTGTAATAAAGTGGGAGGTATTTATACCGTACTATCGACTAAAGCTCATACGCTTCAACAAATTTTTAACGACAAAGTAATATTCATCGGTCCGGATGTGTGGGCAAACACAACCGCTCCCGATTTTACGGAAGACGCATCTTTGTTTGAGGATTGGAGAAAGCACGCCGAGGCAGTGGATCACTTGATAGTTAAGGTTGGTCGCTGGAACGTACCGGGTACCCCCCCTGTTATACTGGTAGATTTCAAATCCTACTTCAGTGAACGAGACGCCTTTTTCTATTCTATGTGGGAAAATTTCCGAGTTGACTCCATCCACGCCTACGGCGATTACGATGAGTCTTGTATCTTCGCATATGCGGTCGGTAAGGTAATAGAGAGTTTCTATCACTTCTACAAACTGGAAAACAAGAAAGTCGCCGCCCTATTCAATGAATGGATGTTGGCGATGGGAGCGCTTTACATTCAAAAGCAAATCCCTGCCATAGCGACACTTTTCACGACGCATGCCACATCGATCGGACGCTCTATCGCCGGTAACAACAAAGCGTTATACGCTTATATGGACGGTTACAACGGCGATCAGATGGCTAAGGAGCTAAACATGGAGCCAAGCATTCCGTAGAGAAGCAGGCCGCCCATTACGTGGATTGCTTCACGACCGTAAGCGATATCACGGCCCGTGAATGTAAACAGTTATTGGATAAGGCACCGGATATCGTTACCCCGAACGGCTTTGAGCCCAACTTCGTACCCGAGGGCAAGGAATACGCTAAAAAGCGGAAGGAGGCACGTCGTACATTAATTAATGTAGCGGAGAAATTATTGGGCTGCTCCATCGACCCGAACGCTTTGCTGGTTTCCACCAGTGGCCGCTATGAATACAGAAATAAAGGTATCGATGTCTTCATCGAGGCGATGAACCGTGTGCGTACGTCCGGACGCCTGCAGCGTGAGGTCGTCGCCTTTATCATGGTACCGGCTTGGGTACGTGCCGCCCGTGCGGATTTAAAAGAGGCGATCGAGCAGGACATAAAGACGACCTCTCCGCTTCAAATCCCTTTCATTACGCACTGGTTGCATAATATGCCAGAAGATAAGGTCTTGAATTATATCAACCACGCCGGCTTCACGAACGCAGCATCCGAAAAACTAAAGATCATATTCGTTCCTTGTTATTTGGACGGTAAAGGAGGTATTTTCAATAAGACCTATTATGATATGCTGATAGGGATGGAGCTACCGTATATCCTTCCTACTACGAGCCGTGGGGATATACCCCGCTGGAAAGTATCGCTTTCGGTATACCGACGATCACGACCAATCTGGCCGGTTTCGGTATGTGGGCGAAGAAAACGGTATCCGGAGATAACCTTAGCGAAGGCGTAGAGGTTATTAATCGTACGGATTTCAATTATTTTGAGGTAGCGGACGCTATCATGAACTCCATCCTGGCTCTCAGCCAAAAGGATGCTACGGACGTCGAGGAAATCAAACAGCGTTGTTTCGATCTCGCTCGAAAAGCTGAATGGAGCAAGTTTATCGACTATTATCTGACCGCATTCGATATCGCCATGAGGCATGCCGAGGAAAGAAATAGTTAAATATTGCTCATAATTAATAAGATAATGCTATCTTTGCACTCGTTTTTAGACAAACACTTTAAACTTCACGATAATGAAAATTAAGGCGAATAACGCAAACAGTCCTATTTGGAAGGACGTCTACTCACATTCCAAGCTTCCACAACAGTTGGAACCACTTAATGAGATCGCTACGAATCTTTGGTGGGTATGGAATCATGAAGGCGCTAAACTATTTGGCAAGATCGACAAACAACTTTGGAAATCCACAGAAGGTAACCCTGTACAGCTATTGCAAAGCCTTTCACACAAACGTATGGAAGAGATCTTAGCAGATAAGGAGTTAATGGCTGAAATCCAAAAGGTATACGCTGATTTCAAAGCTTATATCAATGTAAAACCCGACAAGACACAACCGTCTGTAGCCTACTTCAGCATGGAGTACGGTTTGACCAATGTATTAAAGATTTACTCAGGTGGTCTGGGAGTATTAGCCGGTGACTACTTGAAAGAGGCCAGCGATAGCAATATCGATTTATGTGCCGTAGGTTTCTTGTATCGTTACGGATATTTCACACAGACTTTGTCCATGGACGGTCAGCAGATCGCCAATTACGAGCCGCAAAATTTCAATGCCCTGCCGTTGACTCAGGTATTGCAGTCGAACGGAGAGCCAATGGTATTGGAAGTTCCTTATCCGGGCAGAACCGTTTACGCTCATATCTGGAAAGTTAGCGTAGGTCGTGTACCTTTGTACTTAATGGATACGGATATACCTCAGAACAGCGAATGGGATCGTTCCATCACGCACCAATTATATGGTGGCGACTGGGAGAACCGTATGAAACAAGAGTATTTGTTGGGTATCGGTGGTATCATGATGCTGAACAAGTTAGGTATCAAGAAACAGATTTATCACTGCAACGAGGGACACGCCGCTTTGATCAACGCTCAGCGTTTGGTAGACTATATCCAAAACGACGGCCTTTCATTCAACCAAGCGTTGGAGGTAGTTCGTGCTTCCGCCCTCTATACGGTACACACTCCGGTTCCGGCAGGTCACGATTACTTTGACGAGGGTTTGTTCGGACGTTACATGGGTGAGTTCCCCGGCAAGTTAGGTATTAGCTGGCAAGACTTCATCGATATGGGACGTGAGAACCCGGGCTCTAACGAGAAATTCTCCATGAGCGTATTCGCCTTGAACACTTGCCAAGAGGCTAACGGCGTAAGCTGGTTGCACGGTAAGGTTTCTCAGCGTATGTTCGCCCCGGTTTGGAAAGGTTACTTCCCGGATGAACTGCACGTTGGTTATGTAACGAACGGTGTACACATGCCGACTTGGGCCGCTACGGAGATGAAGAAATTCTATGCGGATAAATTAGGCACGAAGCTTTTCGAGGATCAATCAAATCGCAAATGTTGGGAAGGAATCCAGAATGTATCCGACGAGGAAATCTGGAATCTCCGTATGACCTTGAAGAATAAATTGATTGATTACATCCGTGTTCAATATAAAGATAGCTGGTTGAAGAACCAAGGTGATCCTTCTAAGGTAGTTTCCATCCTTGAGAAGATCAATCCGAATGCCCTATTGATTGGTTTCGGTCGTCGTTTCGCTACTTATAAGCGTGCGCACTTGTTGTTCACGGACTTAGACCGTTTGGCCAAGATCGTTAACAATGAGAAGTTCCCGATTCAGTTCGTATTCACCGGTAAGGCTCACCCGGCTGATGGTGGTGGTCAAGGTTTGATCAAACACATCGTAGAGATCTCTCGCCGTCCGGAGTTCTTAGGAAAGATCATCTTCTTGGAGAACTACGATATGCGTTTGGCCCGTCGTTTGATCTCCGGTGTAGACGTATGGTTGAACACGCCGACTCGTCCGTTAGAGGCTTCCGGTACTTCCGGTGAGAAAGCCGAGATGAACGGTGTATTGAACTTCTCCGTTCTTGACGGTTGGTGGTATGAGGGTTACGTAGAAGGCGCAGGTTGGGCATTGACCGACAAGCGTACTTATGAGAACCAGCAATACCAAGACCAATTGGATGCGGCTACGATCTACCATTGCTTGGAAACTGAGATCATCCCGACTTACTACGCTAAGAACAGCAAGGGTTACTCTCCGGACTGGATCCAATATATCAAGAACTCTATCGCCAAGATCGCTCCGGATTATACGATGAAACGTATGTTGGACGATTATGAGGATCGTTTCTATCACAAATTGGCTACTCGTTCCGCTCATATTTCCGCTAACAACTACGAGATCGCTAAGCAATTAGCTGCTTGGAAAGAGGAAGTTGCGCAACATTGGGATAGCTTCCAAGTGGAATCTTTCACTTGCGACCAAGATTTGACGGTGAACGGCCCGGTTGTAGGAAAAGAATACAACTTCAATTTGGTAATCGACCGTCATGAACTACAAGGTATGTTAGGTGCTGAAATGGTTGTCATGAAGGAAGATCCGGAGAAACACACGCTGTCACCAATCAATACCGCTCAGTTCGAGTTGATGAAGGAAGAAGGCTCCAAGTTATTCTTCAAGTTAACGACCACTCCTTCCGAGGCTGGTAACCATAAGATGGGCTTCCGTGTATATCCTGTAAACAAGGAGTTGCCTCACCGTATGGACTTCGCTTATGTACGTTGGATTCAGTTATAATCGGCAACAAGTAAAACAAATAATCAAGAAAGAGGGTGCGTCATGCACCCTCTTTTTTTATGCCATACCCAGCTATGCTTTACAGCGACAAAAACCTATGGTTATGAGCCGTAAAGCATAGGTTCATATAGTCCGTGAATACCCATGAATCAAAAAAAGGAAGCCGCACGACAGCAGCTTCCTTTTTCAATAGGATACGAATATTTTCAAGCTTAGAAAGCGTAGTCCAAACTTAATCCGAACACCTTGTTGGTGCGGCTATACACATTCTGCCCAGGAAGTCCCGTGCCGCAGTAGTTGTCCATCTTCTTGGTATAATCGTGGTAAGTTGTCCACATATATCCCACGTTCAAAGCCATTTTTTCGCTCAACATCACTTTAGCACCAAAGCCCAGCGAATAAGAATCGCAGGAGAAACTAACATCACTTTGGAAATTATCAGACAAACCATAATCTGTAATTTGAGCGCCACCGCTAATGGTCAATCTCTTGACAACATCCCACTCTATACCAAACAGATACTCATTCGTACCTCTTTCCAGTTCCTTCTGCTTTCCACCGGCCATTCCCGCCTTCTTATCATCGAAGAAGTGATACTCAACAGAAGCCTTCAACATGGGTAAAAACCGATAAGAAGCTGCCACCGAAAGCATGGAAGGAATATCGTTCGGCGTATTTACACCATGCTTATAAGGGCCAACCAAATCTTCCGCACTGTCGGGATAATCCAACTTCTTGGTATTGTTTTCGATGTTCAAGTTCGTCTTAAACTCATATTTAGCTCCGAAATTGAATTTACCATATTTGACATCAACACCCAAAACCGGTGTCAACCCCCAACCTGTCTGATCGCAATCCAAAGCCAGGTTCATTAAATCCGCTCCACCAAAATTCTGTTTTAATTTTGCATCCAGATACCCGTCATAGTTTCCTGAGAAATAGTTCATCCGCCACCGGCAAAGGCAGAAAGCCAATCCGTGATCTTGTATGATAGGCCAAGTTGTAGGGAATAAATATACTGTTTTCCGTCCATCGCACTGTTAATAGTATACATATCCGGCGTGACGATGGGACTTTGACCGCCAGTCTTTATATATTTCGCTACACTTTCCTTGAAGATACCGGCCATAGCAGCCGATTCGAACATTGGCAGGCCATCGTCAAACGAAGCCTTACCACCTCCACCCGTAATGGCAAAGAAACCGGAGATCGTCCAATCACCTTTTTTGTAAGCCGCAAAAACACTCGGAATCACGGGAGCGGCTGCCTTTCCTTTGTAATACTTTTTATAGGGAACGTCGCTCACTGTCGGCACCTTATTCACTGGGTCGAAACCATTGTATGTACTGAAAGAGGCATCGATATCCCGGGTCTGGAAAGCACTTTGGATACTCACACCAACGCGGAAACCGTCTGTCGGCAAAAAAGAAAGACCCGCCGGGTTTGACAAAGCGCCGTCTATATCAATTGCAGCACCTCGCGAAAGTGACCTTAAAAAGGCTGCATGCTGATTCGTATTCGTCAAATATCCTCCAGCGAAAGAAACCAAAGGCATCATCATCAATGCCGCACCTAATACTACTTTTTTCTTCATGTTTTACTTTTCTTGATTACAAAACGGTCGCAAAGATAAATACTTTTTTCAAACACTGCACACTTTTAATAAAAATGTGCCGCACAAAACAGCAAATACTGTGCAAACACATAAGACTAATTAACAATAGAAGAGCCGCAAAGGTAGTAACGTGAAATCAGGTATTAGTTATAATCAAAAAGAATCATCCTAATCAGAAAAGGATATATACAGCAAGTACTAAAGAAGATATACTTACTTTACCAAAAAAGATATACTACAAGTGCCAAGTAAGTATAACTTCTATTTTTCCGAAATAAATCGTATATTTGTCTCTATAACTTAATTCTTTAAACCGTATAGATAAAATGAAAAGACTAGCATTACTCGCGGCTCTCTTACTGCCTCTATCCATGGCTTTCGCCCAACAGAACGTAGGATTCAAGACCGATAAGGTAGAACCTCTCGTGATCAACTCAGACAATTGCGTTACTTTCTATGTAGAAGCCCCAAAAGCGAAGTCCGTCTCCGTAAAAGGAGACTGGGAAGCCAACGAGGGCAATGGCAGATGACGAAAGGGAAAAACGGTACATGGAGCTATACGACTCCCCCACCTGCCATCCGAAATGTACACCTATCGTTTAAACATAGATGGTATTTACAACATCGCCCCAAACAACCCATTCTCTTGCCGTGACGTAGGCACCTTGTTCAGCCTGTTCTATATCAACGGGGGAAATGGGGATTATTATCAAGTACGTGACGTGCCCCATGGCGATGTAACGACCACGTGGTATCACTCGGATATCCTCGGGAGCGAACGTAGGCTTAGCGTTTATACACCTCCTTTTTACGATAAGAACATCCAGTCTTATCCCGTTCTGTACCTGTTACACGGCAGTGGCGGCGACGAGAACGCTTGGCTGGAGCTTGGCCGTACCGCCGTATCATGGATAACTTGATTGCCAGAGCAAGATACAGCCAATGCTTGTCGTTATGCCAAACGGCAATCCCAGTAAACAGGCCGCTCCCGGCGAAACATCCGATAACCTGAATTACAAACCAGCCATGAGCAACAGCTTCCCCGGTTATAAGGATGGCTCGTACGAGAAGAGTTTCACCGAGATCATTCATTTCATCGATAACCGTTACCGTACGATCCCGGATAAGCGACACCGAGCCATAGCCGGACTTTCGATGGGTGGTTTCCATACATTATATATATCATTGAATTATCCGGACTATTTTAACTATATAGGACTTTTCTCCGCTGGGCTCAGCGCAAATGGTGTAGACCCCAATAGCCCGATGTACACGAACCTCGACGAGAAGTTAGGAAACCTCAAGAGATCCGGTTATCAATTGTTCTGGATCGGTATCGGAAAGGACGATTTCCTGTACGACGCGAACCAGCAATTCCGCCAGCGAATGGATAGCTAGGTATGAAATACCAGTACGTAGAATCCACCCGAGGCATATCTGGGCCAATTGGCGGGCTTATCTCCTCCAATTCGCTCCTATGCTTTTCAAATAAAAGACATGAGCAGATGAATCATAATATACCGCAATACGACTTCTATAAACACAAATACGGCGATGAGCTACTTATCGACGTCGTTCCCTTGAACACGATCAAGAAGTATCTCAAGGAACAACCCGTACATATATTGACGTATTACGATATAACATTGATCACTAGCGGGGAGGGAGAATTCCTTATCGATCATCAAGCGAACCGGTAAAGCCTCAAGATATCATCTTTACCCGGCCCGGCGAAATACGCAAATGGGACGATAAAACGATACAAGACGGATTCGCTCTTATCTTTGAGGAAGAGTTCCTGCTCTCTTTTTTCAATGATCCGGCATTTCTCCGGAACCTCTCTTATTTCCATACGGAAAGACGGTCTTCCAAGCTCAGTCTCGACAAGAAAGCCTATGCCCGCATCTCCGAGTTGATCTCGGAGATCGATAAAGAGATCAAGGACTATCAGTCGAAAGACAAACACTTGCTCCGGGCCTTGTTGTACGAGACATTAATGTTGCTCAACAGGCTATATTCTAACTCGAACGCTTTACCTCCAGACACAAACGCCCGATCTAAAAGCATCTATGTAGACCGATTTATCGAGTTAGTAAACCATTCCTTCAAGCAAGATCATTCCATCCGGAGCTATGCCGATCGGCTTTGCATCACCCCGAACTACCTGAATGAGATCGTGAAAAACGCTACGGGCATCAACGCTAAACAATACATCCTAAACAAAATACTAATCGAGAGCAAACGGCTATTGACTTATACAGACTTGCCTATATCCGCCATAACGGAAGCTCTAGGTTACGAGGATCCATCCTATTTCATCCGTCTATTTCGTTCCCAAACAAACATGACCCCGCTAAACTATCGCAGGAATACAAAACCGTAAAAAGTACTATTTCCTCCTTTATACGTATTATACGAACTCCATTCGGTATGTCTAATTTTGCCTCTATCAATAAATAAAGCATCATGAGACAATACAAATCATGGATAGCGGCTCTCATATTAGGAAGCACGTTATCCGCTAACGCACAACAAAAGAATATGGAGAACAAAACATTAAACGAGAACATCCCGGAGATGATCATCTCCCTTGAAAAAGAGGCTCTAGCCTCGACCGACCCGATGGCATTCGTAGAGCTTTCAGACACCGACGTGATTTACTTCGATCCTTCCCTAGAGACGAAAATAGAGGGATTGGAACAACTGCGCACTTATTAATAAAGGTATGCAACTTCCTCCGGCAGATCATTTCGACATGATCCGCCCGGTCGTACAAGTCGCGCAAAACATAGCGGTACTCACCTTCAACCTTGATAGCTACTTATCCGACAAGGTAATAAAATGGAACTGCACCGAGGTTTACAGACGCAACCCCGACAACCAATGGAAGATCATACAAACCCACTGGTCTTACGTGAAACCGCTAGATTAAAGTTAAAACATTTGCCGCTTTCTGAACCAAAACGGTTCGTAAAATGTATTATATAGACTATTCACTAAACACAAATTATATGATACGGAATTTACTGAAAGCGGCAAATGCGCTTACATTTAGCACGATGTTCCTGTTACTCCTCGCCGGATGCAACAAGAACACGATTATTTTTGAGGATGGAACAACCCCGAACGGCTCTTCGGGAAACGAGGACCCGGGAAACAGCACGTTGGTGACCTTCAACGCCTCCGTGGAGGGCCGGAACCTATTACGTTCCATGTCTCCCATGAATAAAGGGATACAAAGCAGGGTTTATGTCTTCGACAGCAGCGCAGGAACCAAGGGAAGCCCCGAGGCGTCAGGTCTTTACATAACCTCATCTCCCGGGGTGTTAACAGGAAGTGACGGATATAAAATGTTTCTCTCCAATGGCACTTATAATTTCTACGCCGTATCCGACAATTTCTCCACGATCCCCCGACATTCACGAGTGGCGTATCCGAACCCCTCTTCAACGGTATCGATTATCTTTGGTGGAGCGCCATACAACAGGATGTTAATAGCTCCCAAATCAATATACCGATTGTTTATGGGCATGTGGCTACCCAAGTCGTAGTAGAATTAACCGGCGGTGAAGGTATCACGATCAACCAACTGGTCTCCGCCATGATCACTCCTCCCGTGGTTGGGGCTACCATGGATCTGGCACAGGTGTCATCACTCCTGCTACCGCCTTCGGAAAAGCGGATAAGATGGGGATAAACGGATTAACCGCCCAATATATCATGTTGCCGATAAGACATACGGCTCCCATGACTCTCACGCTGGAAATATCCGCCGACAATGAAAACAGTACCCGCACCTATACCACCCAGATCCCTCTTCCGGATGGCGAGTTGAAAGCGGGAAACTCTTATTTATTTAAAGCGGTAATCAACGGTAATTCGGTCACTTTGGCCAGTGTCAACGTAAAAGACTGGACAGATGTGGACGAGACAGGAAAGCCCCTTTATCCGACCCAGAATTAAAGCCCGGTTCCTATTTTCCGTATCAATGAATATTGGTACGAAATATGCCTATATTTACCCTGTCACCTCTAAAAACAATACGAATATGATTGAGATTCCCGAATCCGCCACCATTGGCAAACAGGCTAGCGAAACGCTAAAGGGTAAACGGATAGCGCATGTTATCGAGTCGAACAGTCCTCACCGTTTCACGTTCTATAATGGCGATCCGGCGGAATACTCCAATAGGCTGGTAGGACGAACGGTCCTAGGCGCCCAAGGCTATGGCGCATTCGTGGACATCCTTATGGATGCGGATACCCACCTCTTGATCGGAGACGGAACCAATATGCGTTATTATACCTCCGCGGAAAAGGCCCCGAAGAAATATCAGCTTATGATCGTATTCGAGGACGACTCGTTCCTAGCTTTCACGGTTTCGATGTATGGTTCCATCTACGCTTTCAAAGGCGAGTTTGACAATCCCTATTACCAAGGTAGCATCCATAAGCTATGTCCGTTGGACGAGAGATTCGATAAAGCCTATTTTATCAGTCTCATCCGGAATCTCAAGAAAGATATATCCGCAAAGGCGCTGCTCGCCACCGAGCAACGTATTCCGGGCCTAGGCAACGGAGTTTGCCAAGATATCTTGTTCAATGCCCGGATCTCCCCGAAACGAAAAATATCGACTTTATCAGAAGAGGATATAGACCGCCTCTTCAACACCGTGAAATCCACGCTGGAAGAGATGACTCGCCGAGGAGGCCGGGATACAGAGAAGGATCTATACGGCGCCTTAGGCAATTACCGCACGATCCTATCGAAGAACACCTACCATGACCCTTGCCCCGTCTGTGGCGAACGGATACAGAAAGAGGCTTACCTCGGAGGCAGCATTTATTATTGCCCGCATTGCCAGCCTAGTGCGGTAAATTAATAATAGATCCGCATAAGCAGGGATCGGAATACGTCCTATCGCAATGATACATATAATATATTTATCTCCAACAGATAAAATATTACTCTATCAAACAAGCATCACCCAAATTAAATTCATACTTTTGTCTAATTGAATATTATATACTAATTAAGCAATGCAAACGACAGCGAAGAAATGCAATCATGGGGCTAATATACGCCGGTGGAGAGAATGGCGTAATGTAAACCAAGACGTTCTTGCGGAAGAAATAGGAGTATCGCAGGCTACCCTCTCTGGCTATGAGAAAAAAGAGACGCTGGAACAGGAGATCTTGGATAAGATCGCCGTAGCCTTGAACATTCCGGTGGAAGCCATTACGGAACTTGATAACGCTGCGTCTATTAATATTGTCTCTAGCACCTTATATGATAAAGCAGGTTCAATATTTAATAATCCGACATTCAATCCGATCGATAAAGTTATCGAACTATACAACGAGAAAAACGCCTTATATGAGCGAATGCTAAAAGAGAAAGACAGCGTAATCGAATTACTGAAGGAAATAGTAAAGGACAAGATGTAAGATTTGTCCCAGCAAATCGCAGCTAATATATATAATTTGTCGCCTTGTTGTAGAGACGTAGCGTGCTGCGTCTCATCCCCTCGAAATGGAACTTTAAGATTCTATCAGGATAGTAGGATATATAGCATATGTCTCTACAACGGTAGGGGCTCAAAAGATAAGTAATACGCTCAAATTGACAATATGACAATATGTAATCTGAAACCCCAGAGAATCGTTTTTTCCGGGCAAAGGTACATGCTGTTACCAAATACGAGAAAAATATCAGCAATCAATTGTATTATAACACTTTGCTTAAATATACCCTTTCATTCTAGCGAGATTAATTCATCCTATCTCATATTTATGCAGGAGAAAGGCGCTTTTCATACGGATGCGTCGCCCATTTCTATAGGTTGCGTACCCAATTTCTACCGTATATATCGCCAAACACATACGGTAGCGTTGCCTAACACTGGCTTTCGCGTTACCTAATCCCATTACTTCGTCTCCCAACAGAGATATTCATGCAAAAAAACAGGGTAAAATGGATAATTTGACCATAAAGCACTCCCTATTTCTTCTATTCGCAAAAAGGCCCTGTCATCATAATCCCTGATTTTCAAACAAAACGTCAAGGTTATCGCATTTTCGCTTACAACATCATTGAAGCCAACCGCAAAACAGATTGCCGCCCCCTGCTTTTGCGAGTATTTTACAAACATAGAGTTTTGCAGGTGAGCCGTCATTCTTGATAAGTGAGGAAAAAGAAAAAGCCCTGTAATCTTTAAATTACAGAGCTTTACTTTATTTTTCTTTCTTTGAAAGCGGTCCGGACGGGACTAACGGATTTTAAAATCACTTTTTTATATTCAATAAGTTATAAAATATTCTCAAAAAAGCACCCAATTTCGCACCTATATAGCTTCTATGTTTTTCCAATAGGAATTTAGCTTGTTCCAACAATACAAAGATAGGTGTTTTGAATAATACAACCATAAACCATGTAAAATATTTAACAATATATCTCAGAGAACATTCTGGATTTATTATTTAATTCTAATTTTATTGAAAATTGTATCATTTAAGTATATCATGACTCGGAAAGTTTTCCCATCTATCATTTATATCTCCATCATCCATTGTATGCGTCCTTCCATCTGTGTGGCAGCATTTGTAACAGCTCCTCATAAGTTACCTTCTGCATATATGACATTCTTACTACGTCATTCAGGTGTCTACATAAGGTTACTTTATGCGCTTATGCACGTAGTCAATAACGAACAGATGCACTCATGTTAACCGTCGCCTAATAATAACTGTAGAGCAGGTAGTACTTTCTGCCCAATGTGAGGGGGATGACATTTTCTGCTAGATTATTATCAATACGTATGTCCATCCTGTAGGTACCTCATCATGTTCTCTCAGCGGGTATAAGCATAGAACTACCGCCTTTCCTGTCAGATAGTTCGGACTGACAATAATGTTATAACACCAATATCAACGTTTTATTATCCTCTGATAGTATTAGATGCTCTTTATCGAAGATATCCGAAATAAGTTGTTGCATAATATCTTTTCTTCTCTAAAGGCTCTCCATTCTGTCTTTGTTATCACAATTTTTGTTTGTTCTTCTGTTGTCACCATTAATTTCAGCAAGTAGTTTACATTATTCCCGCCTATTACGTCTATTTCAACCTGTCTGGTAAAGTTGAAATTTCGAGAAACGGTATCTTGTCCGTCCCTAAAGATGTTAATGTATGTTTTAGATTGACGTTTGAAACGATCTAACACTTGCTTGACAGATTCGCTATTTACCTGATATTTATCTTTAAACTTGCATTCAAAAGATTTTCCATCTAATGCACATTCAATACTTTCGAAAGTGTATGTATTACTAGGCTTTGTATATAGTTCTGTTATACTTTTTCTACCCCATTCTTGCGCATCATCACATAGAATAAGCAAGAAAGAGAATCGTAACATATCATTCTGATATATGTCATGACATGTATGCGATGCTATAGCTCGCAAAATTTCTCTCTTTCTTAATGTAATATTGTCTGGAATCTTCGTGATCAAAACATATAATCCTCGTTAAGACATGTAATCAGATTCCAGAAAATACAGAAGGTGTTTATAAATGATCAGTGAACTCAATATTCCATGTTGGCTATGTTCTAATGATTTCTGAAGCTTAAGTAATATTTTGGTTGTAATCGTGCTACATATCTTTTCCTTTTTAGATAGTTATCTCTATCCTCGCCAACCAAACCACTTAATCGTTCTTGTTCTTCCCTAAAAAGATCCTTTGTGTATTCAATCTTTTTTCTTGATTCAGGATCTATTTCCCACATTCTTGAACCGATAAAACGGAGGACAAAATCGTTCATGGAACTTTGTACACCACTGAAGGATAAGTCCATTGTTACCATAGGGTTGCTGACGAAAGAATACATCATGCTTTTTGTCCTTTCAATGACCTCCATTGCTTTTTGCAAAGGATATCCTAGGTCATGCGTAAGAGATATTAGTGTCCAAATCGACAGTTTCTCGTAAGCATTAACATCATATCCAGATTCAACTTGCAATTTTTTTCTAAGTATTTGCATCCATCCTTAATAGAAG
>ENA-OQAA01000778-OQAA01000778.1-human-gut-metagenome-genome-assembly--contig:-NODE-778-length-20025-cov-2.506785_pt1 | contig 20025 bp, 28 predicted proteins | sample MGYA00242489_ERZ504515 | MGnify/ENA primary metagenome ERZ504515 (study PRJEB26092, sample SAMD00036237) | human gut metagenome | host: Homo sapiens | study: EMG produced TPA metagenomics assembly of... | reverse complement strand
TGATAATGACCTCAGTGCTGGTATTCGCTATATAGATGCTGAGGATGGATATATCTATGCTTCCTTCTACGGAGGAGCTGTGGCTAAAATCAATGCGAAACGTTGGAGGTAGTGGATAAATTGACCGGACTTGGTGACAATCTGGAAGGTGTGGCAATCTGCGAGGATATGCTGTATGTGGCGAATAGCTGTACTGCTGATTGGAGCACTCAGCACACTGACGTAAAGGTGATAGATTTGCGTACTTTCAAGCTGAAAGAGCTGTTGACGGTAGGTTTGAACCCCAATGCTTTGATTGAAGAGGATGATAAAGTCTTTTTGATTTCATGGGGCAATTATGGCGATGTTGGCTATTCATTGCAGATGATAGATCCTGCTGCCAACAATAAGGTGACGGAATTAGGCAGTGCCACCCGTATGTGTGCTGCTAATGATATCTTATATCTGGTGAATTCATTGACGGACTGGAATACATATACAACAGTCAACACTTTCTTTACTTATAACATCAAGACCGGGCAGATGAATAATGCTTCTTTCCTCAAAGACGCCCCTGCCGAACTTACTTCAAGCACGTTGTACATGTTGGAAGTCAACGAAAATAACGGTGATATTTATATCAGTACTTCCGAGTTCACAACGAACGGCACCATCTACCGTTTCAAGAAAGACGGTACATTTATCGAGAAGTTCGATGCAGGAGGCATTAATCCCAATTCTGCTGTATTCTTTAATTAAAAATGAGAAAAGTTACATTATTGTTTCTTATGCTGACACTGGTCTTGTTCCTTTCCGCTTGTAGTGGGAAGGGCAAGACTGTCTCTGTTTTTATATCCGGTGATACTATCCCTCTGCGTTATGCCGATAACCTCACGTTAGTGAGTTATCCCGACTACACTATTGCCACTTTACGTAACCCTTGGGATACCCTGAAAACATTGCACACCTATATCTTGGTTCCGGCATCCCAACCTTTACCGGCGCATCTGCCCGAGGGGACAATTGTGCGTACTCCGCTTCGCAAATCGGTCATTTATTCCTCGGTTCATTGCAGTCTCATGGATAAGTTGGGAGCTGCAGGCAGTATAGGCGGTGTGTGTGACTTGAAGTACATTAAACTCCCGGTTATACAGAATGGATACCGTAACGGAACGGTTACCGACTGTGGTGACGGTATGAATCCTGATATGGAAAAGATTATCGACCTGCATCCCGATGCTATTTTGCTTTCTCCGTTTGAGAACAGCGGTGGTTACGGACGCGTTGAAAAACTGAATATTCCTATTATCGAGTGTGCCGACTATATGGAGACTTCCGCTTTGGGGCGTGCCGAATGGATGCGTTTCTACGGGTTGCTTTTTGGTGTTGTTTCAAAAGCCGACAGCCTTTTTGCCGAGGTGGATAGTTGTTATAACCAGCTTAGAAAACGTGCTTCACTTTCGTCTTCGTCTTTGTCTGTTGTCAGTGAACTGAAAAGCGGTTCTGCCTGGTATGTACCGGGTGGTTGCAGTACAATCGGGCGTTTGTTTAATGATGCCTGCGGGCGTTATGCTTTTGCGGAAGATAAACACAGCGGTTCCATTCCTTTGGCTTTTGAAACAGTTTTTGACAAGGCTGGTGATGCAGATGTATGGACTATTAAGTATAATCGAGACCGTGATATGACCTATTCTGATTTGAAAGCCGATTATATAGGTTATACTGGCTTCAAAGCATTTAAAACACGGAATATTTACGGATGTAACACGGCAAAAGTTCCTTTTTATGAAGAAACTCCTTTCCGTCCGGACTATTTGTTGTCGGATTTGATACAGATTTTACATCCCGAAATAGGAGATTTAGGCGGTTTGCGCTATTTTTGCAAATTGAATGAATAAAGGATGGAAATATGGCATCGGATTAGGAATGGTAATTGTATTACTGTTTATGGCTAATCTGCTGATAGGGTCGGTTCCGATTCCCGTATCCGATGTTTTCAGCATACTCATGGGGCATGAAGGCGAGAAGGCAAGCTGGAGTTTTATTGTATGGGAGTCCCGCCTGCCTCAAGCTTTGACAGCATTGTTTTGCGGAGGTGCACTGGCAGTCTGCGGACTGATGTTGCAGACCGCTTTTAAGAATCCGCTGGCAGGCCCGTCTATTTTGGGCATTAACTCCGGGGCGAGTCTGGGAGTGGCGTTCGTGATGCTGTTTTTTGGTGGAAGCATATCTGCCGGAACATTCAGTTTGTCCGGTTTCTTCTCCGTATTGGCTGGGGCATTTGTAGGCGCTATGCTGATAATGGGACTTATCCTATTCTTTTCTACGTTGTTAAAAAGCAATGTCATGTTGCTGATAACGGGTATCATGATAGGTTATATTGCTTCGTCCGCCATTGCCCTGCTGAATTTCTTTGCTACGGCAGAGGGAGTGCAATCTTATATGGTATGGGGATTGGGTAATTTTGGCGGTGTCTCTCTCCAGCAAATGCCTGCTTTCGCATTGGTGACCGTTGCCGGATTATTCGGCTCTTTATTACTGATAAAACCTCTGAACGCATTATTGCTGGGAGAGCGTTATGCGGAGAATTTGGGAATCAATATACGATATGTGCGCAACTGGCTTTTGGTCATCACCGGTTTGCTGACTGCCATAACCACCGCTTTTTGCGGACCGGTTGCATTTATCGGACTTGCCGTTCCTCATATAGCCCGTATGGTATTGCGGACAGCCAATCATAACTCCTTGTTGCCTGTGACTATCTTGAGCGGTGGAGCAGTAGCATTGCTTTGCAACCTGATTTGCGTTCTGCCCGGTGAGGCAGGTATTATACCTTTGAATGCAGTTACACCGATTATCGGAGCGCCGGTCATTATCTATGTAATCGTTAGCCAGAGAGGACCGCAACGTTTTAATTGACGTGTCGTTTCAATCGTTTGCATGGATAACTTGCAGATTTCAAGGGATAATACTCTTTCGTATGATATTTTTATTGTATTTTTGCGCCCGGTATTAGTGTTTTAAATTTAAACAAAGATTGTGACTATGAAATTGCCTGAAGATCCGATGATGCTGTACAGCTTCATCAATATGAAATTGCGTGATTTCTATCCTTCACTGGATGCACTTTGTGAGGATATGAACGTTGAGAAAGAAGTAATTGTCCGGACACTGAAAAGAGTGGGATTTGAGTATAATCCTGAGCGAAACAGATTCTGGTAATTGCCGTAAACTTATAAACAGATGGGTCGGGGCTGTGTCTTGTAAAGATGCAGCCCCGACTTTTTTTGTTAATAAACGACAAATACGCTCCGTCTCATTTAACTTCTTCCCATTTCTCCTTTCTAACCAGTAAAACCCGGATGAACTGATGATAAACGAAAACAAGATTCGACAAATATATAAATCCAACCGTGAACAGGGCTTTCAACTGTTGGTGGAATGTTTTCAGGAACCGATATATTATTATATACGGCGTTTGGTAGTGCTGCACGAAGATGCGGAGGATGTATTGCAGGAAGTCTTTATTCAGGTGTACAGGCATTGGGAGCAATTCCGTTGCGAGAGTTCACTGAGCACATGGATTTACCGGATTGCAACGAATGAAAGCCTCCGCTTGTTGAATAGCCGTAAAAGGCGGGAAACCGTTTCAACCGAAGATATTCAGGAAAACCTGATTTCCAGTTTGAAGGCTTCCGACTATGTGGACTATGAAAATGAGTTGGCCGTCAAGTTTCAGGAAGCCATATTGAGATTGCCGGAGAAGCAACGGTTGATATTCAATCTCCGCTACTATGATGAACTTGATTACGAGGAAATCGCCCGCATTCTCGACGGTAAGGCAGATACGCTTAAGGTGAATTATCATTATGCGAAGGAAAAGATTAAAGAGTACATACTAAATAATTGAGATTATGAAAAAAGAGTTTGATTTTGATGATATAGGAAAAAAAAACTCCCTATCGTGTGCCCGAAGGTTTCTTTGAACGAAATGCAGCGTAATGTGCGGAAACATACGTATGGTGGCAAGCCGGCGGGGCATCGTTTGTGGATAACCGTTTCTACGGGTATTGCCATAGCTGCGGCATTGGTCGGCTTTCTGTTTATGCCGTCTCTTTTCAGGGAAGGTGATAGAGGAGGGCAGATGCTGGATACCGGGAATTGTACGGCGGCGGCCCCTGCTGATAAATGGATTCGTGAAATGTCGGACGAGGAGCTGGAAGAGCTCGTCAGCTTCTCCGAAAGCGATATATTTTTAAATTAATAGTATTGTCTTAAAAAAAAGAAGAATTATGAAAGCAAAATTCATTTACGTATTTCTGACGTGCCTTATGATAGGCGGTCAGTTCAGTCTCTCTGCTCAAAACCAGGTGAATAAAGATAAAAGGCAACGTCACACACCGGAGCAGTTCATGGAACGCCAGACCAATCAGATGGTGAACACACTGATGTTGGATGATGCCGCGGCTGCCAGATTTGTACCGGTTTATCAGAACTATTTGAAGGAATTGCGCGAATGCAGAATGATGAACCGCAGGCAGCTCTCCTCCGGGCAGGGAACGGAGCAGAAAGGCATGAAGCCGCAACCTAAACCGGTGCTGACGGATGCGAGGTGGAGCAGCAGATAAAAGGACGTTTTGCCCAAAGTCGTAAGATACTGGATGTGCGTGAGAAGTATTATGATGAATTCAGAAAAATACTTTCTCCCAAACAGATTATGAAGATTTACCGGACGGAACAGAACAATGCCAACAAGTTGAAAAAAGAATTTGACCGCAGAAAAAAGCAGGCTGTTGCGCAAGGAAAACATAAACACCCGGTACGTTCTGCACAGAAGTCTTAAGCTGCCGGAAAAACTGTGGTTTAATATAATAAGTGTGTCATAATATAAAAAAGCTCCGTTCTTAGCTTTTGAATGTAGCGAAGAATCTCCTCTCTGTGTATGGCTTGACGGGGAGATTCTTTTTTATTATCAGCAATGCTGAGAGGGTAAAATAAATATAATCGGGTAGCCGGTTCAGAACTTCACAGGAGAGAAATTGTTGTAGGGGAATGCAGATAACAAAGAATACTCCATGCGTTTTTTTCAGAAAATAAAGAATTGGAAAACGGTTCGCGGCTGGCATATCTGGAAGTTGAAGTTGGTAGATGCGCGGCTTTATTTTGTCAGCATGATTGTGGGATTGCTGACAGGGCTTATTGCGGTCTGTTATCACTATCTGCTTTATTTCCTGCTACATATCCGCAGCGACTTTTTCGCATCCCGCCCTGCCTGGTACTGGCATATACTCCTGTTTTTGCTGTTTTGGGGGATTCTGATGTTTGTGTCCTTTCTGGTAGGCAGGATGCCTCTTATCAGTGGCGGCGGCATTCCGCAGACACGCGGGGTAATCAACGGACGCATAACCTATAAACACCCGTTTGTGGAGCTGGTTTCCAAATTCGCTGGTGGAATTCTTTCTGTGGCTGCCGGATTGTCATTGGGGCGTGAGGGGCCTTCTGTACAGATAGGCTCCTATATCGCAGTCTCGTGTCCCGATGGACGCATATTCTGCAGGGCGAGCGCAAGCAGTTGCTGGCGGCGGGAGCAGGGGCGGGGCTTGCGGCTGCTTCTGCTGCTCCATTGGCCTCTTCATTGATTGTTATTGAATCCATCGAACGTTTCGATGCACCTAAGACAGCCATTACTACGTTGTTGGCGGGTGTAGTGGCAGGAGCGGTTGCCGGTTTGGTTTTTCCTGTGAACCCTTATCATCTGATTGAGGTGTCGGAACCTGTTTTGACTTTTCTTGTCCGGATGAAGTATTTCCTTTTGTTGGCTGTTATCATTTCCATTGCCGGCAAGATATACTCTGTGCTTATGATTTCGTTCAAGCGGGTATATTCTAAGGTCAAGTCTCCGGTATATATCAAGATGTTTTATTTAGTACTGGTTGCCTACATTATCTCGTTGATGCAGGTAAACCTGACCGGTGGCGGCGAGCAGTTTTTGCTGCAACAGGCGCAGAACGGCAGTACGGAAATAATGTGGGTGCTTGCCGTCATGCTGTTGCATTTCGGGTTTTCGGTGTGCTCCGTGTCTTCAGGCTTGCCGGGTGGTAACTTTATTCCCACTTTGGTGACGGGCGGACTGTTGGGGCAGCTTGTTGGACTGGTCGCTGTAAAGTACGGCATTATCGAGTCCCCAAATATCACTTATGTCATGCTGATATCCATGTCGGCATTTTTGGTGGCCATTGAGCGTACACCGCTTACGGCAATTGTGCTGATAACGGAGATAACCGGACACTTCGAAGTCTTTTATCCCTCGGTGGTGGTAGGCGGTTTGACGTATTATTTTACGGAGTTGCTCCAGATGAAGTCTTTCAACGTAATCTTATACGAGGATATGATTAACTCTCCCGATTTCCGTGAAGAAAACCGGTATACGCTGTCTGTGGAAGTCATGACCGGTTCTTACTTCGACGGCAAGGCAGTAAGCGAGCTTTCCTTGCCCGAACACTGTGTTATCATCAATGTGCATAGGGATGGAAAAAACCTGGTCCCTGCGGAAACAAGTCTGATTCCGGGAGACCAGGTGCAGATTGAAATGGATTCGCAGGACATAGAGAAACTCTATGAACCGCTCGTCAGTATGGCAAATATCTATTAGACAGATTGCCTATTTCATCCAGATTTCTCCGGATATCGTTGTCGGTCAGTTCATAGTTTTGCAAATCGCCGGCAAGGTACTTGTCGTACGATGCCATATCGATGAGGCCATGGCCGGACAGGTTGAACAGGATGACTTTCTCTTCGCCCGTTTCCTTGCATTTATTTGCTTCGCGTACAGTGGCTGCAATGGCGTGGCAGGACTCCGGTGCAGGATGATTCCTTCTGCCTGTGCGAAAAGGCAGCCGGCTTCGAACGATTCGAGTTGTTTGATGTCCGTCGCTTCCATATAGCCGTCTTTCAGCAGTTGCGATACGATGACGCCGGCACCGTGATAGCGCAGACCGCCGGCGTGGATGTTGGCGGGAGCGAAATTATGTCCCAGGGTAAACATCGGCAGTAGCGGGGTATATCCGGCTTCATCGCCGAAGTCGTATTGGAATTTGCCGCGTGTCAGTTTCGGGCAGGATGCCGGTTCGGCAGCAATGAACCGTGTTTTTTTGCCTTCGAGGATGGTGTGGCGCATAAATGGGAATGCGATGCCTCCGAAGTTGGAACCGCCTCCGAAGCAGGCAATGACCATATCGGGATATTCGCCGGCCATTTGCATTTGTTTTTCGGCTTCCAGGCCGATTACAGTCTGGTGCAGAGTGACGTGGCTCAATACGGAACCGAGTGTATACTTACAGTTGGGTGTGGTTCGTGCCAGCTCGATAGCCTCGGAAATGGCCGTGCCCAGCGAACCCTGGTGGTTGGGGTGAGCGGTCAGAATGTCTTTTCCGGCACGGGTGGACATGGAGGGCGAAGGAGTTACCTGCGCACCGAAGGTCTGCATGATACTGCGGCGGTAAGGCTTTTGCTCATAGCTGATTTTTACCTGGTATACGGCGGCTTCCAACCCGAAGAGGCGGGCGGCATAAGCCAGCGAAGCTCCCCATTGTCCGGCTCCGGTTTCGGTGGTGACGTTTGTCACACCCTCCTGCTTGCAATAGTAGGCCTGCGGTATGGCGGAGTTCAGTTTGTGAGACCCCATCGGCTCACACTCTCGTTTTTGAAATAGATATGTGCCGGTGTACCCAGCGCTTTTTCCAGTCCGTAGGCACGCACCAGCGGAGTGCTTCGGTAGTATTTGTACATTTCGCGCACCTGTTCGGGTATTTCAATCCAGGCATCGGTCTGATTGAGTTCCTGGCGGCAGAGCTCTTCTGCAAAAACGGGATACAAATCTTCCGCTTTCAGCGGTTGCTTGGTAGCGGGGTTGAGCGGCGGCATGGGCTTGTTCACCATGTCGGCCTGTATATTATACCAGTAATGTGGAATTTCTTCTTCCGGAAGGATGAATCTTTTTGTTTTGTTGCTCATAGTGGTTATTATAAATTAAAAGTGATTCTGTGTCCAAATGTAGCTATTATTTTTAAACCAATTTCTTTTTTCCATTGTTTTTTGTTTATAAGGGCAGATTTGTCTAAGTTTGCCATGTCTCATTAACCGATATATTTATGAAGCTCTATCATAAGTTCTTTTTGTACCAGAATAAATGGATTCATCCCTATATACGCGTGGCGTTGGGAGTAATGACAGCCTTGACGTACCTGGCGTCCATTCTGCTGATTGTCGGTCTGGTATACGAACACGGATTTACCATTTCGGCAGCGGAGGCTCACCAATTGCAGCGTCTGTACCATGGTGTGTGGATTGTTTTTCTGGTTGATATATCCTTACATATCCTGTTGGAGTATAAAGATACGAGGCAGACTTTCAGTATGCTGACCTGGATATTGACTTTTCTGCTTTATCTGACGCTGGTTCCGGTTATCTTTCATCGCCCGGAAGTGGAAGGCGCCGTGCAGGCAGTCTGGGATTTTCTGAACGGCAAGGCCTATCATTTTGTATTGCTGCTGGTGCTGTCTTTCCTGAATCTGTCGTATGGCTGGTACGGTTGCTGGGGCGACGGACAAACCCTTCGCTTATCCTGGCGGTCAGTTTCTTCATTATCATACTCATAGGGACAGGGTTGCTGATGCTTCCCCGTTCTACGGTGGCGGGCATCTCGTGGGTGGATTCGCTGTTTATTTCCACCAGTGCGGTGTGTGTGACGGGACTGACTTCGGTAGACGTGGCATCCACTTTCACGACAACGGGTTTTGTAATCATCATTCTGCTGATTCAGATTGGCGGTCTGGGGGTGATGACGCTGACAAGTTTCTTCGCGATGTTCTTCATGGGGAATACCTCTTTGTATAATCAGTTGGTGGTGCGCGATATGGTCAGTTCCAATTCTTTGAATTCCCTGTTGTCCACACTGGTGTATATCCTTGGCTTTACATTGGTGATAGAGGGGATAGGTACGTTTGCCATCTGGAGCGATATTCATGGTACAATGGGGATGGATGTGCACGAAGAGCTGGCGTTTTCGGCTTTTCATTCTATATCGGCATTCTGCAATGCTGGGTTTTCCACCTTGCCGGGCAATTTGGGCAATCCGTTGCTGATGAAGGGGCATAACCCGTTCTATATATACATTTCACTGCTGATTATTCTGGGCGGTATCGGTTTCCCCATATTGGTGAACTTCAAGGACATTATCCTTTATCATATACGCCGTTTCTGGCGATTTTTGCATACATGGGAGTGGGACGGCCGCCGTTTCTACCATCTTTATAACCTGAATACGCGTATTGTGCTGATTGTTACCTTCCTGCTCTTGGCGGTGGGCACGGCCGGTATCGCTTTTTTTGAGTGGAACGCGTCTTTTGCGGGGATGTCGGTTGCCGATAAGTGGACACAGGCGTTTTTCAATGCTGCCTGTCCCCGTACGGCGGGTTTTTCCAGTGTGGATTTAGCCGGCCTGGGGGTACAGACTTTATTGCTCTACCTTATTCTTATGTGGATTGGCGGCGGTTCGCAGTCCACCGCAGGCGGTATCAAAGTGAACGCTTTTGCGGTTGTGGTGCTGAATCTTGTGGCGGTATTGCGCGGCACGGAGCGGGTGGAGGTGTTCGGGCGTGAGTTGTCGCACGACTCTATCCGACGTTCCAATGCTACAGTGGTGATGTCGTTCGGAGTGCTGTTCGTGTCTGTCTTCATCATCAGTATCCTGGAGCCGGGACTATCCCTGCTTGCTATTACCTTTGAATGTGTTTCGGCCATCAGTACGGTCGGCTCCAGCCTGAATGCCACTCCCTTGCTGGGCAGCGACAGCAAGTTGCTGGTGGCGCTTTTAATGTTTGTCGGACGTGTGGGGCTTATAACACTGATGCTCGGCATCATCAAGCAGAAAAAACATACGAAGTACCAGTATCCGAGCGGACAGATTATCATTAACTAAGTGAGATTTGGAAACAGGTGTGTGAAATGCTAACATTGATTGATTATGAAATATATTATTATCGGTTTGGGTAATTACGGTCATGTGCTTGCCGAGGAGCTTTCGGCTTTGGGACATGAGGTGATAGGTGCGGACATCAGTGCCGGCCGTGTGGATAGTTTGAAGGACAAGGTGGCAACCGCCTTTGTGATTGATGCAACCGACGGGCAGGCTTTGTCCGTGCTTCCTTTGAATAGTGTCGATGTCGTTATTGTCGCTATCGGCGAGAATTTCGGCGCTTCCATCCGGGTGGTGGCGCTGTTGAAACAGAAAAAGGTGAAACGCATCTATGCAAGGGCTATCGACGGGGTGCACCGTTCGGTGCTGGAGGCTTTCGGCCTGGATCGTATCCTTACTCCTGAGGAGGATGCGGCCCGCGGACTGGTTCATCTGCTTGAGTTTGGTGCCGACATCGAAACGTTCCGGGTGGATTCCAATTACTACGTTGTGAATTTTACTGTGCCCGAAAAATTTATAGGCTACAATGTAAATGAACTGAAGCTTGACAGCGAGTTCGGGTTGAAACTGCTTGCTCTGAAGCGTGCCGAGACTTTGAAGAATTGCCTGGGCATCTCTTTCACCGAGCATGATGTAGTGAACGAACTGCCGGATGATGACCGGATACAGGCGGGCGACCGATTGGTATGTTACGGGCGCTACCGGGATTTCCAGAAGTTCTGGAAAGCGCTGTGACGGCAGGCGGAATTATTATTCTCTTTTTTTGTAGCTTTTATTGCTTATCCGGCAAAATAGCAGTATCTTTACTTCCTAATGCCAGATTGTTCCGCCATGGAGTAAATTCCATTCCGCCATGGTGGAACAGAACTTTCTCCGTGGTGGAACAAAATTTACCCCGTGGCGGAACGATTTAATTGAAGAAACGGCTTTCTCTCTTTGTCACCGTGAGAAAGGATGCTGAGTGTAGCAATGGTGAAAACTTAGCATCTTGAAAAGTATGAGTGCCTATTATGACCTTTTGGAGAAACCCGATATTCGCCGTACCGGTGAGCAACAACCCCTTTATGCCCATTTTGTGGCTAAGGGAACGATTGATAGAAAAGAGTTTATAGACCGTGTCCACTTGTTTACGGGTATCAGCCGCAGCGTGCTTGAAGGTGCGATGGCAGCGTTCATGGACGAACTGCGCGATTGCCTGGCCAACGGTTGGACGGTAGAATTGGGTGAGTTGGGCTATTTTACGCCTCATTGAGTTGCCGGCGCCGTGCGATGGAGAAAGATGAGGTACGTGCCGCGTCAGTTGCCTTGCGCGGACTGAATTTCCGTCTGGGGAAGAAATTTCATGAAGATTTAAGCGGTAAGATGAGGCTTGAGCGCAGGCCGCAACCCGCCGTGCCGCTTTCCTCGGATAACCTTTCGTCTATGGAGCGCCGCTTTCAATTGCTGGACGAATATTTGCAGCGGAATCCTTGCATTAACCGTGCCCAGTATGCCCGTCTGACGGGACGTAGCTACAAGCAGGCCGTTAACGATTTGAATCAGTTATCAGAGACGGAGTGTTGGTGAGATACGGAATGGGGAGAAATGTGGTGTATGCAGGAAAAAAGTGAAAAGTTTTTTATAGGTATATATATCTTTGTTTATCAATAGCTTATCTATTGTTGTTAATCCTCTTTATCATGACTGTAACTTACTGAAACGACAGTTAAAGCACCATGTCGCTTTGCGCCTGTTGTATCTTTGTATTGTGATCACAGAGAAGCAGGTTTTGCAAACTGACGAGCAAACAAAACCGAAAAACAAATTTATTAATCGTTTAAATTAAAAAAAGTTATGGCATTGAATTACGAAGTGAAAAAGAAGTATTCGGTTTTGATCAGACAAAAACGGAAAGTATGTAGCGCAACTGAAAACGCTTGGTATAATACAGTTTGGCGATTTGTGCGATGAAGTCACCAAGATAGGCATGGCTCCGCGTGGTGTGGTAAAGATGGTTCTGGATGGCTTGATAGACACATTGAACATTAACATTAACAAGGGGTTTTCCGTACAGTTGGGTGATTTCGGTTGTTTCCGACCGGGCATCAATGCAAAGAGTCAGGACAGGGAAGAGGATGTGAAGTCGGATACGGTTTATCGTCGGAAAATAATTTTTACGCCGGGACAGTACTTCAGGGAGATGCTGACACGTGCCAGCGTGACGAGAGCAAGTTGGGAAAAACGGAAACTGTTTCGGGAGGCGGTTCTGCTCCGGGAACCGGCGGAAACGGGGAAGAAGAAAATCCGTTGGGATAACATTCTTTCAGTCTGCCTGGAACGGTAAGCGAAAGTAAAAGAGAGGGATATGGACTTTTTTCAGGAAAGGTTCATATCTTTTCTCCGATTGCTTGACTTCGCCTTTCGGATGTTGTATCTTTGTATCTCTAATAAAAAAACTTTGATGATAAATCTGCAAAAAACTATGGAAAATGAAAATGACTTCCGTATCAGAACGTATACGAAAAGAGAGCTGGCATGCCTGTATTGCCCCAACACAACGGCACGGTGTGCTATCCGTAGCTGACGCGCTGGATTAAACGTAACAGCGAATTGTATGCGGAATTGCTGCTTACGGGATACCACGCAAGGGTGCGGGACATTTATGCCGAGGCAAGTGGGAATAATCGTCCGTTACCTGAACGAACCTTGATTGAAGGCAGATTCTTAGGATATACGGATATGCTTGACGGTAATGAGAGGGGGCAGAATGTACCTGATGTTTTTCTTTTGGTATGCTCCCTTGCTGTTTTTAATGGCTTTCATTTGTATTTTTCCCGCTCTTTTTGTTCCTTTGCCCTTGTCAATAAAAAAAAAGAATCAATGAAGACTCTTGTTTATATAGTGACTTGTGCGGTGATGTTGTCGGTTATTTCCTGCACATCGCGGAATAAAGGCGGAGACGATGTACAGGTTTTGATGAAAGACAGCACAGTGATATCTGCTCCACAGCGTATGCAGGTTTCCGATACGAAAGTGACCATTACCTACAAAGGCAGGGAGTACCGCTCGTCTGTTGTCCGCCGCCCGGACGAGAGTCTGCCTGTTGTGACGGATGAGCAGGGAGAGAGGTTTATCGACAACAGCATTGCGCTGCGCATCACTTGTGGCGGAAAACAGATTGTGGACAAGGTGTTTACGAAGGAAAGTTTCGCCTCACTGGTCGATGCCCGCTTTCTGAAATATGCCATTCTGGAAGGACTGGTCTATGATAAGACAACGCCTCAGGGCATTATCTATGCCGCCAGCATCTGCTATCCGCAATCCGACCTTTATGTACCTCTCCGGCTGACGGTTTCCGCGGATGGCAAAATCTCCATGGCGAAAGAGGAACTGCTGGAAGAGGTGTATGGGGAAGATGCCGTTTCCAATTGATATACGGGTAATTCCAGAATGATTCCAGATTTGTTGAGTTTTTTTGCGACATGAAAATCCTGATTGTAGAAGATGAGCAAGATTTGCGGGAAACAATCCGCACTTCGCTCCTGAAAGAGAAATTTGTCGTAGAAACGGCTGCCGATTATTTTTCGGCTCTGGACAAGATAAACGACTATGATTACGACTGTATCCTATTGGACATTATGCTGCCGGGAGGAAGCGGTCTGGATTTGTTGCGCGAGCTGAAGCACTTGCGCCGTACGGACAGTGTGCTCATCATCTCCGCCAAGGATTCGCTGGACGATAAAGTGGACGGTCTGGAACTGGGGGCGGATGATTATCTGACGAAGCCTTTCCATCTGGCAGAACTGAATGCACGCATAAAATCTTTAATACGCCGCCGTCAGGCACAAGGCGATATGTCTGTCACCGTGGGCAATTTGTTGCTCTATCCGGACAAACGGCAGGCGGAAGTAGGCGGTGCTCCTTTGCAACTGAACCGTAAGGAATTCGACCTGCTGTATTACTTTGTGGTGAACGCCAACCGGGTTATCAATAAAATGAGCCTTGCCGAGTCGGTGTGGGGTGATAATATTGACCAGGCAGATTCGTTGGATTTCATATATTCGCAGGTGAAGAACCTGCGCAAGAAGCTGAAGCAGGCCAATGCCTCTGTGGAGCTGAAAGCTGTTTATGGCTTTGGCTATAAATTGTCCGAATTATGAAACTGGTATATTATACATATCGTAAAATCTCCTTATTGCTATTTGTCCTGATGGCTGTATGGGGGGTATTGTTTTATTATGCCATTATTGATGAGGTTGTTGATGAAACGGACGATACGCTGGAAAATTATGCCGAAATATTAATAGAACACGTACTCCACGATTCTTCCCTTCTTGAAACGGAGGCTCATTGATGTCTTTTTATAAATTCCGTCCCATCTCTGAACAGGAGGGAAATCATTATCAGGAAGTTTTTTATGACTCTACCGTGTATATTGAACTTGAGGACGAGAACGAACCGGTACGCGTGATGCGTACGGCATTCCGCATGCCCGACGGACAGTTTTACGAACTTACCCTGATGATTTCCATTTTGGAACGGGACGATATGGTGGAGGCAATGCTCTGGTATTTGGGGGCTTTGTTCCTGCTGTTGCTGATTTGTACATCGGTGGGCATTCAAGTGATATTGAAAGGGGTATTCCGCCCGTTGCATAAGTTACTGGACTGGTTGCACGGCATCCAGCCCGGCAAAGAAGTTCCGGCATTGGAGAACCCTACGAAGATACGTGAGTTCCGTCAGCTGAGCGAGGCTGCGGTGGATATGGGCAACCGCAGTTACAAGGCTTATGAAGAGCAGAAGCAGTTTATAGAAAACGCATCGCATGAGTTGCAGACACCGCTTGCCATCGTGCGCGGTAAAGTGGAACTGCTGGCTGAAAGCGACAGCCTGACCGAACAGCAGATGAAGGAACTGGATGAAATCTATTCAACGTTGGGACGTGCGGTGAAACTGAATAAGTCCTTGCTGCTGCTTTCCCGTATAGAGAACGGGCAGTACACGGAGTCGGAGGATGTATCGGTGGACGAGATACTGGAAAACCTTCTGCCTGATTTGATGGATATATACGAACATAAGCAGGTGCGCTTGCTGCGTAAGCAGGGGGAACAGCCTTTTATTATCCGCTGTAATCATTCGTTGGCACAGATTCTGGTTTCCAATCTGGTGAAGAATGCATTGCTTCATAATGCGGATGGGGGAGAGTTGCAGATACTCACTACTCCGGATTCGCTGGTAATAAAGAATACAGGTGATACTCCTTTGGACGGTGAGAAGTTGTTCCGCCGTTTCTACCATAGTATTGACGGAAAGAAAGATTCCACCGGACTGGGACTCGCCATAGCCCGTTCCATAGCCCGGATTTCTTTTTTGAGGCTTACTTACGAATGGCAGGATGGAATGCATTGCTTTCTACTTGTTAAAGAAAATAAAAATAACCGTTAACACTGATTATTCCCAAATCTTTCCTATTTCTCTGTCGTTATTTGCAGTGTGAATGATATGAAACAAATCAGTAACATTAAAAATAACGATTATGAAGAAAGTATTGTCTATTCTTGTGTTGGCTCTTGTAGCCGTTCAGTTGGCATTTGCCGGTGATGTCATTACGCGCGATGCCAAGCAGTTGCCTTTGACAGCCCGTAACTTCATCAACCGGTATTTCACCGATCCGCAAATCTCGCATATCAAGATTGAAACCGGAATACTGGGCTCGAAAAGTTATGAGGTGCTGTTGACCGACCGTACGGAGATTGATTTTGACAGCAACGGAAACTGGACTGATGTGGATTGCAAGAAAGCTGCTGTGCCCGAAGCTCTGATTCCGGTATCTGTGAAAGAGTATGTAAAGACGAACTTCCCGCAGGAGGTCATCACCAAGATTGAACGCAGACGCAGCGGGGTGGAAGTTGAACTTGCCAATGACTATTCCTTGAAATTCAACAGCAAAGGAAAATTTGTAGGCATGGACGATTGATAGTGAAAATACAGAATGTATAACTTTAAATTTTTTTGCCAAGAAGATGAAAACAAAAATTCAAGTATTAGCGATGATGTTCATTGCGGCAATGGCTTTCAGTGCGTGCGATGATGACGACAAAAACGATAATATAAAAGTTCCCGATGCCGTGTCGAAAGCCCTTAAGGACAAATATCCTGCTGCCATGGACATTGAATGGGAACGGAAAGGCGATTATTTCGTAGCGACTGTTGGATGGACGGCAGGGAAATGGATGTGTGGTATGATGTTCAGGCAACCTGGAAATTGACGGAGACGGATATTCTTTGGGAAGGTTTGCGCCTACGGTACAGACCGCTTTCGAAGGCGGAGAATATGCGCAGTGGAAACGGGAAGATATTGATATGCTTGAATATCCCGTACAGCCTGTCCAATATGTTATTGAAGTGGAGAACGGTAATGAGGAGTATCAGTTGTTCTATGCCGGAGACGGTAATTTATTGCAGAAACGTGATGTAAGTGGCAATAAGGACGATACGCACTGGCCGATAGATGAGCTGAAGACCGGGCGTTAATCTTGTTTGATTGAGGTATAACCGGAACAAAATAAAGAATCTCTTCTCCTTACATATTAAGAGAAGAGATTCTTTATTTTGTTTTGAGTAAGTTGGACGTGCTTTTGTCTCTGACTGCTACATCGGTTTATAATCTTTAGCCAGTCCGCCTTCACTTGTTTCCTTGTAAAGCGACGGAAGGTCGTTCCCGGTTTCTTTCATAACTGCTACTACTTTGTCGAAAGATACCCGGTGCATACCATCGGTGAAAGAGGAGTAAAGGTTGGCATCCAAGGCGCGTGCGGCGGCATAGGCATTCCGTTCTATACAAGGAATCTGCACCAGTCCGCATACCGGGTCGCAGGTCATTCCCAGATGATGTTCCAAACCCATTTCCGCAGCATATTCTATTTGTGCGGGGCTGCCGCCAAAAAGTTGGTTGGCGGCTGCCGAAGCCATTGCACAGCTACGCCGACTTCTCCCTGGCAGCCTACTTCCGCGCCTGAAATGGAAGCGTTGGTCTTTACTATATTTCCTACCAACGGCTGTGGCAAGGCGCGCAAGATACGCGTATCACTGAAATCACGACTTTTGGAAAGGTGGTAGAGTACGGCAGGCATCACTCCGCACGAGCCGCACGTAGGAGCAGTGACGATGACGCCGCCCGAAGCATTTTCTTCACTTACCGCCAATGCATAGGCAAATACCAGTCCGCGCGATTGCAGGGATTGTTTGTATCCGCTGGCACGTATATAGTAAGTGGAAGCTTTACGGCGTAGATTCAACGGACCGGGCAATACACCTTCCTGTTCCAATCCCCGTTTCACGGCATCCTGCATGGTTTTCCATACTTCTTGCAGGTAATCCCATAGATCGCTGTCTTCACATTCCTTGACGTATTCCCAATAGCTCTTTCCTGTACGTTCGCACCATTGCATGATTTCCGTCATGCTGCTCATGGAATACACATCGGGTGTATTGACCGAGGATGCTCCGTCATTCTCTTCTGCCAGAGCGCCGCCGCCGATACTGAACACTGTCCATCGGTCGGTCTCTTTTCCTGCTTTGTCAATGGAGACAACTTCATTCCGTTAGGGTGGAAGGGGAGAAAAATCTTAGGCTCCCAGATAATCTCTACCGGTGCTATCGGCTGCAGCACTTCGGTAATGGCAATGTTGGTCATGTGACCCTTGCCTGTTGCCGCCAGACTGCCGTATAATGTTACTTTGAACGATGCAGCTTCCGGATGTCTTTCCAGAAATATCTCGGCTGCCTTGCGAGGTCCCATGGTATGGCTGCTTGAAGGACCGGGTGCCGATGCGATATAGTTCTTTGATTGATTTCATCTTGCTAATGGGTTATTGGATTATTTGTTTATCAGGATTGTTAATATTGTAACTTTGCAGTTTTCTGTTGCTCGATTTTTAAATTTCAATTAACTTAAGTCTACAACCGTAATCCCCGCTCCGCCAAATTGAATGTGCTCATCGGCAAAATGGCTTACACCGGGCACGGTTTGCAGATATTGGCGGATAAGCGTGCGCAGGATGCCCGTACCGGTTCCGTGTAGGATGCGTACGCGTGACATTCCTACCAATATGGCATCGTCTATGAAATAGGTCACAGCCTGTAGGGCTTCGTCTCCACGCATGCCGCGTACATCTATATCTTGCTTGAAGTTCAGCTTTTTTTCGTACATGCTGTCTTGTGTCTGAGAACTGATATAGGTACTCTTGGTAGAGACATCCGCTTGCTTAGGCTGCGCATTTGTCCGTTCCAGCCTATCCAGCTTGACTGTGGTTTTGATACTTCCGAACGCAACGATGGCTTTCTTGCCGTTTATCTCCAATACTTCGCCAACTGAGGTCTGTCCTTTTATCTTGACATAGCTTCCGGGTACGATTGCTGCCAGACGTTCGGCTTCTTTCTTTGCCTGTTGCTCTGCCAACGCTTGTGCAGACAATGTATTTTCCTGATTCTTGTTGGCTTTCTTCTCCTTTTTCCGGTTTTGTTTTTCTTTCAGTTTTTCTATTTTGCGGGCAATTTTTTCTTCCTGCTCCTTAGCGGTGAGGGTGTCCAGCGATTCGCGGAAATCATTTAATTCCTGCCGTATCTGGCGTGTCTTTTCCTTTTCGGCCTGCGCTTCTTTAATGGCGCGGATGGTGTTTTCTATGCGGGCATTAGCTTCCTGCATCAGTTGTTCCGCCTCTTCTTTGGCTTTCTGCAGAATTTCCTTGCGCGACTTCTGCAACTCTTCTATCTCTGTCTGATAACGGGCAATGGTTTCCTCCATATGCTTTTCGCGTTGCCGGATAGTCTGACGTTTGCCTTCCCAATAACGTTTGTCGCGTACAATATCTTGCAGGTACTTGTCGGCATTGATGTATTCACTGCCTACAATTTCCGAAGCATCGGAGATTACATCTTCCGGCAATCCGATTTTACGGGCAATCTCTACGGCAAATGAACTGCCCGGATTACCTATCTGGAGCTGAAAAAGGGCCTGCATCAAATGGCGGTCGTATAACATGGCTCCGTTTACCACCCCATCATGGTCTTCGGCAAAATGCTTCAGATTCTGGTAGTGTGTAGTAATAACGCCGAACGTCTGCTTTTGGTTGAAACGTTTCAACACTGCTTCGGCTATCGCTCCGCCAATCTGGGGTTCCGTACCGCCACCGAACTCGTCGATAAGGATGAGACTGCGTTCGTTGCAGTTTTTCATCATTATCTTCATATTGGTCAGGTGCGAGGAGTAGGTGCTGAGGTCATCTTCGATAGACTGCTCGTCGCCGATGTCAATGAATATATTGCTGAATATGCCGGCATGGCTACGTTCGTGCATCGGGATGAGCAGACCGCATTGCAACATGTATTGCAGCAACCCTACGGTTTTCAGGCAGACAGACTTTCCGCCGGCGTTGGGACCGGAGATGATGAGAATACGTTGTTTTTCGTCCAGCTCTATATCCAGCGGTATAACTTTTTTCCCATGTTTGGCAAGAGAGAGTTGCAACAGCGGATGTACCGCCATTGTCCAGTCTATAACCTGCTTGTTTTCAAAAGCCGGTTTCAGTCCGGTGATTTGCTCGGAAAACAAGGCCTTGGCACGTATGAAATCTATTTCGGCAAGAAATTCATATGACAGCAAAACATCGGGAATGGATGGGCGCAACAAATTGGAAAATTCCATAAGGATGCGGATAATCTCCCGCCGTTCGTCCCCTTCGAGTTCGCGGATGCGATTGTTGGCTTCCACCACTTCGGCGGGTTCGATGAATACAGTTTTACCACTGGCGGATTCGTCATGTACGATGCCTTTTATTTTTCGTTTCAAGGCTGGAGCTACAGGAATCACCAGTCGCCCGTCGCGCATTGTGGGGGTTACGTCCTTGTCTACAACACCTTCCGATTGGGCATTGCGCAGAATGCTGTTCAATGAGCGTGAGATACTTCCATTGTACTTGCCAGTTCGCGGCGGATGCGCGCCAGTTCTGCCGAGCGTTATCCTTTATTTTTCCGTAGGGAGAAAGAATGCCGTTTATTTTTCCGATAAGTTGCGGGTAATACCGTTATTA
>ENA-OQAA01000776-OQAA01000776.1-human-gut-metagenome-genome-assembly--contig:-NODE-776-length-20039-cov-1.842005_pt1 | contig 20039 bp, 22 predicted proteins | sample MGYA00242489_ERZ504515 | MGnify/ENA primary metagenome ERZ504515 (study PRJEB26092, sample SAMD00036237) | human gut metagenome | host: Homo sapiens | study: EMG produced TPA metagenomics assembly of... | reverse complement strand
TTTGGAAGCCACGTCCCGAGTATCAAGGCTGGATTGACACTTTGCATGGCGGTATTCGAGCAGTTTTGATGGATGAAATCTGTGCGTGGGTGGTGCTTCGTAAACTACAAAACGACTGGAGTGACTTCGAAGATGGAAACCCGTTACCGAAAATCTGTTGATACCAAAGATTCTCATATAGTACTGCGTGCGTCTATTAAAGAGGTAAAGCGTAACATCGTTATTGTTGAAGCAAAGTTATATAATAGGATGGAGAAGTTTGTACAGAATCGGTTTGTACTTACTTTACTTTCTCGAAAGAAAAGTCGAAAAGATGAAATGCATTTTTCGAAATGCGATGTAGAATCGGAAGAGATATTACCATTAATTTGAAATAAAAACTCAAGTTTTTGTGATAAATGTTTGGTAGTATCAAACAAATGCTTTACTTTTGTCGCAGTTAATAAAAGAAATATGAAATATACAGCTACACATCATCATCATCATTTTCCTAACGAATAATCGGTGGGCGTGGATGATATTGTGTATAACTATATAAACGATAACGAAGGCTTACCGAATACGGTAAGCCTTTTTATTTCTGAATTGTTCGAATTGTAAATCATAAAATAATAAATAAAATCATGTTAAGAATCGCAGTACAAGCCAAAGGACTCTCTTCGAAGAGACAATGGCACTTTTAGAAGAGTCAGATATCAAGTTAAGCACTACTAAACGTACCTTGTTGGTACAGTCTTCTAACTTTCCTATCGAAGTTCTATTTCTTCGTGATGATGATATTCCGCAGACGGTAGCTACTGGTGTAGCTGATTTGGGAATTGTTGGTGAGAACGAGTTTATGGAAAGGAGGAAGATGCGGAAATTGTCAAACGTCTGGGATTCAGCAAATGTCGTCTGTCACTGGCTATGCCGAAGATATTGAATATCCCGGTTTGTCATGGTTTGAAGGCAAGAAGATTGCTACCTCTTATCCGGTGATTCTTCGTAACTTCCTGAAAAAAAATAATGTAAATGCTGAAATACATGTGATAACCGGTTCGGTAGAGGTGTCTCCGGGTATTGGATTGGCTGATGCCATTTTTGATATTGTAAGCTCCGGTTCTACTTTGGTGAGCAACCGCCTGAAAGAAGTAGAAGTAGTGATGAAATCCGAGGCTCTGTTGATTGGCAACAAGAATATGAGTGAGGAGAAGAAGGAGATTCTGGATGAATTGTTGTTCCGTATGAATGCGGTAAAGACAGCGGAAGACAAGAAATACGTACTGATGAACGCGCCGAAAGATAGACTGGATGAAATTATAGCCGTACTTCCGGGTATCGAAGAGCGCCTACGGTGATGCCGTTGGCGCAAGAGCTGGTGCTCCGTACATACAGTGCTGGATGAAAAATGTTTCTGGGAGATTATCGGTAAATTGAAGGCATTGGGAGCGGAAGGTATTCTGGTTTTGCCGATTGAAAAAATGATACTTTAAATGTTAATGGTATGAATTTAATTACTAATCCTGATAAATCTCAGTGGGCGGAATTGCTGAAACGTCCGGTGATGAATACGGAAAACCTTTTTGATACGGTACGGGCTATTATAGACCGTGTAAAAACAGAAGGCGACCGTGCCGTATTGGAATACGAAGAAAAATTTGATAAAGTGGCTCTGACCGCATTGGCTGTGACGGAAGCGGAGCAGGCGGAAGCGGAAGCATCGGTAGGCGAGGAATTGAAAAAGCCATTCGTCTGGCCAAACGGAATATAGAGACGTTTCATGCGGCACAACGCTTCGAAAGTAAACGGGTAGAGACTCAGCCGGGAGTTACTTGTTGGCAGAAGGCGGTTGCCATAGAGAAAGTCGGGTTGTATATCCCCGGTGGAACAGCACCGCTCTTTTCCACCGTGCTGATGCTGGCAGTTCCAGCCAGGATTGCAGGATGTAAGGAGATAGTGCTTTGCACGCCTCCGGGACAAAGATGGAAAAGTACACCCCGCCGTAATTGTTTGCCAGCTAAGGTGGCGGGAGTAAACCGTATTTTCAAAGCCGGTGGTGTGCAAGCTGTTGCGGCAATGGCTTATGGAACGGAAAGCGTGCCGAAAGTATATAAGATATTTGGCCCGGGCAATCAATACGTAACGGCTGCCAAACAGTTGGTGAGCTTGCGTGATGTAGCTATTGATATGCCCGCCGGTCCTTCGGAAGTAGAGGTACTGGCGGATGAAACAGCCAATCCGTCTTTTTGTAGCTGCCGACTTGCTGAGCCAGGCAGAGCATGGGGCCGACAGTCAGGCGATACTGATTACCACTTCCCCGGCATTACAGCAGGCTGTGAAAGAGGAAGTGGAGCGTCAATTGGCTTTGTTGCCCCGTAAAGAGATTGCGGAAAAGTCTCTTGCCAATAGTAAACTGATTGTTGTGCGCAATATGGACGAAGCTGTCGAACTGACCAATTCCTATGCACCGGAGCATCTCATTATCGAAACAGCGGATTATATGTCCGTTGCGGAGCGGGTGGTTAATGCCGGTTCGGTATTTTTGGGCTCTCTGACTCCGGAAAGTGCGGGAGATTATGCTTCGGGCACTAACCATACGCTGCCCACCAATGGCTATGCCAAAGCTTATAGCGGTGTCAGCTTGATAGCTTTATACGTAAGATTACTTTCCAGGAAATTAAGCCGGAAGGGATACGCATTATTGGCCCTGCTATAGAGGAAATGGCAGCCAGCGAGCATTTGGATGCGCATAAGAATGCGGTAACTGTCAGACTTGATAAATTGGGAGTTGAAAATTAAAAATCATACTTCATCATTGATAATTCATAATCCGTAAATAAACTCTTTCTGTCCATGAGAACCTTAGAAGAACTTACCCGACCGAATATCCGGCGTTTGAAACCTTACTCTTCGGCACGCGATGAATATAATGGCGCTGCTGCATCCGTTTTTCTCGATGCAAATGAAAATCCGTACAATATGCCGCACAACCGCTATCCGGACCCGATGCAGCGGGAGCTAAAGAAAGAACTGTCGAAGGTAAAGAAAATCTCCCCCGAACGCATATTTCTGGGAAATGGCAGTGATGAGGCAATAGACCTTGTATTTCGCGCTTTTTGCGAACCGCGTATAGACAATGTAGTAGCTATAGACTACGTACGGCATGTATCAGGTATGTGCCGAAATAAATGATGTGGAGTATCGCAAAGTCCTGCTCGACGAACATTTCCAATTCTCGGCAGATAAGTTGCTGGCGGTTGCGGATGAACATACGAAGCTGATTTTTCTTTGTTCTCCCAATAATCCCACAGGAAATGATTTGCTTCGGAGTGAGATTGAGAAAATCATCGCGAATTCGACGGGCTGGTGATATTGGATGAGGCTTATAACGATTTTTCAGAGGCGCCTTCTTTTTTGGATGAACTGGACAAATATCCTAATCTGATTGTATTGCAAACTTTCTCCAAAGCATGGGGGTGTGCTGCCATACGCTTGGGCATGGCTTTTGCTTCGCAGGAAATCATTTCGATTTTCAGCAAGATAAAGTATCCTTATAATGTAAACCAGCTGACTCAGAAACAAGCGATGGAGATGTTGTACCGTTATTATGAAATAGAGCGTTGGGTAAAAACATTGAAAGAAAGAACGTGAGAATCTGGAAAACGAATTTGTGAAACTGCCTTGTACGGTGAAAATATTTCCTTCGGATGCAAACTTTTTTCTGGTCCGTGTGACGGATGCGGTGAAGATTTATAATTATCTGGTGGCTGAAGGCATCATTGTGCGTAACCGTAATTCCGTATCGCTTTGCGGAAACTGTCTACGGGTAACGGTAGGTACGAGAAACGAGAATGAAAGGCTGGTTGAGGCGTTGGAGAAATATAAAGTATAAAGTAGTAGGGTATGAAGAAAGTACTTTTCATAGATCGTGACGGGACGTTGGTTATAGAGCCGCCCGTAGATTATCAATTGGATTCGTTGGAGAAACTGGAGTTTTATCCGAAAGTAATGCGTAATCTTGGTTTTGTCCGTAGCAGGCTGGATTTTGAGTTCGTTATGGTTACCAATCAGGACGGGTTGGGTACGGCATCTTTTCCGGAAGAAACTTTTTGGCCGGCGCATAACCTGATGATGAAGACGTTGGAAGGTGAGGGAATTGCTTTCGATGATATTTGCATAGACCGTAGCATGCCCGAAGACAATGCGCCAACCCGCAAGCCGCGTACCGGTATGCTGACGAAGTATCTCGACAATCCTGAATACGATTTGGCAAATAGTTTTGTGATAGGCGACCGTGCTACGGATGTGGAGTTGGCTAAGAATCTGGGATGTCGTGCTATCCTCTTACAGGAAGATACGAATATGCTGAAACCGAAATCGGCCGGTGGTGAAGCTGCGTGTGAGGGCTTGGAGGACGTCTGTGTTTTGGCAACAAAGGATTGGGATAAGGTAGCCGAATTTCTTTTTGCCGGTGAACGGAAAGCGGAAGTGCGCCGTACTACGAAAGAGACGGATATTTACGTGGCTGTAAATTTAGACGGTAACGGTCATTGTGATATTCATACCGGACTTGGTTTTTTCGATCATATGCTGGAACAGATAGGCAAGCATGGCGGCATGGATTTGACCATTCACGTAAAAGGTGATTTGGAAGTAGACGAGCATCATACAATAGAGGATACCGCCCTCGCTTTGGGTGAGTGCCTGTATCAGGCATTGGGCAGCAAGCGCGGCATAGAACGTTACGGGTATGCACTGCCTATGGACGATTGTCTGTGTCAGGTATGTCTGGATTTTGGAGGACGTCCCTGGCTGGTATGGGATGCCGCGTTCAAGCGCGAGAAAATAGGAGAGATGCCTACGGAAATGTTCCTGCACTTCTTTAAGTCATTAAGCGATGCAGCCAGGATGAACCTTAACATCAAGGCGGAAGGGCAGAACGAGCATCATAAGATAGAGGGAATCTTCAAAGCACTGGCAAGAGCCTTGAAGATGGCGGTGAAACGCGATATTTATCACTATGAATTGCCGAGCTCAAAAGGGGTACTTTAGTGTTTGACTCGGGACTGAGCCATTATTAACCGTCCGCAAACGAACAGGGGGAGTGTCCGATTTCGGACACTCCCCCTTGCGTAATACTTTCCTGCCTGCTTGGCACACTCTTTGCTTTTCTGTCAACGACAATTTTAAAGACCGAACATGAAAAAGAATATTTTACTTGTCCGCTTGTTTTGGGATATCACTGTTTGCCTCGGCACAGAATGATACTTTGACGCACGAACGTGAAATCACTTTAGCGGAAGCCATTGCACTGGCGCGTACCCAATCTGTAGATGCTGCCGTGGCGCTTAACGAATTGAAGACAGCCTATTGGGAATACCGTACTTTCCGTGCAGACCTGTTGCCCGAAATAAATTTTACGGGAACATTACCCAATTATAATAAGTCGTACAGCACCTATCAGACTCGGACGGTTCTTATAGCTTTGTACGTAACAATACATTGGGGTTGTCCGGTGCACTTTCCATTGACCAGAACATTTGGTTCACAGGCGGTAAGCTGTCGCTGGCTTCTTCTCTCGATTACATCAAGCAGTTGGGCTCCGGCGGCGACAAACAGTTTATGTCCGTGCCCGTAAGCCTTGAATTGACGCAACCTATATTCGGCGTGAACAGTTTGAAGTGGAACCGCCGTATCGAACCTGTCCGGTATGCAGAGGCAAAGGCTGCCTTTATTTCGGCAACGGAGCAGGTAACGATGAAGACCATTACTTATTTTTTCGAGTTATTGCTGGCAAAGGAAGCGCTTGCCACGGCGCAGCAAAACAAAGCAAACTCAGACCGGCTTTACGAAGTGGCCATTGCCAAACGGAAAATGGGACAGATTTCGGAAAACGACTTGCTGCAACTCAAGCTGAACTCTCTGCAAGGCAAAGCCGATGTGACCGAAGCCGAAAGCACTTTGAACGCCAAGATGTTCCAGCTACGTTCGTTTCTCGGCGTGTCGGAGAGCGAGGGCTGAATCCTGTTATACCTGCTTCCGTTCCTGGTATTAAAATGGACTACGACCGTGTTCTGAACAAAGCTTTGGAACGCAACTCGTTTGCCCAGAATATACGTCGCCGCCAGTTAGAAGCCGATTATGAAGTGGCTACGGCACGTGGAAATTTAAGGAGTATAGACCTGTTTGCCAGCGTTGGCTATACCGGACAAAACTATGAGTTCTCATCTGCCTATCAGGATTTGCTGGACAACCAGATTGTCAAGGTCGGTGTAAAAATACCTATCCTCGATTGGGGAAAACGTCGCGGCAAGGTGAGGGTAGCCAAGAGCAACCGCGAAGTGGTACTTTCCAAAATCCGACAGGAACAAATGGACTTCAATCAGGACATTTTCCTGCTGGTGGCAAACTTCAACAACCAAGCCCAGCAGTTGGAAATAGCCGAAGAGGCGGACCAGATAGCCGAAAAACGTTACAAGACCAGTGTAGAGACTTTTATGATTGGTAAAATAAGTACCCTTGACCTCAACGATGCGCAGAATTCCAAAGACGAAGCCCGGCAAAAGCACATCTCCGAACTTTATTATTATTGGTATTACTTCTATCAACTCCGTAGCCTGACCCTTTGGGATTTTGAACGGAACATGGAGTTGGAAGCCGACTTTGAAGATATAATCAAAGGCTGATGCCGGTGGAAATTATGCCGATTTGTACGATTATAAAGGAAATAACAAAAAAATGGTGCAAATCTGTATGACCTGTGGCTAAAAAACTTACTTTTGCAAGTAACAAACTACAAAATACTATGATACTGATAGTCGATGATGATAGTGCCGTACGTTCTTCACTTAGTTTTATGCTGAAGCGTGCCGGTTATGAGGTAAAAACAGCACCGGGACCCCGTGAGGCAATGGATATAGTTCGTGCAGAATCTCCCGCACTGATATTGATGGATATGAACTTTACACTTTCCACTACCGGAGAGGAGGGGCTTACGTTGTTGAAACAGGTAAAGGTCTTCCGTCCCGATGTTCCCGTTATACTGATGACGGCATGGGGAAGCATCCAACTTGCCGTACAGGGGATGCAGGCGGGGGCTTTTGACTTTATTACCAAACCGTGGAACAATGCCGCCCTTTTGCAGCGTATCGAAACCGCCTTGGAACTGAGTGCCGCTCCGAAAGAAGTGCGGAAGAGCAGGCGGAGGGTTTGAACCGCAGTCACATCATCGGAAAATCGCAAGGACTGATGGAGGTGCTGCATACCGTAGCCGCATAGCCCGTACCAACGCTTCCGTACTCATTACCGGCGAGAGTGGTACAGGTAAGGAACTGATAGCCGAAGCTATCCATATCAACAGTCAGCGCACCAGACAGCCTTTTGTGAAAGTCAATCTCGGCGGTATCTCGCAGAGTCTGTTCGAGAGCGAGATGTTCGGTCATAAGAAGGGCGCTTTTACCGATGCAAGTGCCGACCGTATAGGGCGTTTTGAACTGGCAAACAAAGGAACTATCTTTCTGGACGAAATAGGCGACTTGGATTTGTCCTGCCAGGTTAAACTATTGCGTGTGCTTCAGGACCAGACGTTTGAGGTGCTGGGCGACAGCCGTCCGCGCAAAGTGGATGTGCGTGTTGTCTCCGCCACCAATGCCGATTTGCGCAAAATGGTTTCCGAACGCACATTCCGCGAAGACCTTTTCTACCGTATCAATCTGATAACCGTAAAACTGCCCGCCTTGCGCGAACGCCGTGAGGATATTCCCCTGTTGGCACGTCACTTTGCCGACCGTCAGGCTGCCGTAAACGGCTTGCCGCGTACCGAATTTTCAGCGGATGCGCTGAACTTCCTTTCCCGTCTGCCTTATTCGGGTAATATCCGCGAATTGAAAAACCTGGTGGAGCGTACCATTCTTGTCAGTGGAAAACAGACTTTGGACGCCTCTGATTTTGAATCGCAATATCAACGCCATGACGAACCCGTAAAAGCCGCCGAGGGTACGTCCTTTGCCGGCATGACGCTGGATGAGATAGAACGGCAAACTATCCTGCAAGCCTTAGAACAGCATAAAGGCAATCTCAGTCAGGTTGCATTGGCACTGGGCATCAGCAGGGCTGCTCTATACAGACGGCTGGAAAAATATAAAATAGCGATTAGTGATTAGCGATAAGTGTTTAGTCATTTAAATCTTGACCGTTAGTCGTCGCTTACCAGCCCCTAATCGTTAATCACTACCCGCTAATCATTAACCCCTAATCGCTAATCGCTAATCGTTAATCACTAACCCCTAATCCCTACCTCACGTGCGTATTAAATTTTATTTTTTTATTCTTGTATTGTTTTTGCTTGGGCTGGGTGGAGCGTTGATATATTTGGCAGGCAATGCAGACCACGCATCTATATGTTGTGGAGGGTATTATTGTATTCATATTGCTCTATCTGGCGGTGTTCTATCGTAAGATTGTCAAGCCGATGAGTACGATAGGAAGCGGTATGGAGTTGTTGCGCGAGCAGGATTTCAGCAGCCGGCTCAGCAGGGTGGGGCAGTATGAGGCCGACCGTATTGTGAACGTTTTCAACCGTATGATGGAACAACTCAAGAATGAGCGTCTGCGTATGCGCGAGCAGAACCATTTTCTTGATTTGCTGATTCAGGCATCGCCTATGGGGGTTGTCATTATGACGTTGGACGGTGAGGTGTCACAACTCAATCCGATGGCTGTAAAGATGCTGGGCGTTCGTCTGGAAGAGGCGCAGAACAGGAAACTGGATAAAATTGATTCGCCTTTGGCGGAAGAGCTGGCATCCATTCCTAAAGAAACGACTTCCGTGGTGCGGTTGAACGATGCGAATATCTACAAGTGTACCCATTCTTCGTTTATAGACAGAGGTTCAAGCATCCTTTCTTCCTGATAGAGCGCATGACGGATGAAGTGATGAAAGCGGAAAAGCGTGCATACGAAAAGGTTATCCGTATGATTGCCCACGAGGTGAACAATACCACTGCCGGCATTACCTCTACCTTGGATACGGTGGAGCAGGCGCTTTCTACGGAAGAAAATATGGAAGACATTTGCGAGGTGATGCGCGTGTGTACGGAGCGTTGTTTCTCTATGAGCCGTTTCATTACCCGCTTTGCCGATGTGGTGAAGATACCCGAACCTACGGTAGCGCAGGTTCAACTGAACGAATTGGTATCCATGTGCAAGCGTTTTATGGAGGGAATGTGCAATGACCGTAACATTATTCTCCGTTTGGAATGCGACCCCGAAGTAGGGCAGGTGCGCCTGGATGCTTCGCTGTTCGAGCAGGTTTTGGTAAATATCATTAAGAATGCTGCCGAAAGTATAGAAAGCGCCGGAGAAGCGGCAGGCAAGCAGGGCGAAATAACGGTAAGGACCACTGCCCCCGCTCTTATAGAAATCGTAGACAATGGTCCCGGAATCAGCAAAGAGACCGAAGCTAAACTCTTCAGTCCCTTCTTCTCCACCAAGCCGAACGGCAGGGATTGGCCTGGTGTTTATCAGGGAAGTGCTGAGCCGTCACGGTTGTGCATTCTCCCTGCGCACATACAATGACGGATTGACCCGCTTCCGAATCTTGTTTAATTGAGAATTCCCAATTCTCAACTTCTGTTTTTCCTCCATTCTTCTGCGTACTCATCCAATATCCGCTTGATTCCCTGGCCGATTGTAACATAATCACTCTCGTTCAGATTGGCAAGGGAGGCACGTACGCTCCATTCGGGCCCATCGAAGCCGCCACCGTTCAGAAGCACTAAAGATGTTTCCTGAGCAAGGCGGAATACTACGTTCAGCGGACTGTACGTTTTTTTGAGGTATTCCACAAACTTCTCTCCATAGAACTTTTCGGCCCATACCAGCATGTCGATTTCCGTATAATAGCCTACCCGTAAGGGTCTTCCACTAACGTAAACCCGGTATTGTCCCAAAGAGCCTGCAAGCGGCGCCGGATAATTTCCTGCATCTTCTGCTTGTAGCTGTTCTCTTTGTCCAGCAGGGCAAAGGCGGCGAATAAGCTCATCTGCATCTGTTGAGGCAATGAAAGTCCTGCCGTATGGTTCAAGGCTATCTGACGGCTGTCCGCTACCATGCGGTCTATGAACTTCAATTTTTCGGGATGCAGGGTCAGCGTGGCATAGCGGCGGTTGAGGGCTTCGCGCTTCTCTTTCGGCAATCGGGATATTTGTCTGTCGAATACATTGTATTCGTGCAGCGCTATGACGGCATTGCGCCAGCCGGTAGCGCCGAAATACTTGGAGAAAGAGTACACGCAAAGCGTATTGTACGGAATTTCTGCCATGAACGAGCGGAAATGCGGGCTGAAAGTACCGTACACATCGTCCGTAATAATCATCAGGTTGGGATTGTCTTCCTTTACGATGTTTACGATGCGCGCCATTGTTTCGGGGCTGAGCATATAGCTGGGCGGGTTGCTCGGGTTGGTGACAAACAAAGCCTTTATGGCCGGATTTTTCAGCCGGTCTATATCCTCGTCACTGTATTGCCACAGATGCAGCCCATCTTTGCTCATGCGGTTGGCATGCAGTTCGGTCACCTTGAACCGGTAACGGTCCAGTTGGGGAATCTCTATATAAGGTGTAAAGGCGGGAACCATGAGGGCGATACCGTCACCTTTGTCCAGCAGGAAATTCTCTTGCAGCGAATCGAAGATGTAACACATGGCAGCCGTTCCGCCTTCGGTGGCAAACAGGTCGAAAGCTCCGCGAGGCGGACGGTTGTCGCACATTTCCTGATTCAGGTAGTCGCATACCAGCATTTCGGTGAATTGCAGGATGCGGTCGGGCACAGGATACTGGTTGCCTATGACGCTTTCCGCCCATTCGTGTACGAGGCTGTCGGGGTCGACGGCATGCTGCATCAGCATGTAGTGGTAGGTTTGTTCCAGCAGTTTGGCTCCGGCTGGTAGGTATTGCTTTTGAGGAATTGCTCAAGCGGGCGGACATCTGCTTGTTTCGGGGATGCCGGCGATGCTTCGGGGAGAAACATGACGTGACGGCATTCTTCCAGTCCGAATTTTCCCAGAAGGAAAAAGGCTTCGCGTGGAGTGGTTGCAATCCAGTTGGGATTACCGCGCCCGGCGTTCAACATGGTACGGGCGGTCTTTTTCAGGCTTTCATCTGCCATGTCGATAAGACGGTTTTTCAGTTCAAAGGGACTGATATTCTCCATCTTCTTTTCTAAAAGTTTTGTATTCATATAATCTGAAGTTTAGTTTTTAAAAAGCGTTATAATTAAAGTGACAGTCGGCATAAACTAATTCCAGGTATGCTAAAATCTATTCGTCCGATAATTGTTTTCCATTCGTCCGACAGCTGTTGAATTATCGTCCGACAATTGTTGAATTTTCGTCCGACAGCTGTCGGACGGAAAGATTTTAGTAAGCTTGAAAACAGTTTTTAATTATTAGGTAATCTGCTTAAAGTCTTCAGGGCATTAAATCAGCAGGACGATAACCACTCCCCATATAATCAGCAGGGTGTTGCCTACGGCATACGTCACGGTATAACCCAGCGCAGGCGTTTCACTCTCTACGGCATCCTGTATGGCTCCGAGGGCTGCCGTAGTGGTCCTTGCGCCCGCACAGCATCCCAATGCGATGGCCGGATGAAACTTGAACAGATACCTGGCAAGCAACAGCCCGATAATCAGTGGGAAAGTGGTGGCTGCTGCGCTACGAGGAACAGGCTGATACCCACATCGTGAAATCCCTGTACAAAGCCGGGGCCTGCCGATATGCCTACTACGGCGATAAACATGTTCAGCCTACATTGTTCAGTACCCATTGCGACGGTTCGGGAATGCGTCCGAAAGTGGGATGCTTGCTGCGCAGCCAGCCGAAGAGCAATCCCGCTATCAGCGCTCCGCCACTGGTGCTCAGACTGATTGGTACGCCGCCGATGTGGACGGATAGTGCACCGAACAACCCGCCTACAAGGATGCCGAGCCCTACGAAAATCATATCAGTCTGATTGGTAGGACGGTCTATATAGCCCAAACGTCTGGCGGCTGTTTCCACTTCCTGCCTGGTTCCCACTACCTCTACCACGTCGCCGGCATCTACGGTGGTCTGCGCCATGACGGGGATGTCGATGCCCGCACGCCTGATGCTGCGGATACTGACGCCGTGCATGAACTTCTCGTTGCGGATGGCCGAAACGGTCTTTCCGGCAACGGTCTTTTTGGTAATCATGACGGGCAGTTTTTCTGCGGGGAAGTCCAATAGCTGCTGGTCTTGTATTTCAGGTCCTATCCAATCCTCTTCGCCGATAACGTATTCCTGGCGTCCGCTTAGTACGACTTCATCCCCTATTTCCAGTTGCACGTTGGGGCTGACCTCGCGGATAGCGCCTGCCTTGCGTATCCGCTCCACAAACAGGCGCTTGTCCTGTTGCTGGAAGTACACTTCAAGGTCTACGACCCTTTTCCCGTTTTTGAACCATTCGTTTTCGATGCGGTAGGCGCGGAAAGTGACGGGGCGTGCGGCATGAATAAAGCCGGGTTCATCTGCCTGAGAGTTGCCCATGCGGACTTCCAAATCCTTGCAGGCGGCTTTCACCTTATCCAGTCCGCCCAGCATTTTCGGTCCGATGGACGATAGCACCCAAGCCGAGCCGGCGGTACCGAAAATGTAGGTTACGGCATAGGATACGGGGATGATGTTGACGTAGCTCTGCCGTTGCGCTTCATCCAGTCCCATGTTTGCCATTGTATCTTCGGCCACGCCGATGACGGCCGATATGGTTTGTGAGCCGGCAAGCAATCCGGCGGCTTCTCCCATGTTATATCCCATGAGTAGGGCAAGCAGCCAGGTTACTCCCAAAACGGATACGCACATCAGCACCGCAAAAGCCACTTGGGGCAATCCGTCTTTTTTCAGTCCGCGAAAGAACTGCGGCCCTACCTTGTAGCCTACGGCAAACAGAAACAGCAAGAAAAACACTGACTTGACAGGGCCGGGTACGGCAATATTCAGTTGCCCTACCACTACGCCTACCAATAACACGCTGGTGACGGTTCCCAAAGTAAACTTACCGATACGCAGCTTACCCAGCCAGAACCCCAGAAAAATGGTGAGGAAAATGGCTAATTCGGGACGTTCTCTGAGTTGGTTGAAAATCCATTCCATAATTAAGTATTTAGGTCGGTTTGTACGTCTTTTGTAAGTCGTATTCGCTATACAACGGGTTTTAACGGGAAGTGTTTTGAATAAAAGTGGTTTTTTAGAACATTTATTCCGCAAAACCGGACTTTTAGAAAAAGTTTTCTTCCGTACCTTTGCGCACTGAATGATAGATGGGTAAGGTATGAGGTTGTTTATTAGGGTATTTCTGCTGTTGCAGATAATTGCACTTCCTGTGAGGGCGCAATATATAGTGCAAGGTGTTGTCACGGATTCGCTGACACGGGAGCCGTTGCCATATACCTCGGTCTATCTGAAAGGAACACAGAGGGGGGGATGACTGATGACAAGGGGGTATTTTCCTTCAAGACCTATCGCCCGGAAGCACGGCTGGTAATCTCGGCCGTGGGCTATAATGAATACACCCGGCTGATTCATCCGGCACGGCGGGGAGCGTATAAAAGTGGCGCTTGCCCCCACTACTTATGCACTGAATGAAGTGGTGGTGAAGCCGAAGCGCGAGCGCTACAAGAAGAAAAACAATCCGGCTGTGGAGTTTGTGCGGAAGATGATAGAGCACCGGGATGATTATTCTCCGGATGAGCGCGACTTCTGGCAGCGCGAGCGTTATGAGAAAATGACGTTTGCCATTAACAACTTCGACAGTGTGAAACAGCAGAAGTGGCTGTACCGCAAGTTCAAGTTCCTGACCGATTATGTGGATACTTCCGCCGTGACGGGAAAGCCGGTTCTGGCGGTGTCCAACCGCGAGTTGCTGGCTACGGATTATTACCGTAAGTCGCCGCACAGCGAAAAGCAATGGGTGAAGGCGCGGCGGCAGGCGGGAGTGGACGAAATGCTGTCACAGCAGGGGATGGAGCAGGCCATCAGCGTCACTATGACGGACGTGGATATTTATCAGAACAATATAACGCTCTTTACCAATAAGTTTGTCAGTCCGTTATCTTCTTTAGGCCCTTCGTTCTACAAATACTATCTGATGGATACGCTGACCGTTGCCGGAAAGCCTTGCGTGGACTTGACTTTCGTGCCTTTCAACTCCGAGTCGTTCGGCTTTACGGGGCATCTGTACGTCATGCTGGACAGCACGTATTTCGTGCGTCGTGTAGTGATGAACTTTCCTCAGAAAATCAATCTGAATTTTGTGGATTACATGAAGATAGAACAGGACTTCGACCGTGCGGAAGACGGTACAAGGCAACTTATGAATGAAAGTATCACGACGGAATTCAAATTGGTGGACAACAGCGACGGCATCTATGCCAAACGGGATGTCTATTACCGGAATTATGCTTACGAATCTACTGCCGATGCCTTGCAGGCGTTCCGAAAACCCGAGAAGGTGATTGAAGGCATGGACTCTTCCGCTCATTCCGACGCTTACTGGGATGCCAACCGCCTTGCGGAAGTGAGCAAGAAAGAGACTTCCGTAGACAAGATGATGGCGCAACTGCGTAGTTATCCGGTTTATTATTGGACGGAGAAGGTGCTGAAGGTGCTGTTTACCGGATATATTCCCGCACCTAAGGAGAAAGCTCCTTTGTTCTATATCGGCATGATGAACACCACCATTAGCGGTAATGCGCTGGAAGGAGTGCGTGTGCGTGCCGGTGGAATGACACGGCATGGCTTAATCCGCATTTGTTCGGCAGGGGATATGTGGCGTACGGTTTCCGCGACGAACGTGTGAAAGGGTTGGCGGAACTGGAATATTCTTTCCATAAGAAAAAAGAGTATGCCAATGAGTTTCCGATTCACTCTTTGAAACTCCGTTATTTGTCCGATGTCAACCAGTATGGGCAACATTATCTCTATACCAGTCAGGATAACGTTTTCTTGGCATTGAAACGCCAGAAGGACGACCGTATCGGCTATCAGCGGAAAGCGGAACTGACGTATACGAACGAGTTTCATTCGGGCTTCTCCTTTCAAGTGACCACACGTCTGCGGAAAGATGAATCTTCGCATCTCATTCCTTTCATCAGGCAGGATAAAGATAAGTCGTTTGTAAAAAAGTATTTCGACCAGTGAACTGGAACTTAAACTGCGTTATGCTCCTAATGAGAAGTTCTTTCAGACACAGTGGAACCGTTTTCCGGTATCTTTGGATGCTCCGGTATTTACGCTGACGCATACAATGGCCGCCAAAGGAGTGCTGGGTGGAGACTATACGTATCATTATACGGAGGCAGGATTTCAGAAACGTTTCTGGTTCTCGGCTTTCGGCTATACGGACGTCATACTGAAAGCCGGTAAGGTGTGGAATAAAGTTCCTTTTCCGCTGCTTATCATTCCCAATGCCAACTTGTCCTACACCATTCAGCCGGAGTCTTACTCGCTGATGAATGCAATGGAATTTATGAACGATGAATATGCCTCGTGGGATGTGACTTACTTTTTGAACGGTTTCCTTTTCAACCGCATTCCGTTGTTGAAAAAATTGAAATGGCGCGAAGTGTTGTCCTGTCGGGGAATTTATGGAAATCTGAGCGACAAGAACAATCCGGAATTCAGTGAAGGATTGTTTGCCTTTCCGGCAGGAAGCACTACTATGGGACACACTCCGTATGTGGAGGTAGGGGTAGGTGTTGAGAATATTTTAAAAGTGCTCCGGGTGGATTATGTATGGCGTTTGACTTACCGCGATTTACCTAATATAGATAAATCCGGGCTTAGAATCAGTCTGCACATGACGTTTTAACTTAAATCTTACTAACAGAGTATTAAATCGGATAAAAAGACTAATCTATATTGGGTAAAATACCCTAAATTTGAGCAATTTTTTAAACTAAAATAATTCAATGGCAATGAAAGAAAACATTAAGCCGGCAACCGGTCGTTTAGGCGTACTGGTAGTCGGAGTAGGTGGTGCGGTTGCAACCACTATGATTACAGGTACATTAGCAGCCCGTAAGGGGTTGGCAAAAGCTATAGGCTCAATCGCACAAATGGCTACTATGCGTATGCAGGACGGCAAAGAACATCTGATTAAGGATATAGTGCCTTTGGTTGATTTGAACGATATCGTTTTTGGCGGTTGGGACATTTTCGCTGATGATGCGTATGAAGCTGCAATGTATGCAGAGGTTTTGAAAGAAAAGGACTTGAACCTCGTAAAAGATGAGTTGAAAGCCATTAAACCCATGCCTGCCGCTTTTGACCACAATTTTGCAAAACGTCTGAACGGTACGCACATAAAGAATGCCGCTACACGTTGGGACATGGTAGAGCAGTTGCGTGAGGATATCCGCACTTTCAAGGCAAACAACAATTGCGACCGTATCGCCGTGTTGTGGGCTGCAAGTACTGAAATTTATGTTCCTCTGGCAGAAGAGCACAAGTCTCTCGCTGCTTTGGAAAAGGCAATGAAGGAAAACAATACGGAAGTTATTTCTCCGAGCATGTGCTACGCTTACGCTGCAATTGCAGAAGGTGCTCCGTTCATCATGGGTGCTCCTAACCTGTGCGTAGATACTCCGGCTATGTGGGAATTCTCCAAGAAAATGAATGTGCCTATTGCCGGTAAAGACTTCAAGAGCGGTCAGACTTTGATGAAAACTGTACTTGCTCCGATGTTCAAGACCCGTATGCTGGGTGTAAGCGGATGGTTCTCTACCAATATCTTGGGTAATCGTGACGGTGAAGTGCTTGACCAACCGGAAAACTTCAAGACCAAAGAAGTCAGCAAGCTGTCCGTTATCGACAATATCTTCGAACCCGAAAAATTCCCCGATTTGTACGGTGATGTATATCACAAAGTACGTATCAACTATTACCCGCCCCGTAAGGACAACAAGGAGGCATGGGATAATATCGATATCTTCGGCTGGATGGGCTATCCGATGGAAATCAAGGTTAACTTCCTGTGCCGCGACTCTATCTTGGCAGCTCCTATCGCACTCGACCTGGTTATCTTCAGTGACCTCGCTCTGCGTGCCGGTATGTGCGGTATCCAGACTTGGCTGTCATTCTTCTGCAAGAGCCCGATGCACGACTTTGAACACGAACCGGTACATGACCTGTTCCAACAATGGAGAATGGTGAAAGAAACCCTGCGCAATATGGTAGGTGAAACTGCACCGAGCTATTTGGACTAAAATAAGAAAACGGTAAGGTAATAAAAGTGATAAGGCGATAGAGTGATTGGCAAGTTTCCGCTTGAAATTTCATCACTTTACTGCCTTACCACTTTTATGACTTTATCACCGCATTATCTTGTCATTTTTATTATTCTATCACTTTTTATCAATGAAGAAACCCTCTTTTTTCCCGGTTATCATCGGTACGGGCTTCGGTTCGGGCTTTTCTCCTTTCGCTCCGGGTACGGCAGGCGCTTTACTGGCCGTGCTTATCTGGTTCGGAATATCTTTCATTGTTTCGGAAATATGCCTGATATGGCTGACGGTGGCTCTTATTCTCTTTTTTACGGTAATGGGAGTATGGGCAACCAATCGTCTTGAACCTTTCTGGGGAGAGGACCCGTCACGGGTGGTGGTGGACGAAATGGTAGGAGTGTGGATTGCATTGCTGGCAGCACCGTCTGGAAATGTCTGGTATGCGTTGGGGGCTTTTGCCCTCTTTCGTCTGTTTGATATATTCAAACCGTTAGGCATCCGCCGCATGGAAAGTTTTCCGGGCGGAATTGGCGTGATGATGGACGATATCTTGGCGGGAATTTATAGCTTGTAGTCTTAATCGGAGTAAGATGGCTGATAAGCTGAAAGGAAAACCGGGATTTGCAGGGTGGCGTCATGCTGTTTGGGTCTTTATCAAGGCTCAGCTTTCGTCATACGTGGCAAGTCTCATAGATTTCTTAGTGACCATTTTGCTGGTTAAACTATCCGGACTTTTTTATTTGTATGCTACTTTTCTGGGCTCTGTAGTTGGCGGCGTGGTGAATTGCGTTATCAATTACGGGTGGGTATTTCATGCGGACGACTGCAAAAAGACGCATGTTGCACTGAAGTATCTTTTTGTCTGGGGAGGTAGTATTTTATTGAATACATGGGGCACGTTTGCCCTGACCGAGTGGCTGACGGGTATGCACTGGGTGGACGGATTGCTGGGACATTATATAAACGATGTGTTTATCCTGTCCAAGATTATCGTAGCCATTCTGGTGGCGTTCTTCTGGAACTATCATCTGCAACGGGTATTCGTATATCGTAATCATAATTTCGGGAAATTTATACGACAATATTTTAGAGACTAAATAGAACTGATATGAATTATAGAGATTGGCTGCAACAGTTGATTTATAAGATTATAAATCCGGTTGTGCATGGAATGATCAAGGTAGGTATTACGCCTAATTTTATTACTACTACCGGATTGGTGATGAACATCGTAGCTGCATGCGTATTTGTGTATGCGGGCATGTATAAACCGGGTGAGCTTGCTTATGTGGGCTGGGGAGGAGGTATTGTTCTCTTTGCCGGTTTGTTCGATATGATGGACGGGCGCGTGGCGCGTGTAGGTAATATGTCTTCTACGTTCGGAGCATTGTATGACTCGGTGCTCGACCGTTATAGCGAGATGGTGACGCTGTTCGGTATTTTCTATTATCTGATTTTGCAAGGGTATCTGTGGGGATCGATGATTACTTTTGTCGCATTGGTCGGTTCGCTTATGGTGAGTTATGTGCGTGCACGTGCCGAAGGATTGGGACTGGAATGTAAAGTAGGCTTCATGCAGCGTCCCGAGCGTGTGGTGCTGACCAGCTTGGTGCTTTGTGCTGCGGTATTTTCGGAGATTGCAAGGCGTTCGACCCGATGCTGATACTGATTGTTCCTATGGCCGTGATAGCCGTTCTTGCTAATCTGACAGCATTCGCTCGCATTGCGCATTGCTATAAATTATTAAAGAAACAATAATGAGAAAAGATATTTTTCCTTCTGTCAAAGAAGCGTTGCCTGTTGTTGTCCTTACAGCACTGTTCTTGTTGCTGACAGCCGTGTGTATAGGGTTGCGTACAGAGCATCTTTTAATGACGGGACTGTTTCTGATACTCTTTTTTGCAGGAAAAACAACCCGTAAATTGGCGGTAGCGCTGCTTCCTTTTATCATCTTTGGCATTTCTTACGACTGGATGCGGGTGTATCCCAACTATGAGGTGAATCCTATTGATGTGCAGGGATTGTATGAGGCGGAGAAGTCCTTGTTCGGTATCTCGATTGATGGGATAAGATTGATTCCCTGCGAGTATTTTGCACAGAATCACTGTACGGTAGGCGATTTCTTTGCCGGTATATTCTACCTTTGCTGGGTTCCTGTTCCCATTGCATTCGGTCTGTGGCTTTATCTGAAAGGCGAACGCAAGGTATATCTTCGCTTTGCCATGGTCTTTCTGCTGGTAAATCTTATCGGTTTTGCCGGATATTATATTCATCCGGCAGCACCGCCCTGGTATGCCATGAATTATGGCTTTGAGCCGGTTCTCAATACTCCGGGCAATGTAGCGGGACTGGGGCGCTTTGACGAACTGCTGGGGTGCTCTGTCTTTCATTCCATTTATGGACGGAACGCCAATGTATTTGCCGCTGTTCCTTCATTGCATGCGGCTTATATGGTGGTGGCTGTAGCATACGCTATTATGGGACGTTGCAAGAAATGGCTGATAGCTTTGTTCTCTGTTATCATGGCGGGTATCTGGTGGACGGCTGTCTATTCCGGACATCATTATCTGATTGATGTGATGTTGGGCATTTCCTGTGCGTTGCTGGGGATTCTGGTATTTGAACAAGGGTTGATGAAGTGGGGCGTATTCAAGCGTTTCTTTGAAAGACACAGTCGGTATATAGGATAAATTATAAGGTGTGGATTAACGCAAATTTACGCAGGGGGCATTCTTTATATTGAAACTCTGCGTATATTTGCG
>ENA-OQAA01000775-OQAA01000775.1-human-gut-metagenome-genome-assembly--contig:-NODE-775-length-20096-cov-6.121338_pt1 | contig 20096 bp, 20 predicted proteins | sample MGYA00242489_ERZ504515 | MGnify/ENA primary metagenome ERZ504515 (study PRJEB26092, sample SAMD00036237) | human gut metagenome | host: Homo sapiens | study: EMG produced TPA metagenomics assembly of... | reverse complement strand
CCGGCGGCAAGCTCTGAAATTCGCTGTTCAAGCCGCAACACCTCCTTTCCCTGTGCGGCGATCAATGCCGCTTTTTCTTCTATTTCTCCGTATAACAAAATATCCAAAAGGTATTCTGTGTAGCTTATCCTCTGCAACGCTTCCACAAAAAGAGGATGCCAGATGGCATCCTGCGGCTGTGGGGCGTGTGCTGTTTTCCAATGCTCCAGCAGGCGCAGATAATCGCATAGCACCCGGAAACAATACCGTTCCGTTTCCTGAAATCTCTGCTCCGCTGATTTTTGTCGGGGCTGTGACCTGTTGTGACGCTTCCTATCTGGCGGCGCATTGCCGGATTTCTCATAGGAAACGCCGAAGTCCTCCGCAAGCCTGACCGCAGCTTCCCGTTTCCCCAATCCATGCAGCAAAGCGGCAAAGTCGATCACATCCCCGGAAGCCCCGCAGCCGAAGCAGTAAAAGCGGCTGTCCACTTTCATGCTGGGCGTGCGGTCATTGTGGAATGGACAGCAGACCATGCCGTTTCTCCCCACCCGGATTCCATAGAATGAAGCAGCCTGCCGGGTGGTAACAGACTGTTTCACCGCTTCAAATACATTCAAATGCTCCCTCCATAAAAATACCGATAGCGGTAAAGCTGCCGATTATATCATAGCTCCATCTCATGTTTCTTTCTCTGTACTTCCTGTGGCTGCTCCCTCCGGCGCAGTGCGGTATCTACGGCGTTCTGCACCTGCCGCAGCCGTATGACTTCCTCCGGAGTGGCTTGTGCTGCGGAGACAGTTCGGCATACTCTGTTTTTAACTGTGCATATTCCTGTTTCCATGCTTTCAGGGCAATAGGTTTTCCGTCCAGTTTTTCTTTCAGAATACGGCGGGCGGCATAAAACAGCCGTAACTCCGCATCGTGGGATGTTTCAAATTTCTCCCTCTGTTTCTTAAACTTGATATTGTTCAATTCCGTATGGACAGGTTTTAGCCGCTGGTAATTCTCGCCCTCCCGTATCAATTCCTGCAATTCCTTTATCCGGGCAGATTTCTTTTTCATGGATCCGCTTAATGCTTCAAATTCTTCACTGACAGAGGAAAGACGCTCCTGCAAATCCTCTAATGTGAGCAGCTTGTTTTCCGTCAGATAATTGACGGCTTCGGCAAACTGCTTTAAGTTTCCGGTTCTGGCTTTATTGCTCCATGCCCCTGCGTTGCGCTGGTTGTAATAAGCGATCAACAGGTCGGCAAGGCTCGGTGTCTGCGGTTTGGAAAGTTCTTCTTTTACCTCTGCCATCCAGACAAACAGGGCTTTGATCTTCTTCCTCACATCCTGCATGAGCCGGTTGGTGGCTTTAATCCAGCGGTTCAGTTCCCCTTTCTCGGTGCGGATGCCCTTTGCTTCCATCTGCCGGACATTAGCTCCCTCGTGGACAGTAGGTATCAGGTCAAGCCCCTGCCGCACATAGGAACGGTGGTCGATACGCACATCCAGTCCTTTTTCCTCAAATTTTGTATTAACGGCAGCCGCCCACTGCTCCCGCCAGTGTTCCAGCGTTTCCGGCTCATGCCAGTCTGTTGTATGGACAGCGTTAAACATATAATCGCCGTTTTTATCCCGGATTCGGTTTCCATCTTCATCAAGAAGATATTCCCGACGCTGTTTTTGTCCCCATGTGCCATCCGGGTTCAAAGGGCGCATGGTTGTCATCACATGAAAATGCGGGTTAGGGATGCCGCCGTCCTCTTTCTCCGGGCTGTGAAAAGCAAGGTCGGCAATCATGCCTTTTGTCACAAACTGCTCCTGTACGAACTTCCTCGCCAGCTCCATGTTTTCTTCCAGCGTCAATTCATTCTGCATGGCAATATCAAAGGAATAGGCAAGCTGTGCTTTTGGATGTTTCTCGCAGTTCTCCACAGCATTCCAGAGGGTCGCCCGGTCAAGATATATTTCCGGCGCATGGGGCGGCAGCATGATTTCCGAAGCGATCACGCCGCCCTTTTTGGTGTAGTCGCTGACTTCTCCATAGTAGCTGCTGTAAAGACGCTCCCCGGCTCGATAGGCTGCGCTGGCAATGGCGCTCTGACCGGCGCTGCGCTTGATCTGTGCGATTGAAAAATGATAAAGTGCTATCCTTAGTCACCGCCTTTCTCCTGCCCGGAAATACGGGCGTGGTTCTCTGTGGCAGACCGGATGAAATGCTCCGCCTGCGGCAGATTCAAAATGCTTTCCATGAGGGAATAAAATTCCGCTTCGGATAGCTCCTTTGTCTGTGGTGCAATGCTCTCAATAGCTGCCCCACGGGTAATCAGCCGGTGCGTCCTCTGTTTCCGGGAACCGCTTTCCAGATACGCCTGCCGGTTTTTCAAACGCTGCATTTTCCGTTTTTCCTGTTCCAGCAGGACAGTGGTTTTTTCATATTCCTGCTTCAACTGTTCCAAAGATTTTTCCATGTTCTCACATCCTTTGCTGATAAGATAAAGAAAGACCATCCGCAGACAGTCCGTGTGTCAGTGCTTCTATAAAACCCGATGAAAAGGGAAAACCGCAGAGCGGATTTCTCTTTGCGGCGGGTACACAGGGGATAGCCGCTTTAGCGGCGCAAGGGGGTGTAGCCACCTTGTCGGAGCGAAGCGAACGCAGACCTCGGATTGCTGATTTTATCAGCGGCAGAGGTAAGCTCCGCAGGACGCACGATACATGGTCTTTAGACTATGTATAGAAGTGCGCCCTTAGTTCCTAAGGGATTTTGCCGTTTCCGGCAGTCTTGTCCTTTTTCTTGGAACGCTTGGAAAGATACTTCGGGCAGTCAACCACAACCGCCCGGAAGCTCTGTTTACATTCGTGCTGGCATTTCCGGCACAGTTCGTTGTAAGTGATACGGCTGCGGTCATTTAAGAAGAAAGACCATTCCAACCGCCGCTTGTTACTCATTCTTGCCATAACCGGCTCCTTTCTCCGTTTCTATCTGATGTACGCAGATAGGCTGTTTTGATGTAGCGTCTCGGTATCATTTTTAAGTTTTTTTCCCTCTGTATGCCCCTTTGGAAAGTGCGGCAGTATTGCAAGTCAGGGAATGATACCTCACGCTTATTTGTCGCTTCCCGGTACGGTTTCGGAGCCTTTTGCCATCCATTCAAAGAAAGCAATTTTGCTGACCTTGATAAGTCTGCCCCTGCGGAACGCTGGAAAGCCGGGTGTGTGTACCAGCTCATAGGCGCTCGCTCTTGAAATTCCCATAATCCGCTGAATGTCCGCCACATCCAGAACCAGCGGTAAATCCTCGTAGCTGTTCAATCTCTTTTTATCGTTCATTCTGTTCCTCCCATAAATCAAATAGGTTAAAATGCTTCCTGTTGCCGTTCTCCCCAAAAGCCGTTTTCCTGCCCCATTCCTGCGGTGTTTCCCTGCATTGGTGCGCCGAATGCGTCACTTCTCCTGCCGGTCATATCCCTTTTGGACGGTCATTCACTTGTCAAGGTACTGTGCGGTACGAAATTACCAACCGCAATCATCATAGCGTACTATCCTTGACAAAACAATGATTCTGCGATACCATGAGTGTAACGGATATAACTGAATTATATAATTACCATAAACAAAGGCAGGGGATAGGGATGGAGAATCAGTTTATACGGCATGAGCCATGTTTTGAGAGGATTTTGTTTGTCCTGACGCTGGACAGGAAGAAAATGAAAGAGCGGATTTTGATTGGGGAAGAACAGCAGATCCGCTTCCGTCTGAACGGGAGCCAAAACGCAGAGGTGCTTTGTGATATGACACGCCCACTGGGAACTTTTTTGATAAACTTTGAGCGTGACACGGACAGAGACTGGAACTTATACGGGCTTTCTCCGCTGCGGCAAGCTCTCCACTCCAACCGATGGAAACAGCCGGAGCTGGAGCAGGCGGCAAGCGAATTTCTTTGGGAGAAATATCTTAGCAACGACCCTCTGAAAATGTATGTGGCGTTCCGTATCTGGAACAGCTATCTGCTTGCCAGAGAACCCCGTGACCGTAACGCTGCCTGTGACCGCTTCATGGATAAAATGAGCAGACTGACCGGGGTATTCCAAAACGAAACCATGAGCTTTAACAGGGAGACAGGAAAACCGAAACAATTTCAAGCTGGCAGCCTTTATTTCAAAGGCGCACCGTCAGAAGATACCCGGCTTGACCTCTGGTTCCCGGACAACCGGCGCACAGAAGAATGTGTGTCTGCCTATGCGTCCCTCTACCGTTGATTACCTATTATCTGAACAGGCTGAATGACTGGGGGCTTTGCTTCCGGCGGTGCAAGGTCTGTGGAAAATATTTTCTGGCAAAGAGCCAGCGGTATGAGCTGTGCAGCGACAAGTGCCGAAAAGCACAGGCGCTTCAAAACAAGCGGGAATTTGACGAGAGGTCAAGAGAAAATAACTATGACCTGCTTTATAAAAATGAATGCCAGAACTGGCGCAACAAAATAAACCGGGTAAAAAATACCGCAGGCTTTCCGGCTGACCGTCTGGAAAAAATACAGGCTTCCTTTTCCGACTTTAAGAAAGAAGCCTTACAGAGAAAAAAGGCTGTAAAAACAGGAACGGCCAGCCCGAAAGAATTTACGGACTGGCTGTATCAGCAGAGTAATGTAATTGTTGAGCTGACCGAGATATGAAAAACTTTCTATCGTCAATTTCGCATTATTGCAATAACAGATTGCTTCTTCCATGAATGGTAATATTATCATCAAACTTTTGGAAGAACTATAAATGTCCGAGGTGCCTTTGATTTCGACAAAAAAACAGGCTGAATTGTTACAAAGCTCGGACATTTCAAAAATTTTTTGAGAAATGGCGAAAAAAGCGGGGCAGCATACGCCGCCCCGCCGATCCCATACGGTTATTCCATCGCCCGCATTTGTTCGATCAGGGATTGCTTTTTCTGTCTGCGGATTGTCCATACAGACAAGATCAGCTCCATTCCAAACAACACCAGAATGAACAGACCCATTTCCAAAACCGGGAATTGATATGGCACTACTTTCCCGTGCAGGGTAGCGCTGCCCATTTCTCTGCTTACAACAACAGAAATAGGAAGTCCGACAATCAGGATTGCCAATGTTGCAAAGAACGCATAGCATAGACCCTCGCAGATATTCATTTTGCATAGCTGCTTTTGGGTCAGGCCAATGGAACGCAAAACACTGTTTTCCTGTTTTCTGGACATTTGATTAGAGAGGGTCGTGTTAATCAGGTTGATAACACCAAAGAGGAATACCAGCCATGAAAGAACCTGCATACTACCAAACGCCACAGAATTTTGTGATTTTTCAGCCGCAATCGCTGTATCTATTTCGTCTAAAGCAAGGTTACTATGTTCGGCTACAATATTTTTCAGTTCAGCTTTTACAGTTTCGTCTTTTTTCGGATCGCTTACAATGCTCCATGAGTAATCAAAGGTAGTAATTTCCGGGTGCAGTTCGCGGAATAAATCTTTTGGAGCAAAGAAAACTGAGCCATCTGTATGAGCGCGTCCATGTCCGTAAATCACAGGCATTTTTGAAGTGGAAAACACTCCCGATATTGTAACAGGAATGGACTTCTTACCATCCACAGAAGAAAATTCAACGGTGGAACCGACGCCCATATCTTCAAAATGAGCTACAATCTTGTCGTGAATTACAATACTATGAGAATCTGTCGGCATGGTTCCCGCTGTCAATGCAGCTTCAATCATAGCATAATTCTGGCCGGTCAGCGTATCACATATTCCCGAATTTTGGTTAACATCTGTTTTAATGCTGGCATAGAGAGATTGTCTGGCTACGATTATATCCGTAACACCATCAATAGATAAAACTTCCTGTTTTAGTTCCTCATTCAGCGGATTACCTTTTACAAGCATTTCTTCCGATAGATCTTGGAGATAGATTTTGTAATCACTGTCTGGAAAATATAGTCTTGCAATTTGTTCTGGTGAGCGTACTAAAACAATGGAAGATACCACCATCAGCAAAATTCCGCCGATACTCAAAGAGGCAACTATACTAATTGTCTTTTTTCGGTCACGCTTAAAATTCGCAATTCCCATTGAAACAGGATTGAGTTTGATATTCTTTTTCCGGCTGCGGATGTCCTTTTGCGCGGGGGTAAAACGGACGGCTTCAATCGGGGAAATCCCTGCCGCAATCTTCACCGGCTTACGGATGGAAATAGATACCATGATCCAACTGCTTATGAGAGTCAAAATAACCGTTGTCACATAGGAAACAGCGTTAAAGCCCTTGGAAAACAGGAGAAAACCGCCGCATACACCCAGCACTGTACCAATCAAAATTCCGATACTGCCGAGTTTGCGTCCCTCGTTCTTTACAATCCGCTTGATTTGCTTTGGGGTCGCGCCAATCGTCCGAAGCTGCCCGTAACTCCTGATTTTGTCATTGATGGAGATACGGAAGATACTCTGGATCACAATGTAGCCGCCGATCAGAACAAGGGCAATCACACCTGCCATCAAGGTAAAGTCGTCAAAGGGTTGTTTAGAGGCATAAGTGAAATACCTGTTGTTCATGCTGGGGGTAGGAAGCTGATATTCCTCCGCAATCTCCCTACAATAAGAGGTCATCAGTTCTTCGTCCAACTGGTCGCTGTTTTTGAAATGGGCATAGGCACGATACCCAGCCGGATCAAACCCAGCCCATTCTGTCAGGGCGGCTTTGGAAAGAATGATGGCGCAGGTATTTGCTTCTTTCTCATTTACGCTGTCCATAATGCCGGTAACAACATAATTACCATGAAAGCTCTCGGTGTCTAAGGTCACAGTGTCCCCAATTTTGGCATTGTTTCCATAGGTGGAAAGAAAGTATTCGCTTACGACAACTTCATTTGCTTTTTCAGGAACCCGGCCCTCTAACAGATTCATTTGCGCTTGGCAATCTCCATCATTTGCGCGTCGCAATACACATAGGACGCATGATAGCCTTGTTCTGAAAGTTCCTCACCCAGCATATAGTAGCCGCCTACGCGTTCAAATTCCGGCACTCCTTTCAGGGTTTCAATGTCGTTTTCCTCCACGCCCAGCCAGACCGCCTCATAAGTATCGACAACCTGATTGCGCTGCATTTGTGTCAGGGAAGTAGACACAATTCCCGTAAAGCAGATTAGAAACGCCGCTAGCGCAACGGCTATCACCATCATCAGATTCCGGCGTTTCTCGCTTTGCAAACTTTTCTTTGCCAGCTTCTTTGTAATGGCGCTGGTATCATTTTCAAAAGGCCATGTCATAGCCTGCCACCTCCTTACTCCACAATCTTGCCGTCCTCAATGCGGACAATCCGATCTGCAAGGCGGGCAATGTCGTTGTTGTGGGTAATCATCACAACAGTTTGCCGGAACTCCGCACTGGTACGCTTGATAAGCCCCAGCACCTCGGCGCTGGTCTTGCTGTCAAGGTTGCCGGTCGGCTCGTCGGCCAGCACGATAGCCGGTTTGGTAATCAAGGCGCGGGCAATCGCCACACGCTGTTGCTGTCCGCCGGAAAGATTGTTCGGCATATTTTTCAGTTTATCTTCCAGCCCCAACAGGCGAACGATTTCGTCCAAAAACTTCTGATCCACCGTATCCCCGTCCAGCTCCACCGGCAGGACGATGTTCTCATACACATTCAGGATGGGAACAAGGTATAGTTCTGGAAGATAAAGCCGATGTTGCGGCGGCGGAAGATGGTGAGCTGTTCGTCGTTCATTTTCGACAGCTCTTTGTCCCGGACAATCACATTGCCGGAAGTAGGAGTGTCCAGCCCGCCCATCATATGAAGCAGGGTGGACTTGCCGCTGCCGGAGGTTCCCACAACGGCCACAAACTCACCGTCATTTACGGAGAAGTTCACGCCGTCAAGGGCGCGGGTGATGTTCGGCTCTGTGCCGTAATACTTTTTCAGGTCGATAGTCTGTAAAATGCTCATAAAATTCAATCCTTTCTTTGTTTGTTGTAAATGCGGAACGCTGCTGCGCCGGTGGCCGCCAACTGTACCAGAATCAGCACAGCGAACAGGCCGAAGCTCTCATAGTAGAACAGTTCATCCCAAAATAGGAGAACATCACAGAGAGCAGTCAAGGCAACCGTTCAGCGGATGTGCCGGGCCAGCCATTGCCGGAACACCAGCACAAGAACAACGGGCGGGACGATCAGCAGCGCCAGATTCAAAATCAATGTCGGGGTCAGTTCCATTGCGTCGCCTCCTCACTTTTGTTGATAAGGGTATTGTAAAACCCAAATGTCCGCGAAATGTTACAACAGCCAAAAAAATTCATTGAAAATCGGGGTGAAATGTTACAACACTCGGACATTTCAAAATCAGTCTGCCATTTTGATCCGTTCCACCAACGAATTTCTGCATTGAATTTTTAGACAGATAGCAGAAATTATAATAGGTGTTATTATTAAGCAGACACCGTAAATCAGTAATGGAATAAAAGGAAAAGCATATTGAAAATAAGTTAATCCATTCGCAGACAATATCCGTACTAACAAATACCCTATCAAGTTCCTACCACAACCGTAATAATCAAGCATGGAATAATCAGTAAGACACTTTCATGCAGCAGCATTTTCTTTAGCTGCTTTTTTGTCATACCGATAGATTCCAATATTCCAAATTCTTTTCTCCTTGTACTGATACGACTAATCAAGGTGTTTGTCAGATTAAAAATGCTAAACATAATGACAAAGGCAGATACTCCATAAACTTGTACGCTGGTATTATGAATCGTATTTGCCGAAGATGCTTTTACCTCTTGTAAGGTTTCCATTACCAAATCAGGGTGTCGGGACAGTATATTATTTAATTTGCTTTCTACTGATTTACCCACTTTTTCATATTCAGGTACGGACAAAGTTAAGGAAGCTGTTAAATCCATATCGCCCCACAACTTTTCTATGGTTTCTTTGGGGAGATAAAAGCCCTCATTCATACTTTTTTCGGAAGTACCGGCAATCAAAATATCTATGCTGTGTTCAGCCCCATCAAACCATCGTAATGTCACTTTTTCTCCTATTGACGGGCAAGCATGATAGACTTCTTTCTGTACACTTGTTCCTAATATAACCATAGCGTCTTGTTTCACCAATGTTTCGTATGTCCAATCAACAGGAAGCGTTTTCAAAATTTCTTCCTGATTATCAGGCGTAATCGGAATAATGGGAATTTCTAATTGTTCATTGTGATACTCAATAATGGCTGCGGTTCTCTCCGTAGCATAAATCTCTTTAACTTCCGGGATTTGTTGCAATTCTTCCATGAGTTCCTGTGAAAAAGGCGTATCAACTTGATACTCCGAAATACCATACGGTTTCGGATTGACTAATGTATTGTGGTTAATCGTAATATAATATTCTCCATCTTCCAAATTCCCCATTCTTGCAAAGGAATCTGGATTCCATGATGATATAAAAGTGGCTCCAACCATAAATAAAATCCCGCCGATTGCAAGCGAGGCAATCGTCAGATTGTGTTTTTTTCGATTCTGCTTTTCGCTCAATACGGCTAAAGAATACGGTGAGAGACGAATATGATTTTTCCTGTTCCGCACTCTACTTTCTTTTAGTTCTGGATTGTTTCCAACATATTTTGTTGCTTCAATAGGGGAAATATTTGAAGCTATTTGTGCGGGCTTGTATACGGAAATTTGTACGATGATAATGCCTAATATTATTGCGAAAATACTTGTGGCTATGGCATTGATAATCGTTATTCCATTCGGCTCTAACAAATATGCAAATATGATACCTACTGTAATACCGGCAGGTATTCCGAACAGGCAGAAACGATACCCCTCTTTACGAATCATCCGCTTAATTTGTTTTTCTGTCATGCCAATAGTTTTGAGCTGTCCAATCTGCGACACTTGATTTGATACCGAAAGGTAGAACACACTGTATATGACAATTCCGCTTGAAAATGCAATAAAAAGAGTAGCTAAAAGAACACCTCCCATTCCTGATCCACTGATAAGTGAGGAACAGAATTTGCTATTAAAATAAAGCTGGTTCCTGCTTATGTCTTGGGATAAAGCCAGACGATATACTGTATTCTCAAAATCAATAAGTCCCATTTCCGTGGCACCATTTACACGAATCAAGGCACTATATGGAATATCAGATAATAACACACCCTGTTCTGCATACGCTGGGGAGACATAAAAGTAAAATGTTCCTGTTTCCACATTATCAGTAAAACCAGTAATGATGAAATCCTCTGTTTTACTCCCTGCCGTTGGTAAAGTGATGGTATCTCCTATATTTAGCTGATACCCCAGTTCTAATTGCACATTTTTATCAATTACAATTTCATTGTACTGTTCTGGACAGGTTCCACTGACTAATTCATAGGATTTTATAATTCCAAAACCAGTCGGCATATAAACCGCTTCAAATTTGATCCCATCCATCAGAAAACTATCACTATGCTTATAGGGTACAATATCTTCAAGATCAGGTTCTTTTTTCAGAACTTCTATCTGTTCTGCTGTAAGCCCCCCGATGGTAGCTTGCTGCATTTGATTCAAAATCTTTTGTTCACTAATTTTGCTGCCTTGTTGGAATAAGGAGATTCCCACAATCAAACTAATTGCCAGCGCAATGGTCAAAACATTAAAAAAGCAAAAAATACGATTTGAAGATACATTGCGTTTTGCTAATTTCTTTACAATGGCGCTGGTATCGTTCTCAAAAGGCCATGTCATAGTTGTATCACCTCCATATTTGATAAGGGTATTGTAAACCCCAAATGTCCGCGAAATGTTACAGCGGCCAAAAAATTTCATTGAAAATCGGGGTGAAATGTTACAACGCTCGGACATTTCAAAAAAATTTACGGCGGGCAGCCGGAAATGGCCGTCCGCCGCGTTCTATTTTGTAGGCAGCATAATGGAAAATTCCGAACCCTTGCCCGGCTCCGAAACCACTTTGATATAGCCGCCCTGCCGCGTTACGATCTCGCGGGCCAGATACAGGCCAATGCCAACGCCCTGCTGTTCGTGTACTTCTTCCTCACGATAAAAGCGCCGGAAGATAGCGGCCTGATTGCTTTCGGAAATGCCCTTGCCGGTGTCGGTTACTTTAATCTCCACATACATTTCCCATAGCACCACCGACACAGCGATTTTTCCGCCCGCCGGGGTGTATTTCACCGCATTGTCCAGCAGGTTAAAGAGGGCTTCGGATGTCCACTTGCTGTCATGGGAAACGGTCAAATCCTCCGGGCAGTCCACGGACACAGCGATTTCCTTTTTCTCCGCTGCATACACGATCCCACTCATGGCCTGCGCCACAGTATCAAAGAGGCGGCCCGGTTTCTTATCCAACTGGATCACGCCTGTTTCCAGCCGGGAAGTTTTCACAAGGGCTTGAAAGAGAAAGTCCAGCTTATCCGTCTGGCTGCGGATTCCCCGGATAAAGTCGGTGCGCTCCGCCTCGGTCATAGGCTTTTCCAGCAGGGTGTCCGTCGCCATTTTCAGATTGCTTACCGGCGTTTTCACTTGATGGGAAATATCCGATACAAGGGTCTGTAACTCCTGCCGTTCCTCGTCTACCCGGCGGCGGTTCTCCTGCATGATCTGATAAAGCCTTGCCAGCCGATGTCCAATTCTGGCAAGCTGGGTTTCGCTGTCCTCCGGGCGCTGGGGTGCTTCATTTCCGGCGATCATGTGGTCTAAGGTCTGGCACAGGTCAGCGGTAAACTGCGACAGCCGTTTTCCAAACGCCTGCGTCAGTACAAAAATCCCCACAAGAGCGCACAGCAGCAGCGCCCCGCCCGTCAGCAGCACCGCAATCTGTTTTGTCACAAGAAACAGGGCTATGGTGATCCCGGACATGGAGAGGGCAAGCCCCATTGCCACCCGGCCAAACAGCCGCTTTACCGAGAGGTTTTGAAACTTCATTTTGCCTCGCCTCCCGTCCATTGATAGCCCATGCCGTAAACGGTCTTGATGTAGGGCGCGCCGCCGTCGGCTTCAATCTTGCTGCGAATCCGGCTGATGGAAGTTGTCAGGGTGTGTTCGTCCACAAACCTTTCGTCTATATCCCACAGCTTTTCCAAAAGCTGCCCACGGGTCAACACTTGCCGGGGATTTTTGCGGAACAGGTTCAGCATTTTGTACTCCATCGGGGATAGGGTCAGGGGCTTGCCGTTTAAGGAAGCCGTCTGCTCCGAGAAGTCCAGAAACAGCCGCCCGTCGTCGTAAATGTCCTTGGCCGGTTTGTGGTGTTCCAGCATGGCGAACATGGCTTTGATTTTTCGCTGCAAGGCCCCGATCACAAAGGGCTTTGTGATGTAGTCCACCGCGCCCACCTCATAGCCCCGTATCTGGTCGCTCTCCTGATCGTTGGCGGTCAGGAAAATTACAATAGTGTCCGGGTGCTGGGGCTTGATCAGCTTGCACAGCTCAAAGCCGTTGCCATCCGGCAGGTTGATGTCCAGCAGCACCAAATCAAATTCCCGCTGGCGGATGGCGTCGGCTGCGGTTCTGGCGTTTAGGGCAGAAGTCACGCCGTAGCCGTCTGCGGTCAGGTTATAGGCCAACATCTTATTCAAAAAACTGTCGTCCTCGACAATTAAAATCTGCTTCATATTCTCACTTCCTTTGCTTTTTGCAGATAGTATAACAGGCAAATGTCCGAGAATTGTTACAAGGACAAATATATTTATCATTTTACAGCTTTTTTATGTGTACTGCAATTTTATAAAAGAAAGGACAGCAGTATCATCAAATTGCTGTCCTTGCGGTTTATTATAGCTGGTAGTGTATAAGCGTGGGTTCATCATATTTGGTGTGGTATCTTTAACTATGGGAAACTCCGGTTTCCATCCAGATATGCCACATAATAATGAAAGCCCTGTGTCTCCATCGCCTTTTTTACGTAACGCGCATCACGTCTTCTGATAAAATCTTCGCCGTAGTCTGAAGCAAAAGTTTCGATATCAATTTTAAGCAAATCGGCTAATACATCACCGGAAACACTGTCATATATTATTACGTCAGGGTTGCTCTTCCATCTTGCCATATTTTCTTTCTTATTTCTAAGAAGCATTGTTTCTGTGCAGCATTCTTCCAAAGAAAAACATTTGATCAGAGCCTCATCTAACTTTTCTCTTGTATCGAGCTTTAGAAATCCTCTGCCGAGTTGGCGCTGGTATGCAATTGCTTGCTCGAGTTCTTTGTCTGTTGGGCCTGTTTGCATATTTTGCAAAGCTACACTTTCCAGCATATCCTTTTTTCCATTATCCAGCTTAACATCATGTGCATTTACTGGATCATCTACTAATGTGGCAAACTGGTTGTGATCGTACATATCATAGAGATCATCATCCTGCCATTTTTCCAGATGCTCAGAAAATGCACGTTTCTGTGAGAACAGCTGTTTAAATGACTGTTCTGCCTTGCGAACATGCGAAATTTCATCCATCAATACAAAATCACAAAGTGTTCTTTTGTCAGCTCATAATCGACCACACTCTGTTTCTTACCAACCTGATCGATCCACGCGTCTATTCGGACATCTACCTTTTGAAATCCCAACCGCTCATAGACATGCTGTGCTCGCTTATTTTTCAAATTCGTATCTAGCACAATCTTTGTATAACCGCGCGAAAACAATTCTCGAATCAGCATACTTAGCACAATTTTTCCAAGTCCCTTTTCCTGAAATGCGGGATTGCAAATTTTAATTCCAATATCTGCTGTACGATTTTCAATCGTATCTTCTCCAGTCTCCTCTAAGCTATCTCCTAGGTTGGCATAGCTCATTTCTCCGATTCGATTCCCATCATACCAGATCACCAAGTGCCTTCTTGTATCATCATTGTCTGCTGCGATCTGCTTTTGAACCTTTTCTTCGCTTGTCCCAAGTCCATTTGGAAATCCGGCATGAGCCATCGCTGCACCATCGTTCCACCAGCTAACGAGTTGCTTACAATCTTCCTTCTCTGCATTTTTAATGCAAAGCTTTCCCTTCTCTAATTTCATTTAATGTGCCTCCCTATTGTGCTTGATAAAATCAATAAATGCCTCTGCCGCATGGGACAAGGTACGGTCTTTCTTCCAAATCAACGCATAAAATGCCTTCGCATCTGGGTGATTGATTTGTCTAATACAGACCTCGCGGTCTCGTACAAGTGACGATATCGACTCTGGATAAATCGCAATTCCAACTCCATTTTTGCTGAGTTCATAGGCATTCATCATATGCGCCACTCTGCCGCGAATAATAGGCATACTCTGCGGATCTGAAAACCATCCATGAATCTCACCCTGACGCGACTCGCGTGACGGAATCAAAAGATCATATGGAAGCAATTCATTTGGATTGATCGGCTCATTTGTCTCTGAATAAAGCGGATGACCTTTCGGAATCATCGCCACCCACGGCTCCTCGTATACCTCTAACACATGAAACTCCTCCGTGTTAAATGGCGCTGTGATCATCGCCACCTCGCATAAGCCTTCGTGACACGATTATTTACATCATCTGTATTTCCATTCCACAAAATATACTGCACATGCGGATGCATCTTCTGAAACTCTGAAATCCAGTGTGCAAAAAGATGAGGACCACATCCCTCAACTGAGGCAATGTAAAGTGTTCCCTGTAAACCCTCTTTTCGGATTCTCACTTCTTCCTCAGAACGATTCACCAGATCAAGAATCTGCGATGCATACTGCAAAAACAGTTCTCCCTCTTCCGTGAGCTTTACCTTGTGCGGTGAACGTTCAAATAATTTTGTGCCAAGCTCCTCCTCTAAATCCTGAATCTGACGGCTGAGCGGTGGTTGGGCAATCGCAAGTTTTTCCGCTGCTCTGGTAAAATTTTTTCTCCTCTGCCACCGCCTTAAAATACCGGACATGACGAAGCTCCATCTCAATCACCTGCCTTTCCAAACAAATTTGCTTTGATGGGAATTCCTTGATCAAATTCCTTAATATGATATTTTATATGATAGCATGTATAGCCACCTCGTTACAATACCTATAGAGTATTTTTATACATTTATTATATGTATTTCACATTTTCATTGCCGTGTGCTACTATAAAACCATCAAAAAGAGATCCGGCCGGTCTCCAAAAAAGAACCAACTCATTACTTCACTAGTATAGAGTTAATGAAAGAAAGAGAGGTATTTATTATGAAGAAGATTTTAGATAAGGTCAGCGAATTTTTTAAGGAATATTATGTAAGCTTGGTGAGAGAATCTGACAATGACGACTGATGATAATTGTTTGACACATTCAAATGGTGCCGTAAAATGAAGCTAGAAAACTAGATCATTTTACGACACCCTATTTTCGCCTTCAAATATTATTTTTTTAATGGTGTACCCTAAATAGTATACCCCACTATCTCCTATTCAGCAACAGCCTCTAAATTATCTCAACATTCTTCCCATCTCGGCTTATGCTTTTTATCTGGACTTGAAGGGCAAATTCCAGACATTGTCGATGGGCATGTTGGCGGTCTCCCATTGCTAGTTGTTAATGTACCACCTCTTGACATACCACAATAGATACAAACTGGTGTCCATCTAATGCTTTGGCTCATACTATAATTCTCCTTTCGTTTCACCTTAATCAATGCGATACGCACAATCATGCATTATTTACAACGCATTGTTTTCTTTTATCCTTATATTATCACTATAGATATAATAAGCCAATACTATTAAGCATTAAATTTTAAAATATGCATAAATTATTTTAACAATCAGTGTAATATCACTTCAAAATAATCAATCAAATAAAATGGCACTCTTTGCACTTCTAAAGTAAACGCTCAATAGTGGATGCGTAGACAGTGACCTCATTTTTTGAGATAATAGCCTCGATAAATGATAATGCTCTAAAAAGTTCAGTCTAAAAAGTTTAGGCTAAACTTTTTTAGAACAATTGGAGGCTATCTATGAAATCTCAAACATCTTTAACGGCTCGCAACTGTCGCTTACAGGAATGGAGCCAAATGGTTCATTCCTGTAATAACCGTCCGATTGGAATGTCAGTAAATGAATGGTGTCGGGAAAATTCCATTACCACAGCCAACTACTATTATCGCATGACTCAGGTACGAAAGGCCTGTTTGGATTCACTGTCAGATGAAGCGGTGAACCAAGAAGTTGTTCCGGTTCCAATGAACTTAGTTGCTCCGGCAGAAGAATCCTGTATAAAGAAGTTATTACCAGAGTCCGTTAAAGGTTCTTCTTTGGAATTCGATTTTCATGGCGCAACTCTTCGAGTTACCGATCAGACATCTGATGCACTCTTGGCGAAAGTGCTTGGGGTACTTGCCCATGTTGAATAATGCCATCTGCTTTAAACAGATATTCATTGTGACCGGCTATACCGATCTTCGATCCGGAATTGATCGTCTGGCTGCCTCATTACTTCGAAAACAGGAGGCAATCCTTTCGTACCGGATACTCTTTACCTTTTTTGCGGTCGCAAAACAGATCGCATTAAAGGATTGACCTGGGAGCGAGACGGATTTTTACTCCTGTACAAACGATTAGAGAAAGGGCGATTTCAATGGCCGAGAAACGAATCTGAGGTGCAATCACTTACTGAGCAACAGTTCCGGTGGCTAATGGAGGGTCTGACCATTACCCCTAAACATACTGTGCAAGAGATTACACCGCCACAGTATCCGGCATAGTTCTTGTGCAATACGTAGAAATTTTTGTAGTTCATTTCCGATCAGAAACTTAGCAAGTTTCCATTTCTTCTACCACAAAAAACGAGCGTGAAAAGCATACAAGGTTCCTTCTATAAAGCTGCATTTCATTTTTGTCATTTCAAAAGCCATGCATTCTTTAGATGGAATTCAGCCTTGTATCCTCTTAAAACCATAGGCATTATGACGAACTCAAAACGAAACGGGATTCGCAAAAATCGCCCATTTATGATATAATGAGTCCATGAAGAGGAGGTTTATTATGGCGAAGACTTATACAGAAGAACAACTGAATACGTTTGATAAAGCGACATTGATTCAGCTTTTGCTGATGCAACAGTCACAGCTTCAGGAAATCGATAAAAAGCTACAGCTTCTGTTAGAGCAAGCCGCTGTACTGAAAAACAATCGTTTTGGTAAGAAATCAGAAAAACTAGGGATTGAGAATCAGGTCTGCTTCATGGAAGTCGATGGCGACATCGTTTTCTTTAATGAGGCAGAAGCAGTAAATGCCTCGTGCCGGAAGATGAAGAAAAGTCTACTAAGCCAAAGAATGCAAAGACAAAGGGCAAACGAACAGCTGACATCAAAGACCTTCCGGTTATTCATGTCGATCATAAGATGACGGAAAGTGAACTGATTACGGAGTTTGGAGAGGATGGTTGGTATCAACTGGAAGATGAAATCTATCGTCGATACCGCTTCACCCCGATGAAGATTGAAATTGAAGAACACCATGTAGGTGTCTACAAATCCAAGAAAGACAATCATTTCAAGAAGGCAGAGCATCCGGCGTATCTCTTAAGAAACAGTTTAGTGTCGCCTACGTTATTGTCAGGCATCTGGAATGCAAAGTATGTAAATGCAGTTCCGCTATACCGTCAGGAACAGGAATTCCAAAGAATGGGAGTCTCCATTGACCGTGGTGAAATGGCGCATTGGACGATTTTGTGTGCGGAACGATATCTGTCTGTTTTTTATGATTACTTACATGAGAAGATGTATGACTATCATGTGCTTCAGGCAGATGAGACTCCGGTGCTCGTCTCAAAAGAAAATCGAACATCGGGAAGCAGGCATTACATGTGGGTATATCGTACTGGTAAGATGTATCAGGACAAACCAATCGTACTGTATGAATATCAACCCTCTCGAAATGCAGATCATCCAAGAGTATTCCTAAAGGACTTTCAGGGAATCTGTGTGACAGACGGATACCAGGTTTACCATACATTGGAAAAAGAAAGGGAAGACTTACGGATTGCCGGCTGCTGGGCACATGCAAGACGGCGCTTTGATGAAGCGCTGAAAGCATTACCAAAAGAACAACAGAAAGATACGATTGCGTATTTTGCACTCAAGCAAATCCAAGCGATTTATCGCGAGGAAAACAAGCTTGAAGGGATGAGCGCGCAAGATCGTTTAAAAAACCGGCAACTAACAGTAAAGCCATTGGTAAATGCTTATTTTACATGGGTAAAGAAGAATGTACTTGTGGTCGCAGCGAAAAGCAAAACTGCAAATGGACTTACCTACTCGATCAATCAGGAACTTATTTAAGGACGTTTCTGGAAGATGGAGAAGTGCCAATGGATAATAATGCAGCAGAACAATCGATCCGACCATTCTGCATAGGAAAGAAGAACTGGGTTATGATTGATACGATAGCCGGAGCAGAGTCTAGTGCAATGATCTATAGCATAGCAGAAACTGCAAAAGCGAATCATCTGAAACCTTATAACTATTTTGAATATCTTCTGACAGAGATACCGAAACATATGGATGATCGTGACAATCACTTTTGTGAAGATCTTCTTCCTTGGTCGGATAAGTTGCCTGCCGAATGTCGAAAATAAAATGAACTGTAAGCCGCTCTCAGGAGCGGCTATTTGAAGTGGGTATACCCACTATTGAGCGTTTACACAAACACAATCATACTTAACATAGTAAAAGTTTTGCTGTATTGCATTATATTTTGCATTTCCATTAAAGTATTCAAGTTAATATTACTGCTTTCTGCTAAAGCATTCACATCTGTATATTGTGTTAATGTCTGATATTTAGAATTAAGAGAAAAGAAAACAATAGCATAAACACCTATTAAGCAACCTAAAATTGATTGCAACTTTGTTTAAGGATTTATCCCATGTAAACTTCTTTTTTTGTAATCTCATAAATGCAAATATCATCAAACTTCCAAAAAGTAATATCACTATTTCCATTGCAAAAGTTGAAAGTATTTGATTATTTGTTTCCTCAACGATTAACAATACAAGTGAGTCTATTCCCGTTTTCAGACATGAAGCAATAATTCCAAAAATAAAACCATTAAAACTTATCTTTATGAAATTATTACTTCCATTGCACTTGATTTTACTAGCAACGTATAAAGAGGTAGAATAAATCACCCATAGTACAAATGATATTACAAAATACAAGTCAAAATGCTTCAAAGACATATAAGGTATTCCTACTAACCATTTTGAAAGCACTCCAAATAAAATTGTTGATATGGTTGCGATTGTTAAACTTTTACTGTTTATCATTTATCAAACCTCCTTTACTTATTTTGATAATTGCTTAGTGATATATTGTTTTATATTTTTTGATAAATTGTAAAGCAATATTATTCTCCTGCTTTTTTGTTACAAGCCATCTCCACCCAATATACTACATAAGCACATAAAAATAATGTGATAGAAGTAAAGAGCAAAGGATTAAACAATTCAATAATTTTTTTCTGTACCAACAAAACATGAATATGCCTCTTGTGATTTTGGAAGCAGAACATTGATTATATAATTTGAAGATAAATGTGCAAAGATGAATTGTATGATAAAACCATTCAATAGAGCCATTATAATAATTCAATATTCCTAAAGTTGTTGCTTTATTTGATACGGAAGTTATTTTCTTTTTTGACAAGAAATAGCATATAAAAAGATTATACCAGTTAGCAATTATTTCCCCAATCTGATATAAATTTTGAGGAGCTTCATCTAATAGACTGTTTCCAACTACAAATTGTAAAAAAAAATTGTGGAAGTAAGCAAATCAAAGAAATTAGGATAGCATAAATTCCCCAGATAATCGCTGAAATATTCAGCATATTTTTAATCATTTTTTGCTTTTTCTCATTCATAAAATAATACCTCCTTGCAACACTTAATGTCTATGCTAATATAATTTTGTTATCCATATTATACCAGTTCTATATATCTTCTACAATAAAATTTTACTCAGCAAATCTATTTTTTCGGCTGTCCCTGCGGTGTATGGTTCTGTGGACTGCCTGCGTTCTGGTTGCCTTTATTCTTCAATACAATATCCTCTGCCTTTACATACCAGTCCACATCTGCACCCGTATAGGTCTTTCGTGATACCGTATCGCTACGGGATTGACAAGTTCCACA
>ENA-OQAA01000774-OQAA01000774.1-human-gut-metagenome-genome-assembly--contig:-NODE-774-length-20116-cov-2.240582_pt1 | contig 20116 bp, 21 predicted proteins | sample MGYA00242489_ERZ504515 | MGnify/ENA primary metagenome ERZ504515 (study PRJEB26092, sample SAMD00036237) | human gut metagenome | host: Homo sapiens | study: EMG produced TPA metagenomics assembly of... | reverse complement strand
GTCCTCAACATTGGCGTTTACAGATGGTGTTTCATTCTTCTATCCGTCTGTTGGAGCAAGTGTTTTGTTGGATAGATTTATTGATTTCGGCAAGAACGTGGATTTATTCAAGTTACGTGCTTCTTATTCTATTGTAGGTAACGATGTGCCTATCGGTGTGACCAACGAGCGTTATACATTAGGAGATCAAGGAGCGTTGAATCCGCCGGAAAAATCATCTTTCCGTACGTTGAAACCAGAAAAGACAAATTCGTTGGAAGTCGGCTTTGATGGTACATTCTTCCAGAATCGTTTCAACGTAAATTTGACCTATTATAAGACAAATACCAAAAATCAATATTTTGACATCTCCGCTCCATGGGAAACTGGTTTGAAGAGCCGTTATATTAATGCTGGTAACGTACAAAACCAAGGTTTCGAGGTTAGTCTAGGTTGGTATAATCAATTTACGGATAATTTCAGCTGGAGCACGAACTTTAACTTCTCTTACAATAATAACAAGATTATAGAGTTGGCCGACGAGCTTTCCGAGTGGAACCTAACAAGTTATTGTACAGGTGCCAAAGTGCTCTTGAAAGAAGGTGGGCATTTCGGAGACCTTTATGTTCGCGACTTACAACGTGATGATAACGGAAAGCCTATTGTCTCTGATACCGGTGCCCCTGTATTAGCTGGATCCGATAATAAAGATCTTGTTTATGCGGGCGATATGAATGCGAAAGTGAACATGGGTTGGACAAATACCTTCCACTATAAAGATTTCACGTTGTCTTTCTTAATCGATGCGAAGGTTGGCGGTAAGGTCTTGTCGATGACTGAGGCTACCATGGATGGCTGGGGCGTTTCCGAACGTTCTGGTTTGGCTCGTGACGCAGGTTTTGTAGAGGTCGATGGAGTACAATTTGATCCGCAATTGTATTATTCAACTACCGGTGGTACAAGCTACAACTCTAATATCTTGACTTCCCAGTACGTATATGACGCAACTAATGTTCGTTTGCGTGAGTTATCATTTGGTTATACCTTCCGCAACTTGTTTGGCGCAGGTAAAAACTTGACCGCTTCTATCATTGGACGTAACTTGTTCTTCTTCTATAAGGATGCTCCGATGGATCCGGATGTAGCTGCTGGAACGGGTAATGGCTGGCAGGGTATCGATATGTTTGCGTTGCCGACAACCCGTAGCTTTGGTTTGAACTTAAAACTTAATTTCTAAATCTTACAGGTATTACTTATGAAACTAAATAGAATTCTAAAATATGCGGCTGTATCAGCTTTAGCTTTTAGCACAGGATTAACAACCGTGAGCTGTACAGACGATTTTGAGACATTGAATACCGATCAGTATGAGGTAGACCCGAACACTCTTCCTTTCTCTGCGCAGTTTAAAGAACCGCTGTCTTATGTATATGCTCCGCAACAGAACTTGTTCCAGTACTGCTTTAGTTTGAACGTAGACTTGTTTAGCGGTTATTTCATGACACCACATAATTTCAATGGTTCCGGTAACGTGGATTATGCGTTGAATCGTAGTTTTTGTGGAGGTATGTACGAGAATGTTTATTTACACATTTTCAATAATACACGTCGTTTGATCGCCTCTTGTGACGAACAAGGATTGACAGACTATGCGGGAATGATGCGTGTTGTTCAGGCTTATGCGATCCAGATGTTGACGGATGTTTACGGTCCGGTCGCTTATACGTCTTGTATCGAAGATCCGACAATGGTGCTTCGTTCTCTTATGATACACAGCAGAGCATTTATAACTCCATTTTCGAATTGTTAGATAAAGCGCTTCAAGATTTCCAGAGTCCGAAATCCACATTGGAGGAGAGACAGTCATTCGACTATTGGTGTAATGGCGATTTGGATATGTGGATTCAAGTAGCCAATCAATTAAAGCTACGTGCAGCCTTGCGTATCGTGAAGGCCGACCCGACTTTAGCTAAACAAAAAGCTGAAGAGGCTGCCAAGGGCGCTATCTTAAAGCAGGATGTATTGATCAATAAGAGTTTGAGTAATGAGCAAACTCGTATGTTCGAATGGGGAGATAGTGGCATGAACGCTAACTTAACTACGATACTGGAAGGATTCCAAGATCCTCGCTTACCGCTGTATATGACGAAGAACCAAGCTGATGTTGAATGTGAGGATGGGAAGACGATTGTATCCGGTACTCAATATTTAGGTATTCGTGGCGGCTGTGACTTGCCTGCTAAACCGAATCAATGGGGTAACTTCTCGAAGATCGTTTGTTCTTATACAACAGCTTTACCGGTAATGATGGCAGCCGAGGTTATTTCTTGCGTGCGGAAGGTGCGTTGCGTGGTTGGAGTAACATGGGAGGTACGGCGAAGGAACTGTATGAGCAAGGTATCCGTGTTTCTATTAAGAATCAGTTGGCTTATAAGGGAAGTCTGGCCGGAGTAAGTTCAATTTCAGAAACAGAGATCGATGCCTATATCAGTGGCACGACAACACAAAAGGACTTCGTCGACCCGGTTAATGGTCAAAACAGCATCAAGGCTCAGAATGATATTACGGTTAAGTGGGATGAGAGCGCGACTAATGAGAAGAAATTACAACGTATCATCACACAGAAATGGATTGCGAACTTCCCGTTGTCTTGCGAGGCTTGGGCGGAATTTCGTCGTACAGGTTATCCGAAATTATTCCCGAACCGCGTGAATAAGAGTAATGGGGATATTGATACGAATGAACAGGTTCGTCGTTTATTGTATTCCGATAATGAGGATAATACGAATACCGTGGAATATCAAAAAGGTATCGAGCTGCTGAACCAAGAGAATACGGGTTCGATCTCCGGTGATAAAGGTGGTACTCATGTATGGTGGGATAAAGCTGGTGCAGGTAATTTCTAATCGGCATTAATAGGTTTTATTGTTAAATAATATGTAATGAAAGGGCTTCTTCGAGTTTGCGAAGAGGCCCTTCTAAATTTTGTAGTACTTTAGAAGGATAAATCTAAGATTATATGATGAACAGACGTATTTATTTATTTTGTTGGCTTTGTCTGGCTTGCTGGTTAAAGCCTGTATCAGCAGAGGAGCAAGCGTTGTTGGTGATCCCGGAGCCGGGAGAGAAAACCTTGATTCACTCAGATTGGTATGCCCGGAAAGCGAATGAAGTGAAAATGGATGGAAACCGGTTGAGCGCGGCGCCTTTGGATAAAACAGGATGGTTCGGCCCGTGTGCCAGGCACGGTATTGACTACACTTTTGGAGAACCATATGTATCCGGCTCCCGAGTTCGGCTTGAATAACAATCTGATACCCGATATACATGAGGTCGGCAATGATTTCTATACTTATTGGTTTACTCGTCAGTTTACTATCAATAATTTACCAGAGGGACGTAATGTCTGGTTAAATTTCCGGGGTATTAATTATAAGGCGGAAATCTTTTTAAATGGTAAGCGGATCAATCGAAATACCCATGAGGGCATGTTCTTGAGGAAGACTTTTAATATAACCCCTTATCTTCGTACGGATGCCCCCAATGTATTAGCGGTATTGGTTTATCCACCTACACATGCCGGAAATCCGAATGGCGGACAAGGTGGCGATGGGCAGATCGCCCGGAATAATACGATGCAATATACGCCGGGTTGGGACTGGATACAACCGGTACGTGACCGGAATACGGGTATTTGGGATGAGTCTCTATTACGACAACCGGGCCGGTATGCCTCTCTTCTCCTTATGTCGTGACCAAGGTACCCGGCGTACGTGATCCGGAAACGAAAACTCAAAGGGAGGCTTTTGTGAATACCTCTGTCGAGCTAGAGAATACCGGGAGCACTTCCTTAAAGGGGCTATTGGTTTGTGAGACGAACGGAACCCGCTTAACCCAGCCGATTACTTTATCGCCATTCGAGAAGAAAACGGTATCCTTGAATCCTTTAGCGGTAAAGAATCCTCGTTTATGGTGGCCTAACGGTATCGGTGAGCAGCTTTATATGATATGAACCTCTCTTTTGAGATCGGGAATCAAGTGAGTGACAGGGAACGGCTGCGTTACGGTATCCGGGAGATTACTTCCGATAAATGTCCGGATAACGGGGGACGCCGTTTCTTCGTGAACGGACAGAAAATATACGTCACGGGTGGTAACTATATTAATTCCGATTGGCTGCTTCGTCTTTCTCCGGAACGTTATCGGGATGAGGTACGTTTCCATGCGGAAATGAATCTGCGTATGATCCGTGTATGGGGAGGTGCGTTGGTGGAACGGCCGGAATTCTATAACGCCTGTGATGAGTTCGGTATCTTAGTCTTTCAAGATCTGTGGGGCAGTGGTGATTGCAATGGCGCTTGGGAGGATCCGACTAAGATGGATTCCCGAGAACGTCGTTGGGAATATCCCGATAATCATGATTTATTTATCGCCTCCGTGGAAGATCAAGTGAAAATGATCCGTAACCATCCGAGTCTTTGTTTCTGGTGTGGGGCGAATGAATGGCCTTTAGCGAAAGATATCGATCAATGTTTGAGAAAGGAGGTTTTCCCCCAGCTAGATCCGGAGCGTCTTTTCGTGAGTTTCTCTACAGATACGTTGTTTACCCGGAATTATTTGGGGGATAATGGGGATGGTCCTTACGGTATACAAGAGCCGGAATGGTTCTTTAGCTTCCGTTCGCATCCGTTTAATCCGGAAGCCGGATCGGTTGGTTCCCCGGAGGTCGAGAGTATGCGGGAGATGATGACGGAACAGGATTTGGCCGGTTTCCCAAGGAAAGGTTTTACTCGTAATTATACGTGGCGGTATCATAAGGATCTGGGCTATGGCGATCATCTGGAGCGATATGGGGAGGTGAAGGATATCGAGACCTATTGTAAGTATGCCCAAGTCGTGAACTATGACCAATATCGTAGTTTTATGGAAGGCTGGGCCTCTCATATGTGGGATTGGTATACGGGTATCTTGATCTGGAAAACCCAGAATCCATGGACATCCTTGCGGGGGCAAATGTATGATTGGTCTCTCGATGTAAATGCTTCCTTGTACGGAACCCGGAAAGGCTGTGAACCCTTACATGCCTATTATAACCCGGTAACTCGTAAGGCGGGATTGTTGAATACGACCCTGAAAGATTATACGGATTTATCGATTATAGCCCGTATTTATAATCTGGAAGGCAAACTGCTTTGGGAGAAAGAGACGAGAGCGAACTCCAAGGCGAATACGGTACAGGAATTATTGGATATCCCCGTTCCGGAAGGGATTCAAGGCGCTTATTTCTTACGGCTGGCTTTGAATGCGGACGTCCCCAATATTTATTGGCTGACAACCGAGCCGAAAGACTACACCAGCTTATCTCAACTTCCGAAGTCAAGACCGGATATCAAGACCGATATCAAGAAGGAAGGCTCAAATTTCGTAGGTACAGTCCGTTTGAGCGCTGATTCGCAGACTCGTTCTTCAACCGTATCAAGGTTTTTGATAGGGAGACAGGCAAACGAATCCTACCGGTACATTATTCGGATAACTATATTACGCTAATGCCGGGTGACCAACAAGAAATAAGCTTGGAGTTTCCCGCTAATCTGCCGGAAGAGCGAATACAAATCGTGGTGGATAGCTACAATTCTCCTTTGCCTTGACGTACGATCTCGAAATTATCCGTCGTGCAATCTATAACCGTAGAGGCTTCCAATCCTCCGAAACCGCCGTCGATTACGATATCCACTTGATGCTCGTATTTCTCGTGTATCAATTCCGGATCTGTCGTATATTCGATCACCTCATCCTCGTCACGGATGGACATGGTTAGGATTGGATTTCCCAAGGATTGTACCAATGTACGGGTAATGTTATTGTCCGGTACACGGATTCCGACTTCTTTCCGGTTCTTGTAAATCTTTGGAAGCTCGCTGCTGGTGGGTAAGATAAAGGTGAAAGGACCGGGCAGATGTTTCTTCATCAGTTTGAAAGCGGCGTTGCTTACCTTGGCGTATTCACTAAGATTAGACAGGTCGTAGCAGATGATAGACAGGTTGCTTTTCTGTGGATTAACTCCTTTCATCTGACATATTTTCTCTACCGCACGCACGTTTAACGCATCGCAACCGATCGCGTAAACCGTGTCGGTAGGATAAACGACAAGGCCGCCGTCCTGCAGGACTTTGACGACCTTGTCTATTTCTTTTTGATTCGGATTCTCCGGATAGATTCTCACTAACATATTAGCCGTAGATAATGTGTCCGTTCTCGTCTGTATATTCCTCTAATCCTTTACTATATTGGTTCATGGCCCGGAGGCTCATACCCATGCTTGAGAAACCACCATCGTGGTATAGGTTCTGCATCGTTACCTTGCGGGTAAAGTCGGAGAACATCATTACGCAATAGTCCGCGCACTCGTCGGCGTTGGCGTTACCCAGTGGACTCATTTTGTTAGAAAAGTCCATCAAGTGTTCCATTCCCTTCACGCCACTACCTGCGGTTGTCATTGTCGGGGATTGGGAGATCGTGTTCACACGTACGCCTTTCTCGCGGCCATAGATGTAACCGAAACTACGGGCGATAGATTCCAGCAGGCTCTTAGCGTCCGCCATATCGTTGTATCCGAAGAACGTGCGCTGGGCGGCCACATAACTTAATGCCACTACGGAACCATTCTCGGCGATAGCGTCTTGTTTCTTGGCTACCTGTAGCATCTTGTGGAAAGAGATAGCGGAGATATCCAACGTCTTTTCCAGCATTCCATAGTCCAGATCATCGTACGTACGTTTCTTGCGTACGTTCGGGCTCATACCGATAGAATGTAAAACGAAATCTATTTTACCACCTAATATTTCCACTGACTTCGCGAATACGGTCTCCAGATCCTCTACGCTGGTTGCGTCCGCCGGGATTACCTGCGCGTTCAACTTCTCCGCCAAAGCATCTACCTGACCCATACGAACAGCGATAGGCGTATTGCTTAACGTGATAGTCGCACCTTCCTCTACGGCTCTTTCTGCCACTTTCCAGGCGATAGACATATCATTCAGCGCGCCGAAGATAATGCCTCTCTTGCCTTTCAATAAATTATGACTCATACCTCTTGTTTATTAATTACGGCACAAACATACACAAAATGTGCAACATACGCAAATGAATATCATAGCCTGACATTTGAATATGTGCCTTGATATTAAAACAAGGTAGAGTCATTCTTTGTTGGCGGTTACTTCTTATTCCCGGAAATAAACCCTCTTTACCCGAGGCGAGATAGAGGTTAATATCTCATAAGGGATTGTTTTCAGTTTATCCGAAAGTTCGCTCACCGGTAGTTCGTCGCCGAAAATAATTACGGCGTCGCCTTCTTGCGCATGGATGTCGGTGACGTCGATCATGCAAGCGTCCATGCAGATGTTGCCGATAATCGGGCAGCGTTGTCCATTGATCAAGACCTCCCCGCCTCCGTTGCTGAAGTGGCGATCCAATCCGTCGGCGTATCCGATCGGGATGATAGCGATCCGGGAATCACGTTTCACATAACTCATACGGCTATAACCGATCGAATCCCCTGCGGTACGTTTTGTATTTGCAGGATCGTCGTCTTCAAGGTGCTGACGTTCCGTAAGCCTTTTTTGTCCGGATGCGCTTACTCCATATAAACCGATACCTAAACGTACCATATCCATTTGATAAGCGGCGAAACGCTCGATCCTGCGGAGTTTAGGATATGTTTGATTACCTTATACTCTAACCCGTTTTCTAATTCCCCTGCGGCTTTGGTGAATTTATCCAATTGTTGATGGGTAAAATCATCGAAGACGTACGAGTCGCTTCCGGCTAAATGAGAGAAGACCGAACGGGCGATAACCCCGGATTGCGCTCTCAAGCGTTCACAGATCGCCGGGACATCCTCCGGTTGAAACCCTAGGCGATGCATGCCGGTATCGATCTTGATATGGATAGGGTAAGAGGTGATGCCTCTGCGCTCGGTCTCCCGGATCATGGCATCCAATAGGCGGAAGCTATAGACTTCCGGTTCCAGATGGTTCTCGAACAAGACATTGAACTGCTGAACTCCGGATTCATGACGATAATAGGGATCGAGATACCTTCTTTACGCAATTCGGCTCCCTCGTCGCTACCGCCACGGCCAGATAGTCGCAACGATGTTCTTGAAGGGTCTTCGCCAACTCGTAAGAGCCGGCTCCATAACCGAAAGCTTTTACCATACAAACCATCTTAGTCTCCGGCTTTAGCTTGGAACGATACTGATTGAAGTTGTGTACGATCGCGTCCAGATTTACCTCTAGGATCGTCTCATGCACCTTTTTCTCCAACAACTCGGAGATCTGCTCGAAATGGAAATGGCGGGAACCTTTAATCAAGATCAACTCATCCTTGAATTTCTTGAAGGAAGGAGACTTGATAAATTCCTCGGTGGTCGTGTAAAACTCCTTCTCGATCTCGAAGACGGAAGCATATTCCTTTAAGTCGCGGCCGATACCGACGATACGATCTATCTTCTTACGGCGAACCAAATCGGCGACCTTCTTATATAGAGATTTCGGCAAGGTGCCCGATTGAAGGATATCGGAGAGGATTAAAGTGCTCTTTAATTGCTTGCCTACCCGGCGGCTTTGTTGGAAATCGAGTGCGATATCCAAGGAGTTGATATCCGAGTTATAGGTATCATTTATCAACAGGCAATTGTTGATACCTTGCTTTACGTCCAATCGCATAGCCACCGGCTCAAGATGTAAGAATTTCGTTACGTCGTTTACGCTGGTGGGTTTTAGGTAAAGCATAACCGCCATACAATGGATCACGTTCTCGATAGAAGCGTCGTCCGTGAACGGAATGGTAACGACCCGGTTGAAGCCCAGTAAAGTACAGTGAATGATCGTCTCAAACTCTTTCTTATCGATAGACTCGATAAACAAAGGAGCCTCGGAGTCCGTACGGCTCCACGCGATCGCTTTATGGGAAAGGCAAGCCGATTCGATACAATTGGCGATAAATAAATCATCCCCATCATAAATAATGGCTTCGCAATCATTGAAAAGCGTCAGCTTCTCCATACATTTCTGATTGGAGGAGAGGAAATTCTCTTGATGAGCCTCCCCGATATTCGTGATGATACCGATCGTGGGGGCGATAATGGGTTGCAGGCGTTCCATCTCGTCCGGTTGTGAGATACCGGCCTCGAAGATGCCCAGTGTATTTTTCTCGCTCATCTGCCATACCGAGAGAGGAACCCCCAACTGGGAGTTGTAGCTCCGGGGCGAACGTACGATGTTGAACTCGTTATGCAGCAGTTGATAGAGGAATTCCTTTACGATCGTCTTTCCGTTGCTACCGGTGATGCCGATCACGGGGATGTTGAATTGCTTCCTGTGGTGAGTCGCCAGCTTTTGTAAAGCTCGTAACGTATCTTTTACGATCAGGAAGTTCGCGTCCTTCATGCTCTCGAACTCCGGTAGCATATCGCTTACCACGAAGTTGCGAACACGAAGTTTATAGAGTTCCTGTATATATCTATGTCCGTCGTTCGTCTTGGTTTTCAAGGCGAAGAAGAGGCTTTGTTCCGGGAAGGAGAGACGACGGCTATCTGTCAACAACAAACTGACCGTATCGTCAAGCAATTGGTTTGTTTTAGCACCGATAACTCTTGCTATTTCTTTAATTGCGTATTCCATTCTTTTATTTTAGTTTAGACTTTACTATTTCGATCTCTTTTCTGATATCAAAGGAAGGAATTTTCTCGCTAATTCGTTCCATCTTTAACAAAGTTTGAAGGATAAACCGCTTATAGGCCTCGCTATCCGGTTGAAAAGGCTTATGGTTAATAGCTTTTTGAATATCACCCCATTCTTTAAGGATTGCCGAAGTGTCTGTGGATAAGAAATTTTCGATAAAACGTTGCCAAATATAATCAATGGCCAATGGGGAGGGATGGAGCATATCGTCCGCATAGAAACGATAATCCCGGAGCTCGTCCATAAGGATCTCATAAGCGGGGAAGTAGGCGATTCGGTCGGGATAATCTTTCTGTAAGGCGTCCGTGGCTAGCAATAGGGTGGCTTTGCTGAGTTGGTTCTCGTGCGCCCCGTCTTTCCAGTGGCGGATTGGACTTACGGTAAATAAGATTTTCAAGGCGGGGTTTTGTTCCCAAAGGGCTAGTAACAGAGGTTTCCAGTCCTCGACGATCTCTTGCGTGGATATCGTTGCCGATCGAACATCTTTTCCGGTAGCTTATGGCAATTCGACACGATTCGCCCGTCGCTCTTGAGGCGGTAGACGAAAGCGGTTCCCAACGTGATTACCAACCGGGTCGCTTTTCGCAGGAAATCGGAGGATTCGGATAAGCGGCTGTTTATATGGCCTAGGCATTCTTCTTCCGAGGGAGCGGAGAAACGGCTATGATGGGTAAAACTATGGTATATGCCTCATGCTGGAATAAATCGCCGGGAGTGAAATACTCCGGGCGTAGCAGCATCCGCAATCCTTCCGCTACGGAAGCCGGGTTATACAGAGTACCGAATGGGTTTATATCTACGGAGAATTTATTCTCTTCCAGTTTCCGCCCGATATTCTCGGCGAAGCAGGAGCCCATCATCACGACCCGGTCCTCATACGAGAAAGAGAATCGTGCTTTCGGCAACAGGATTCGGGTATAAAGTTCCATATTTACTTTTTCGCAAAAGTAGATATATGTTTACGGAAATGCAAATAAGGAAGGTGTTTTAGGGGAATAATGTAACAATGCCCATTGTAAGGTTGTTAGGATGGGCAGTATAAGGAGCTTACGATGGGCATTGTTGCGACCTTATAATGCCTATTGGCGGAAGGTCGGGAGTGATACTATAAAAGAACGGCGGTAACTTGTTGAGTGTTACCGCCGTTGGTCGTAGCCTTTGCCGGGCTACGCTTCATCTCCCATCGTTGCCATATATTCTTTCCATAAGGAGTCTATGTCGTAATCATTGCCGAGCGCATATTTCACGCCACCATCGAACGACCAAGGAATAACCTCTAATGTGCTTCGGTTGAACTTCCGCAGGAAATCCGGGCTCTTGGTTTGCGTAAGCCATGCGAGGAAGAAGCCTGTCGTGCGGTAACCATCCATATAATGGCCGCCTTTGGGACGATCTTCCAAGGTAAAACCGCCGTTTAAGTATCTTACGGCATCCGCCACACCTTCTATCATGGCCCAGAAAGTCTTATTAGTCCCATAGCTACCTATGCCTTGAGGCTCCAATTGGAAACCATGCGTCAGCTCATGGTATAATACGCCACGGGTCTCGTAATCCACTTTCGCGGTGTCGTTATTGGCAAAACTTTTCTCGATCCATTTCGTGCTGTATACGATACTGATGGAAGGGGGCGCTCCGTCTTTCGCGGATACCCCGTCGTATTCCTTTAATGTATAGTGGATCTCCTCGATGCCCGGGATACTATCTTCCGGAGTGAAATAAAGTGTCTCTACGACCTTGCGGGCGTGCTTGGTAATATAAGCTTCCGGATCAGGGATAACGGCGGCATAGATCGCCGAGCCTTAGCCTCGGGGGAAAGATTCTTGAAATCGATCTTTCCGATGTAATAATTATCCCAAGGACTTGAGGTGGCTTCCGCTACCGTAGCCGCCTGTTCCTTTTTGCCGGAGCAAGCGATGCAAGTCCACAGCAGGAAAGCACCGCTGATTAATTGTTTATACTTCATGAGTCTTGTCTGTTTTTTCTGATAAAATAGGTTAATCCGTCAGTGAATAAGGACGATCCTCTCCGTTGAACAATCGCTTTTTGTTCGGGCTGGAAGTCATCTCGAAAGTGAGCGTTCCACCGTTCATGATGTCATCCTGCGTGATGTATCCTTTGGTATAAGGTTTCCCGTTTAGCTTTACCGCTTTTACATAACGGTTCTTGTCGCTGACTTTATCGGCTTTTACCTCGAAGTCTTGCCATTCTCCAAGCGGACCTTCATATAGGAAGGTAAGGAGCGCCTAATACGTATTGATCCGTACCCGGGCAAACCGGATAGAATCCCATGGCGGAAAGGATATACCAAGCGGACATCTGGCCGCAGTCGTCGTTACCGCAAAGGCCGTCGATATTGTTGCGATACATCTTATTCATGATCTCACGTTGCCAGTATTGGGTTTTCCAAGGCTGGCTGGTCCATGTGTATAAGAATGGGATGTGATGGCTGGGTTCGTTGCCGTGTACATAACCTCCTAGTAATCCTTCTTTGGTTACGTCTTCGGTCTCGGCAAAGAACTCATCGGGAAGATGCATCGTGAATAAGGAATCCATTTTAGTGATGAATGCTTGCTCGCCTCCCATCAACTGAATCATACCATTGACATCTTGAGGGACATAGAAGGAATAATTCAAGGCATTTCCCTCGATAAACCCTTCACCGTGCGTGCTTAACAAACTGAAGTCCTCTTTGAATTTACCATTCGTATAACGGGGACGAGCATATCCGATCGAGGTATCGAATACATTCGCGTAATTGGACGCACGTTTTTTATAGGTATCGGCCACGGATCGGTTTCCCGCTAATAAAGCTGTATTATAGATTGTCCAATCATCATAAGCATACTCCAAAGTCAAGGAGCCTGCGCTACCGTTGCGATCTAAAGGAACATAACCTAATTCCATAAACTCTTTGGTTCCCTCATAATACGGAATCGTAGAACTGCTGATCATCGCTTTTAACGCGGCGTCTTTATCAATCGGTAATCCTTTGGCGATAGCGTCCGCCAAGACAGAGACGGAATGATAACCGATCATGCACCAGTTCTCGTTTGCCATATGGCTCCAGATCGGCAAGGCATGATGAACGCTTTGCTCGCAATGTTTCAACATGGATTTGGCGATATCCGTGTTAACTTGTCGGTTGATGATATTGAACAGGGGATGTAGGGCACGATACGTATCCCATACGGAGAATACGGTATAGTTCGTGAATCCGTCCGCTTGATGGATATTATGGTCGAGTCCGCGGTATTGACCGTCAACGTCAGTGTATACGCAAGGATTGATCATCGTGTGATACAAGGAGGTGTAAAGCATAGCCAATTGGTCATCGCTTCCTTTCGCGTCGATGACGGAGAGCGCCTTATTCCAAGTATCGGAGGCTTTGGCGGCTAATTGGTCGAAGTCTGCACCGGAAGCCTCGGCACGTAGATTTTTTAAGGCTCCCTCGGTGCTGACTCCGGAAAGGGCGACTTTCACTTCCAACTCATCAGACATTTTCGGATCGAAATCAAAATAAGCGACGATCTTACGTCCTCCGATATCCGGGAAGTTCTCTTTCATATTGAACTTGGCATAACCGCCCGATAATCAACTTTCGCTTTCTCTTCGCATCCGTAATGCGTGATCGGTTTGGAGAAAGACATGGCGAAATAAGTATAGTTGGTACGTGCCCAACCGTTTGTAATACGATAGCCGGTTACCAGCGTATCGTTCTCTACACGAATATTGGTCCAAAGAACTTTGCCGTCATAGTTATAGATCCCGTGAATCATATCAAGGATAATGCGTTGGTTCTCACTGTTCGTAGGTATGTGTATTTGTGGATGCCGGCCCGTTGGGTAGTGGTTAGTTGCGCCTTTACGCCATAATCGGCGAGCATCACCTCATAGTATCCGGGACGGGATATCTCGGTGTCATGCGAGAAGCGGGAACGGTAACCGCCATCGGGATTCGTGGCTGTACCGGGATTTAGCTTCAACGTTCCGGTGGTAGGCATAATCAAGATGTCTCCTAGGTCGGAGTGGCCGGTACCGCTGAAGTGGGTGTGGCTGAAACCTACGATGCTGCTATCCTTATGTTGGTAGCCGGCGCAATACTCGTAGGAACGTGGCTGGTATTTACCGTCTACGTTGTGCGGTATGGTATCCGTATCCGGACTGAGTTGCACGAGTCCGAAGGGTACGCAAGCGCCCGGGAATGTATGTCCCATTCCATTTGTCCCGATGATCGGGTTTACAAGATCAACTACATTGGTCTGTGCGATCGCTACTGTTGAGCTGGCTGCCAGAAAAAGGCAACACATCGATTTCTTGAGATTTATCATGTCGTATCAATAGTTAGAAAAGGATGAAACATAAAAGGCCACCTTTGATAGTTCCAAGGATAACCTTTGATAGTGACAAAGGTAACCTTTTATATTTTCAGATCAATAAGTATAGTAGTCCTCTATCATTGTCAAGTGCTAATTTGTTAATAATGGATTTCTACTATACTTAGTTGATATTTAGAACAATGAGTTAGCCTCGTTCGGAGATAAGTTTGCGTTAGCATCCAATTGTCTTTGCGGAATAGGGAAGATATTACGCTTTGGTTCGTTGGATGCAGTCTTGTCCCACCAAGAAGTGGTTACGAACTTGTTGAAACGAACCAAGTCTGTACGGCGGATTCCTTCGAAAGCAAACTCTCTACCTTTTTCGGCCAAGAACTCATCCATGGTCAGAGTAGCGGTCGTATATTTCGCTTTCTCCCAATCCTCTGCCTTGAAAGAACGTTGACGAACGCTGTTGATCATATCTACCACTTCTTGCGTTGCTTTGCCCCCGTTCTTACGCATCAAGCCTCCGCTTTGTTATAGATAACCTCGGAATAACGGAACATCACCCAGTCGTTGTTCATATCGCCGGTAGTACCCGGTTGGATCTCATACTTGATAGAGCGAGCGCCGCTGTTTTCTTCGCCCTCGGTCATGGACTTAATGTAGTTTACGAATACCAAATCCTGCCCATTGTACTCCTCTGAACCTTTCAAAGGCTCTGCGGTCGTGTCGTAGTAGTAATTACCGTTTTCATCCACTTTGCGAGGATATTGCTTACCGATCAAGAAGCCTTCCACCTTTCTCAAGTCGTTATCAGCAAATGAGTCATAGAAGGTAGGTTGTGTCACCAGACCGTTCCAAGGCCCGGATTGCAAATCCCAGCCAGTTTGGTGTGCGTAATGCAACCAACGTTGATACCAGCCCATTCCTTTGGCATATACTTCATCATACACGATTGACCAGATGATCTCGGTAGATCGCTTGTCGTTATCCGCACGGAAAGTGTCGTTCCACTTCTTATCCAATGCGAAACCTCCCTTAAGCCTAATTCATCGCAAGCTGCGATACAATCATCCCAGCGTGCTTGTCCAGTATAAATTTCCGCATTCAAATAGAGACGAGCCAGTAATGCGTAAGCCCCCCATTTGGATACACGTCCGTAGGTCTCTGTTTTACTCTCTGACAAAGAAGGAATACTCTCGTTTAACTCTTTTTCGATCCAAGCGAATAACTCTGCGCGAGATTTGGAGGAAGGATTGATTTCACCGATTTTCTCGCAAATTGGAGCCGTACCGAACATATCCATCACATACCAATAACAGTAAGCGCGATATACACGCATCTCCGCTTGTGCTTGTGCTTTAGACATTGGAACTTGGAGTGCTTCAAAATCTATATTCTCTGTATCTGTAAGGAAGTTGTTAGCATATCCGATACCTTCAAATAATTTTTTCCAAGCATCCACTACTTGACCATCCGTAGGAATCCATTGATGGCGGTGTAGGCGAATCCAGTCTCCATTGTCATAGCCGTGGCGACCTTTTTGAGGCCATGCGGCACCGTCGGAAGATAACTCGTTACATGACCAAGGCGATTGGGCTACTTGCATGGTTCCACAGAAGTGCCCCCATGGACGCATCATGCGGCCATTACCTCGCCTGCATTGTTGTAGTAATTTTCAGCGATTACCGAGCTATGTATTTCCTCTGTCAGGTCCGTACAAGAGGTAAATGCGGTAGCTCCCAGCAATAATGAAATTGCGCATATATTTTTTAAAGCTTTCATTGTATTGTCTTAAATCTATTGTTACTTAATTAGAATCCAAAATTAACGCCAAACGTGAAGGTACGGGTGGTGGGATAAGATCCGCGCTTCTCTATACCTGCTTGTAGTCCTGTTACGTTTACGTCAGGGGTTAAACCTGAGTATCCTGTAATAGTCGCAAGATTGGTGACATTACCATAAATACGTAAGTTGCGCACATATTTATTATTTTTGAAGTTGAATGTATAACCTAGTGTCACGTTATCGATCTTCAAGAAGTTCCCTTTCTCTAGATAATAAGAAGAGAACAATGGTTGCTCTGTTACCTTGTTCTTCAAGGCATCCTTATATACGTTTGTGCCAGACTGATCGATATTGACAGTCGTTCCGAAATAAATAGCACCCTCGTTCAATACGTCATAATCAAACATACCGCGCAGGAAGAAGCTGAAGTCAAAGTTCTTATAGGTAAACGTGTTCTGCAAACCAGCCTTGAATTTCGGCAAACCGTTACCGATAAAGGTACGGTCAGCGTCAGACAGACCTTCCTTTCCGTCTATGTCGCGAAGATTCCAAGTTCCGTCCGGTTGATGCCATCGCATACATAACCGAAGAATGATGCGATCGGCTGTCCTTCTTGTAGGCGGTAAGCCTTGCCCGGGTTGCCCGGAGAGGGCAGGTCATATTGATCCTCGTAAGAAGATTTGTACACGTCGTTAGACAAAGATGTCAATTTATTATTCTCGTATGAGAACGTGAAATTAGCCGTGTAAGAGAAATCCTTAGTCTTTACGACCTCTGCGTTTAATGCTAATTCTATACCTCTATTTCTCATCGTGCCTACGTTGGTGGTGATCGTGTTGTAGATCAAAGATGGCTGTTGGGCATTGTAGCTACTGATCAAGTCGCGAGTCGTACGACTATACCAATCGATCGTACCATTTAGGCGTCCACCTAGCAAGCCGAAGTCGAAACCTACGTTCAAGGATTCATTCTTCTCCCATTTCAAATCTGGATTCGGGTTGATATTCGGACCGTAAGTGGCGGTTAGCCATGAACCGGTGTAAGCGTTCCAAGCTCCAGCGCCTGTACCGTAGGTAGCGAGAGACATATACGGATCGGTAGGCAAACTACCCGTGATACCGAAACCGGCACGGAATTTCAATACGTCGAACACTTCTTGGCTCTCCATGAAGTCCTCACGAGAGATCATCCAGCCTGCGCTGACAGAGGGGAACCAAGCCCATTTGTTGTTCGCTCCGAACTTCGTGGAACCTTCACGGCGGATAGAGGCGCTGGCCATGTATTTACCGTCGTAATTATAGTTGGCGCGGGCGAAGAAGGCGATCAGTTTGCTGGTCTCTTTTTTACTCTTCATCTCGGCCTTACCATCTTTTAGGTAACCGCCGGCTTCTAGGTTATTGGTACCGAATACGTCCGTCAAGAAGTTCTTGTTCTCGGCGCTGAATTGCTCGTATTCAAAATCTTGGTAACTGTATCCCAGCAAACCGGTAATATTGTGTACGCCGTTGATGGAAGTATTGTAGTTTGCTGTCCATTCAGTGGTACGGTTGGTATTCTGATAATATTCTTTTTTGGCGCGTCCGTTTGTACCGTCTTTATGTTGGCTATATTCCTCACGCATACTATAATCGTTAGTTAACGCATCGTTCTTCTCCATAGCGAAGAAAGCGGCGGCTGTCAAACCGGGGATAATCTCATATTGAGCCTTGAAGTTCGCCAATAAATTCTTGAATTCCTTTTTCTTGGTACGCTGGTATATGCGGGCTACCGGGTTGAAATCTTCGTAACCGCTGTAAGTTTCCCAGAAGGAGCCGTCTTCCTTATAAATAGGCATCGTCGTTGATACGGATAGCCTGGTATAATATGCCGTAATTAGGGATATCTCCTACCTTATCCACATCATCGGAAACTGCGTCCACTTTCACGAAAGAGTTTGCTAGATTGAAAGAAAGCTGTAGTTTATCATCAAACGCACGGTGGTTCACGGCGATAGAGCATTGATCGTTTCACGGCTGGTGTTACGGATCATACCATCATTCTTTTTGTAATTTAAAGAAGCGCGATAGTTTGTCTTACCATTACCACCTGTAGCGGTCAAGTTGTGTACATGGGTGAAATTACTCTTATTCAATAAAGCGTCGTAATGGTTATCCCGTCCACCAAAGTCGCGGATATTGGCGTTGTTAGTTTCTTTGCCATAAGCGACGAACTCGTCTCCATTTAAGATTTCCGGTCGTTTATAAACCGCCTCGTGCATGATATATCCTGAGTAATCCACTTGAGTAGTTCCGGCTTGCGGACGTCTCGTGGAGACGATGATCACACCGTTATTACCCCGGGTTCCGTAGATAGCGGCTGCGGAACCGTCTTTCAATACGTCGATCGCCTCGATATCCTCGGGTGCGATAGCGTTCAAAGAAGTCATATTACCCGGCATACCGTCAATAATAACGAGAGGCTCATTGCTACCTTTCAGAGATGAGGCACCACGCATCTGTACTTTTACCTCGCCATTAGGTCGGTGCTACCACGTGATACAGTCAGACCAGCTACACGTCCTTCCACCAATTGCATCGGGTTCACTACCGGTGCCTTGTTAAAGTCGGATGCTTTCACGCTGGTAACGGATGAGGTGATCTCACCTTTCTTTTGGGAACCGTAGCCAACGACTACTACCTCGTCTAGTGTCTCAGAGTCTTCAGCTAAGACTATGTTCAATGTTTTTTGCCCGGTATAACGAACTTCTTGGGGTTTGAAGCCGATGAAGGAAAATACCAATGTGCTGTTATCCGGCACATCCAAGGTGAAATTTCCGTCAAAGTCCGAAGCTGTTCCGTTCGTGGTTCCTTTCACAACAATACTAACGCCAATCAGAGGTTCACCCTTTTGGTCTTTTACTACACCTTTAATGGTTGAACTTTGCTGTGCGATCTGATGAATCTCCATGTTTCCCATTTCAGGAACAGTAGAATCTCCGGCCGCATAAGAGGACTGAAACATTAAAGATAAACAAAGTAACAAAGAGGTTCGTCCACCTAATAAAGTCAGGCATTTCCTCGTCTTACCTTCACTCTTTTTTTCCATAAAAACATTAAATTAAAAGTTAATAATGTGCTTCCCGAAGGAAGAATACACACAAGCGGTTTGCTTTGCTATTCGACAGCAATATTAATAGGTCTTAACGAATTGAAGAGTGCTTTGAAATGCCAAAGAAGTGTCATGAAATGCATATAGCAGATTATGATACTCTTTTGGTAGATTATGACACTATTTAGGAATCAATGATTTATGCCTCTTTTGTGCGGTATTCCTTAGGTGTCATGTTATATTTACGGGCAAATTCCCTATAGAAGTATGATTTGTTAGAAATTCCTACATTATAAATAATTTCCTGAACGCTCATGTTGGTATTCACGAGTAATTGCGCTGCATAGTTTAACCTATAATCCTTTATAAAATCACTCGGCGTCATAGTAGATATTTTCTTGAAACGACGATATAAGATGCGAGTGTTTATATTCAATGCGTCCGCTACCAGCTCGGGACCGAGTCCTTCCTTGCTGACATTTTCTTTGATGATAGAGGTTACGGTGTCAAGGAATTCCTTGTCTTCTTGATGTAATAATTGCCCTTCCGTATATTGATAAGCACTTTCCGGAGAATAGAAATACTCTTTTAATTCTCTTTGGTTAGTCATCAATCGATTCACGACGGATAGGAGAACTGTTGGCGAGAAAGGCTTGGTTAGATAGGCATCCGCTCCGATATTAAGTCCTGCCGCTTGCTCTTGGTCTGATATTTTAGCAGAGATGATAATAAGCGGGATATGGCGGGTATATTTATTTTCTTTGATAAGCGAGATCAATTCTAATCCGTCCATATTAGGCATCATGATATCGGTGATGATAAGGGACGGAGTGTATTGTTTGAGGAATTCCAGAGCCTTTTCCGCATTATAAGCTTCTTGAACCTGATATTCGGAAGAGAGGGTTTCCGTGATTAACCAGACGATGTCTTTATGATCGTCGATAACGAGTATCATCGGTTTATCTTCCGTCTCTTTTTGTGCCGTATGTGAGATTTGCGGCTCTTGTATATCCGTGTTTGGGGAAGGAAGCGATACGGGAATCTCTTCGTCTATCGTGTTGTCTGAGGTCTCCTCTACGATGCCAAAAGGTAAGGTAACTGTAAATTCAGCATATTGGCCGACCTCACTCTCTATGTCGATTTTACCACCTAAGGATTGTACGAGGCTGTGACAGATAAATAAGCCGAGGCCATTCCG